>Ga0099364_10010404_pt1 | contig 12789 bp, 13 predicted proteins | sample TergutTh196P3_FD_73070 | JGI IMG/M metagenome (GOLD analysis project Ga0099364, IMG submission 73070) | Microcerotermes parvus P3 segment gut microbial communities from Pointe-Noire, Republic of the Congo - Th196 P3 | ecosystem: Host-associated > Arthropoda: Insects > Digestive system > Gut ... | reverse complement strand
AGGGGACGGGCTTGCCCGTCCCGATGTTTTCGACCGTCCCGAAATGTTTGTCAATCCGAATTCTGTTCTTGCGGGACGAGCAAGCCCGTCCCCTACATAACTGTCAACTCTCAACTGTCCACTGTCAACTGACATCAAACTCTCTCCCATTAAGATAATTCAAAATCCCGGCATCGGTTTTAAAGTCGAAGACAATTTTATAACTGCGTAGGGCTTGATGTTTAAGCCCGTATTTTTTGTTGATTTTGTTAATGCCGTATTTCCCGTCACCCAACAGCGGATAACCCGCAAACGCTAAGTGTGCGCGGATTTGGTGTGTGCGCCCGGTGAGCAGTTCCACTTCTAACAGTGACAGCTCTGACAGCTCGGCTAAAACCTTATAGGCGGTCTTTATTGTTTTCGAGTTCGGTGTTTTTGTCGCCGTGACTCTTACTTCACTTTTGTTTTCAATTCGCTCAAGAAATGCACAAAGAGTTGCCTGCTTGGGAATCACATTTCCAACGGCAATGCAAAGATAATACTTTTTAACCTGCCTTTGCCTGATTTTTTCTGAAATTATTCTCAGCGCTTCGGCGTTTTTGGCGGCAATAACCAATCCGCTTGTGTTGCGGTCGATTCTGTTGCAAAGAGCCGGGCAAAAGCTTAACTCATTGTCGGGGTTATACTCACCCTGTTCTTTGAGGTAAAAAATAACGCGATTGATTAGAGTATCAGCCTGTCCGCTGTCATCATCGTGACATAATAACCCGGCAGGCTTGTCCAAAAGCAATATGTTTTCATCTTGATAGACAATGTCGGGTTTTTCTAAGTCGAAAATTTCACGGCGTGGTGCGGCACTAAACTCATCATCGTTGAGATAAATTTTCAGGCTGTCGCCAAAGGCTAATTTATAGTCGGCAGGTTGTTTCTTTCCGTTTACTTTAATTTGGTTTTTGCGGATTGCTTTTCTGACATAGCCTTGACTGAATTTCAAAAACGATTTACTTAAAAATCGGTCTAATCTTTGACCGGCATCGTTTTTGCCGATTGCAATTTCTCTCATCGCTTTACGCGTTCAAAGCCGTGGCTTTCAAAATGCTTTACTGCCGCCAAAAAGAAATCACTCGAATTTTTGCAGTCAACCACCGCGTTATCAAGCGTATTGCGCGCATTTTCAAACGCGCTGTCATCAACGCCGTTAAACCAAATCTGGTTTCTCCAATTGCCGAACTTAAAATTTATAATGTACTCTTTATTTCTCACTTTTTCAAACCTCCTTTTCGCGCTGAAGCATTATAATTTGACAAAATATTAGACGTGAAACTGTAATTTACGCTCTGGCGGTTTCTCTTTCTCTTTAACGCCAAAGCCACCAACTCATCAAGCAAAGCGGGATATTTTAAGCCCGTTGGCTCCCAAAGATAAAATGACAGGCTTCCGGGTAATGTGTTGATTTCAGTCAGATAAAGCGAGTTGTCATTATCAACGTCAAGCATAAAGTCAACCCTTGCTACGCCACTGCAACCTAATGCCTTAAACGCTGAAATCCCAAACTCTTTGATTTGTTCGCTCAAGTTTTTTGGAATGTCAGCCGGTATTTTTCGGCTAAGCGTTGCCATTCCACCGCTTTTCTTACCCTGTCTTAGATATTTTTCTTCAAAGTCAAGAATTTGTTTGTTGCTGAGCGGCTCTTCACAAACGCTTGCTACAGCCCGTTGAGCATCACCCAATACCGAAACATTAATCTCCCTCAAATTGGTAATCGCGCGCTCAACCAAAACTTCTTCGGCGAACAAAAACGCATGTTCAAGAGCATCAACAAGAGAATCGCGACACGTGGCAAACTTAACCCCAATACTCGAACCCAAATTAACCGGTTTAACTATAACCGGCGATTTATCCATAAAACGCTCAAAAATTTCGGCGAACGTCTTTTCTCTGTCAGCGATATAATCAACCGCCGAAACTTTGAGTGCATCAAGCACGGGAATTCCGGCTTCTTTCAACAGGATTTTCATGACATATTTATCCATGCCGCAAGCCGCGCTTAACACGCCACACCCTGTATAAGCGATTCCCAATGTCTCAAACGTGCCTTGAAGCGCGCCATCTTCAACGTTAGTGCCGTGTCCCAAAAGCATTGCCACCTCAATTTCGCCCATGACATTCTTCGAAAACATTTTTGAAGGAACACGAACGAGGTTAGCTTTTCCGTTTTCATTCAGCAAAACAACCCTAACGCAAGTTTTAAGAAGTTTAGGAATGTCTTTATATTTTTCTATGTCGCTAAGCCCATCGCCGACATACATTTTGTCGTCTTTGGAAATGTAGACCGGAACCACTTCATATTTAGCTTTGTCTAACGCCGCGACAGCCTGAAGCGCGGTAATAACCGAAACCTCATGCTCAACACTTCGCCCACCAAAAAAAACACCCAACTTAATTTTCATATTTTAAGACCATGCCCTTCTGCACAAATGCGTTTTGAAAGTATGTTTTCCCATATTTACGAGGTTTTGCTTTTAAGCCCTCAGTCCCACTCCATTGTTTTTCCAATCCTCGATAACAAGTCCACTCACGCGTTCAAACTCACGAACATTGTTTGTAACACAAACAAGCCCCGCCGACTTCGCGTGAGCCGCAATGAGCGTATCCATGCTGCCGATTGGCGTGCCGCGTTTGCGCAATGCGGTGCAAATTTTGCCGTATTCAACGGCGGCAATGTCATCAAAATCAAGCACTTTGACAATCGGAAGAAACGCAAGAAGTTTTGCCATGTTTTTCTCAATTGCCGCGCTGTTATACACGCCATATTGAAGTTCTGCAAGTGTAATAGCTGAAATAGCCAACCCCTCACTCTTTTTGAGCGAGAGAGCTTCAAGGATTTTCGGGTTCTCTTTTATAGCGAAAATACAGATATTGGTATCAAGCAAATATTTCAAAACATTTCCTCCCGCGGTGATTGTTTTACTTCACGCCGTGATTCAAAAACAGCATCACCGAAATCATCGCTTGCAGGCTCACAAGCCAAGAAATTTTCCCACGCATCATCTTTTGAGTAAAGGATGACAATCGCGCCGACTTTTTTGACAGCAACTTCGCCACAATCAAAATAGCACGATTTAGGAAGCCTAACAGCCTGACTTCCGCCATGCTTAAATAATTTAGCAGTTTCCAAAACATTCACCTCGTTTATTACATAATTTCAAATTGTCAATTGTCAATTGTACATTGTCAATTGTTCGTCAGTAGTTATCCGGCAAATCATTTTCAAGCAGTATGATTTTTTTGCCTGTTGTCGGTATTTGTTCAATGTGTGCCATTGCTTCTTTGAGCGATTTGGCTATGTGAATTTTGTCCTGCGGGAAGCCTTTTTCTTTCAACCCCTCGATTATAGGTGGGGCTTGTTTTTCGCCGACTAAAACTGCATAATCACAACATTCGGCGGCGTTTTCACCTAATTCTTTGTTCAACTGCTTTTCGCGTGAGCCTAATTCTACCATGCCCGGCGTTACTAAAAATCGTGTTCCCTCAAGCATTTTTAAAACGCCTAACGCCGCTTTTGCCCCGTTGGGATTAGAGTTAAACGAATCGTCTATAATAACACGTTCGCCGCCGTCAATTAATTCCATGCGGTGTGGAACGCTTTTTAGCCGCTTTACGGGAAGATACAACTCGTTTAAGCTAACCCCCATAAAATGCGCCGCAGACATTCCCCCCACAATGTTTTGGACATTATGTTCGCCGATTAAGGCGGTTTCAAAACGCTGAACCTCTCCCTTTGCGTGAAGGTTGAAACTTGTTCCTTTAACGCTGACTTTTATATCACTCGCATAATAATCACTCTTGCTATTCTCTAAACCATAAGTTATAACATTTTTGTTGGCGATTTGCTTATTTCTTATATGCTCATTGTCATAGTTTAAAAAGAGCGTTCCTCCGGTGTTGACTATGGCATCGGCAATTTCAAACTTTGTTGTTATTATGTTGTCTAAGCTTTTGAAGGTTTCTAAATGTTGCTCACCTATTGCGGTGAGAATTGAGTGGGTGGGCTGAACAATCTCGCAAAGCTCTTTAATGTCGTGAAGCCTGTTAGCCCCCATTTCGCAGACGAAAATTTCATGCGCGCCCGACAGTTGGGTTCTAATCGTTTTCACGACTCCCATCGGCGTGTTATAGCTTTCGGGGGTCATTAATGTATTATATTTCGCCGACAATAATTCGCTTAGATAATACTTAACCGACGTCTTTCCGTAACTGCCCGTAATAGCAATGACAACAAGATTTTTATGGCTTTCAAGAATTTTCTTAGCATCATTAATATAATACCTCCTAACAAGCCACTCAATAGGCTTATTTACAAAATTCGCGATGATTATTATGAAAGGGTTGAATGAGTAGAAAATAAATATAGCAACAAACAACATAAAGCCATTATAATAATAATAAATAGACCAAATATAATAAAACAAAGCCGCAATTATTATAGCTGACGAAGCAAGCATCCTAATAACTCGTGGGGTAAAAACAAACCTCTTTTTCGCTTTTCGCGGAAACGAAACAAACAACGATGCGATAGTTAACGGCAAAACTGATAAAATAGCATAATAAAGCGCACTAATATAAACTGGTTGAGCGAAATAAAACGTATAAAAATACACAATAACGAGAAAAAGCAAAAAGAAACACTGTCTGAAAAGCAGATTAGTTATATTTTTGCCATACCATTTGAGTTGGGCAGTTGTGCTATAACTATTAAGTTGAAAAATGTGAGCATAGTGAATAAAGTTGAATAATGTTACAATTCCCAATGCAACGGTTATAATATTATTAAAAAGAAGATAAAGAGTTAACCCTCCTAAGGACACTCCTAATAAAGTAAAAAAATCCATTAATTCCCCCTATATCCCCAAAAACGAGCTTAAAATTCTGTAGAAAGTTGCGGGTTGTTCTAAGAATGAATAATGACCCGCGTTTTTTATGAGTGCCAACCCCGCGTTGGGGAACAATTTTTCCATAAGTTGCCCGTCACTCAATGGGGTTGAGTCGTCATCTTCACCCCATATGAGCAGTGTCGATGGCTTAACCGCCGACATTTGCGGCGTTAAATCTTCATTGACAATCTTCACAAGGCTCTGCCGCATAACAGGCGAAGCCGCCTTATAATCTGCCGAGCCGAATTTATTACTCAAACGCTCAAGCGCATTAGGAACCACGGCTTTAACAGGGGGCAACAAAACAGCCGCCCTTGCGATTTTAAAAAGTCGTGCGCGCAACTTACCTTTGAGGGTAGCCTTAGGTTTTACCCCGGCACTCCCTGCTAAAATTATTTTGGGAATGTGTAGGTTAAAGTCAAATTGCGCGAACATTTTTATTATGATTCTGCCGCCTAAGCTGTGCCCAAATAAGATACATCGCTCTATGTTAAGCTTGGTTGCGAATTTGAGCACAAAATCGGCATATTCAAAAACGCCGAACGGCTCACGCGGCTCATCGCTCTCACCAAACCCCGGCAAATCGGGAACGACAACACGAAAAAACGGTGAAAGACAGTCAACAATTCCACGATAAACACTGCCATCACAACCCCAACCGTGAAGCAAAAGAACCACATCACCGTCACCGACATCAATATAATTAACATTAATCCCATCAATTTCAGTATACAAAAAATCAACCCCACTTGTCAGTTGACAATTGACGAACAGTTGACAGTTGACAATTGACAATTGACAGTTATTGTGTCCGCTGACGCGGACGGATTTAAAATTCTAATAAGTCGCCGTAAGGCGACACCACGACTGTCAACTGTCAATTGTACATTGTCAACTGTCATTATACCCTAAAGCATATGTTTTTGTCAAGGTAAAAATTACAGTTGCACGTTAGATGATGTTAGTGTTAGGCAGTGTAATTTTAAACACATTTGGAGTCACCTCGATTTTAGGCTTAATTGATTCTGTTTTATATGTCTCAAATATTTTTAAAATTCCGGTGCCATAAGCCTCGATAAGCTGTAAACGATAAAATACCGATGCAAGAGCAGTGTTTCGACAAGCGGAATAACCACTCATTATATCTTCAACTTCAAGCCCGCCGGTTAAACTGCCCGGTGAAATAAACTCAATTCGGTCTGAAAAAATCTTTATGAGGATACTCGCGCTTACAGAATATTCTCGATGAACAACCGCGTTCAACAATGCTTCACGCAATGCTGTTTCAGGGTAATCTCTCTTGTCTACGCGAAGAAGTTTATTGAAACTTGCGGCTGTTTGGTTATGAAAATCAAGAAAATCATAAACGTCATTTATTTGTTTAAACAGCGAACCGCTGTGTTCGCGGCGGTCTTTAAAAATCTGTTGTGTTGTGTCTTGAAAAACCGCTGTTTTAATTGTGTGAGCGCATTGGTCTGACAACAAAAGCCCAAGATTGCTGTAAATGTTGTCAGAATTGATTATTCCCAACGTTGTCATTTGAGCTGTTTCAAATTGAATGTCGCGCTTAGAAAACTCAGCTTTCGCAAACTCAAACATTAGTTCTTGCTCAGTTGAGCGCAACTTCTCATAACTTTCGCCGTCAGTTTGTCGAATCATTTTCCTGATAGCGGTGTCGGTCGCCGGAACAGATGACGAACCATGCCGAACATATACGCCTTCGGGTCTTATTCCTTTTCCTGTTAAATAATACGGGCGCGCTGTTCCACTTTGAACTTCGATAATTATAACGCTTTTATCATTGATTTCCTCTATTCGGCTTTTAGCAAACAAGGTAATGTCAGGTTTTATTCCGTCACGAATCATATTATTTACGCTGATTATATCGGCTTGAGCATCACTCAATCCGACAACATCACCGTTATCTGCAACACCGACATACAGCTTGCCGCCCGACCCGTTAGCAAAGGCGGTGACTTCTTTTTTGATGTCATCAACAACAATCAATTTCAATTCAACCGTTTCACTTTCTTTAAATAGCATTTCCTCACCCCCAAATTGTCAACTGTCAACCCTCAACCGTCGCCGTCTCTCCTTTTTGCATAGCAAGCGTGCCTGTTCTTGCCATTTCTTTTATTCCGAATGGTTTGATTAGCTCGACAAAGGTGTTTATTGTGTTGATGTTGCCCGAGAGTTCGAGGGTCATCGCGCCGGAGCAAACGTCTGAAATTTTAGCCTTTGTAATTTCGGCAATAGCTATAACCTCACCCCTTTGCGCCGGAGTGCAATTGATTTTAGCAAGCACAAGCTCACGCGCCAATAACTCGTCCGCGCTAAGAGAGCGCACTTTAATAACATCTATTAACTTATTAAGCTGTTTTTCAATCTGCTCAAGAATATAGTCGTCACCCTCGGCGACAATAGTTATGCGCGATATGTTTTCGTCTTCAGTCACCCCCACAGCCAAACTGTGAATATTATAACCGCGCCGTGCAAACAACCCCGACACGCGCGAAAGAACGCCCGCGTTGTTTTCAACCAAAACAGAAATAGTATGCTTCATGTCTTTTTAGACCCTCCCTTCTGCACAAATGCGCTTTGAAAGTATGTTTTCCCATATTTATGAGGATTTATTTTCATGTCTTTGGACCATGCCTTTCTTCTTAAATTATTGTTCTCTCACCCTCGTCAACCAATACCCTTAAGATATAAGGTTGAGTGGATTTGAACATTCTTTCAATCGCGGCGTTTGCGTTTTCAATGTCGTCAACCACTTCGCCGTTTATGCCATAAGCCTGTGCGATTTTAATGAAATCGGGGGTCGGCTCTAACGAGACCGCTATTTGGCGGTCGCTGTAACGATTGGTCTGCAATTCTCTCACCATGCCCAATCGGCGGTTTTCCATTATAATTATTTTTATATTTATTTTGTGTTGGATTGCCGTGGCGAGTTCCATAAATTGCATCTGAAAACTTCCGTCACCGCAGATTGCAACAGCTTCGCCTTCGGGTGCAGCCTTTTTCGCCCCAATCGCCGCCGGAACAGAATAGCCCATAGTCCCCATGCCGCCACTGGTCATAAATCGAACGCCATCGCCGAATTTTACGTGGTTAGCCGTCCAGATTTGATTTTGCCCTACATCGGCAACAACTGTAGAACCTGCTGGGAGAAATTGGTTTAAGCGATATAAAAACGCCTTGGGATTAACGAAGCCCTTTTTAGAAGAAAGAAGTTCGGGGGTGTTTCTCTTTTGGTATTCGTCAGCGCGCACTTGTTTTAAATACTCTAACCACTCCTCCGGCGAGTCGTCGAAAGCAGATTTTTTCTGAACAACCTGCAAAATTTGTTCTAACACATAGTTTAAATCCCCCACAACGGGAATGGTAGCGGCGAGGTTCTTGCCTATTTCGGCAGGGTCAATGTCAATGTGGACTATTTTTGTGTCTTTCAAACAAAAACCGCTACCAAAACTGCCGTGGACACTGACAGCGCGGTCTCCCACCCTTGCCCCCAACAATATAAGAAGGTCGCACTCTGAAATAGCGGTGTTGGCAGACTCGAAACCGTGCATTCCAACCATGCCGAAGAAAAGCTCGTGGTCTGAAGGCATGGTGCTTATTCCCATCATAGTGCTCACGACAGGTATTCGACATTCCTCACAAAAAGCCCTAAGCTGTGGAACCGCTTTAGAAGCAAACACACCCCCACCGGCGCAAATCACGGGTTTTTCAGCTGCGGCAATTGCTTGAGCCACACGTTTAATTTGCAACTTGTTTCCGCTTTTTGTGGGCTTATAGCTTCTTATTTCGATGTTGCGCGGCTCTTCAAAAACGCCCTTTTGAAGTTGAACGTCAAACGGCACGTCAATTAAAACAGGGCCCGGTCTGCCTGTCCCTGCTATATAAAACGCTTTTTTGAACACCGTGCAAATTTCATTGGCATCTTTAACCAAAAAGCTGTGCTTGACAAACGGCTCTGCCGCCCCTGTGATGTCCGCTTCTTGAAAGACATCTCTGCCGATTAAGTCTGTGCTTACCTGCCCTGTTATGCAGACAATCGGAATACTGTCCATATAGGCGGTGGCTATGGCGGTGATGAGGTTAGTCGCCCCCGGCCCTGAAGTGGCAATGCAAACGGCGGGTTTGCCACTAACTCTGGCATAACCGCTTGCCGCGTGTCCTCCGTTGCTTTCTTGTCGGATTAAGATATGCTCTATTTCGGAGTTATACAACTCATCATAAAACGGGCAAATTGCCGCGCCGGGATATCCGAACACGGTTTTTATTCCCTCGGCCTCAAGGCAGTTAACCATCGCTCTTGCTGCTGTAACCAAAATCTTCACCTCTTATTTTTTCAAATTTTTCAAATATTTCTTATTTAAATATAACATATTTTCTAACAACTGTCAACACATCATCGTTTATCCGTCAATATTACCAAAAAAATATTTATAAGTTGACATTAGTGACAATAAATGGTACAATTTATGTTATGAAGCGCATTTGTGCAGAAAGGACATGTCTAAAGAAATGATATTTGCTGACCTTTTGTTTATCTTTGTTTTTTTGCCTGCTGTTTTACTTTGTTATTTCGCGTTTAAAAACACCACCTACCGAAACATTGTTTTGGTGGCGTTTTCTATGGTGTTTTATGCCTGGGGTGAGCCGGTTATGGTTTTTTTGATGGTTGGAACGTCAGAGGTTAACCGTTTATTAGCTATTTTAGTCGAAAAACACAAAGGGACTAAAAAGGGCAAATTAATAGCAATCGTTGCTATTTCTCTCACCTTAGCGACACTTGCGGTCTTTAAATACGGTGGGCTGTTACATCTTCCGTTTAAGCCTTCATTGCCGATTGGAATAAGTTTCTACACCTTTCAAATCATCGCCTATATGGTTGAAGTCTATAAAGGGAACACTAAAGCACAAAAGAGCAGCTTGAAATTCCTTATGTATATTTCTTTATTCCCTCAACTCATAGCAGGGCCGATTGTGCGATATAATTTAGTAGAGCAACAAATCAGCGGCACTCGCCCCACAAACGTCACTAACATCAGCTACGGAATAACCCGTTTCACCATAGGCTTAGCGAAAAAAGTTTTGTTGGCAAACCAACTCGGCGCGGCGGCTCGAACCGTGTTAGACGGAAATGTCGTCATGTCTGTGTCGGGGGCGTGGCTCGGCGTTTTTCTCTTTGCTTTGCAAATCTACTACGACTTTTCGGGCTATTCGGACATGGCAATAGGATTAGGCAGGATTTTCGGGTTTAGTTTCCCTGAAAACTTTAATTACCCGTATATCTCGCAATCAATCAGCGAGTTTTGGAGAAGATGGCATATGACGTTGGGAGGCTTCTTCCGCGATTATGTTTATATTCCTTTAGGCGGCGGCAGGCGAATGGTTTTCAGAAACCTGCTCATCACTTGGTTTTTAACGGGTCTGTGGCACGGCGCAAGCTGGAACTTCGCGCTGTGGGGAGTATATTTCGGCGTGCTTATTATAATCGAAAAGGCGTTCTTGCTTAAAGTCACCGAAAAAGTCCCTGCTCTTATAAAAATCCCGTTCACTTTATTTTTTGTGGTATTCGGTTGGGCGTTGTTCTATTACACCGACTTTGAGAGAATGTGGGGATTTATAAAAAGCCTTCTCGCTTTAAACTCAATGCCGCTGACAGACATTGTCACCACCAATCTGCTTTATGACAAAATCGCAGTTATAATAATCGCGCTTTTATTCTGTATGCCGATTTATAGGTATATAGAAAGGGCAATAGAACGCATGAGAGCATTGCAATACATTGTTCCTGTCGTCAACGTGGCAATCGTATTTTTATGCGTTATAATGTTAGTGGGCGACACACACAATCCATTTTTATATTACAGATTTTAAGACCGAGAGAAAGTATGTTTTATTTATAATAGCTCACGCGCCGGTTTATCTTGTGCCTTTGGAAAGGAGCCTAAAATTTTGAAAAACAAATTACCCCAAATAATTAATGTTGCGGCGTTTATATTAGTCATTTCGGCGATTAGTTTTGCCTTGCTTTTTATGCCGCGCACTGAAGTTTCTCTTACCGAGCAAAGAGAATTAGAAAAGCTCCCCGTGTTCTCGTGGGAATTGCTTTTGTCGGGTGAGTTCACGCGGCAAATTAACATCTATTTTTCTGATACCGTTCCTGAGCGGGACAGGCTGACTGCCATAGCTTCATTTATTAATGGAATGTCAGGCGTGAGTATCGACGGTGTTACTCTGCATAATGTCGAGTTCTCTGACAAAGCTGATGACATTCCTGCCATTGAATTAGAACCTGAAACAAGTGACGAAAACCCACCGATTGAAGTAGAACCCGAAGTTGAAAATACAGAAACTGCCGTTATCGAAACTGTCACCGGCGAACCGCCGGAATTTGTCACCGACGACTCGTCGGCTGTCACCGGCGACTCGCCGGAGGGCTGGGACGGGGTGATTGAGGAATCTGTTACCGGCGACTCGCCGGCTGATGGAGTGGTTGATATTGCCAACAACGGGATTCTCGTGTACCAAAATCGCGGTCTTATGCTCTATGGCGGAAGTTTCGCGATGGGTGAGCGTTATGCCGCGGCGGTTAACGTTTACAGACAGCTTTTAGATAATAGTGTCAATATTTACACTATGGTTATTCCGACAGCCGTTGAATTTTATTGTCCGGGAAATTATAGGCACCTGAGCGGCGACCAAAGAGCGAATATTAATCATATTCACTCAAATTTAAACCCCGGCGTTATTCCCGTAAATGCCTATTCCGCTCTTTCGGCGCGGGTGAATGAAGACATTTACCTTAGAACCGACCACCATTGGGCACCACTCGGCGCGTACTATGCCACCGAAGAATTTGCAAACACGGCAGGTGTTAGCTTTACCCCTCTTTCTGATTATGAGAGGGTTGTCGTTCCCGATTATGTAGGGACGATGTATGGTTATTCAGGTGACATAAAAATCAAGAACAACCCCGAAGACTTCGTATATTTCAAACCGCCTAACAGTTACACCACGACTTATTACAACTACGATAACCCGGAAGTGCCAATTCCCTCCTCTCTCTTTGTCAGCCAACCCACAAGCATGTCCTACAGCATTTTTATGGGCGGCGACGCAAAAATAACCCACATCGTCACAGACGTGGGCAACGGGCGCAAGTTAGCTATATTCAAAGACAGCTACGGCAATGCACTCGTGCCGTTTATGGTAGGCTCTTTTGAAGAAATATTCGTGATTGACATACGCTATTTCCCTTACAACGCACCTGCTTATCTAAAAGAAAATGGGATAACTGACGTGCTCTTCGCCAACAACATCTTCGCCGCAAACACGAGTGGGATGATTGGGTATATTGAACAGTTGACAGTGGATAGTTGAGAGTTGACAGTTATGTAGGGGACGGGCTTGCCCGTCCCTAATGAACGCCGAAAATTATACACCGCCCGGCACTTATGTGTCGGGCGGTGGAGGTTCTCCGTTGAAATAGGCATATTCAAGCCACCCTAATAATTCCTATCTCAACAATTCCTTAATTTCTTCATCCGACATATCGCCTCTCCCAAGTTTTTCTAATATCCTTTGGATTCCTTCTTTTATTCCTTCTTGTCTACCTATTATAATCCCCTCCTCTTTCCCCAATCTCCGACTAACAGAAAGGTTTGTAGTTAGGTCGGCTTCCCATTTGCGCCTTGCTCTGTATTTTGCGATTGCGTGTTCGTCTTTGCTGATTGTATTTAAGATTTCGGTAGCCATAGCGATTTCCTCAATTCATTAATTTCCGCCTCGGACATACCTCTTTCTCTTAATAAACTTAATAGGTCTTGCATACCCTCTTGTCTGCCCTCTTGTCTACCCTCTT
>Ga0099364_10010403_pt1 | contig 12790 bp, 12 predicted proteins | sample TergutTh196P3_FD_73070 | JGI IMG/M metagenome (GOLD analysis project Ga0099364, IMG submission 73070) | Microcerotermes parvus P3 segment gut microbial communities from Pointe-Noire, Republic of the Congo - Th196 P3 | ecosystem: Host-associated > Arthropoda: Insects > Digestive system > Gut ... | reverse complement strand
CTGCGGTGCGATGAAGATATCGCGCCCTGCTGCGGCGCGATGAGGACATCGCGCCCTACATGCACATTTTACACACTCATAGTCTAACTAATAAAATATGTCATAGTATTCATTGTGATAATTTCAAACTTATATATTATATCATACATAGTAATTTTTATACCATTCCACAAATTTCCCCAGCCCTTCCTCAATGCTGGTGTCCGGCTTGAACCCAAAGTCGCGCTCCAGCTCGCTGACGTCCGCGTACGTTTGGTATACATCTCCTGGCTGCATCGGAAGGTATTCCTTGATCGCCTCCCTGCCGATTATCTTTTCGAGCGTCTCTATAAAATATGACAGCTTCTCCGGCTTGTTGTTGCCGATGTTGTATATTTTTGACCTGGCCGCTCCCGTGCCCGCCGCGCCGCTCCCTGCCCCCGGCGGGCTGCACAGCATGCCTTCGATGCCCTTTACTATATCGTCGACATACGTAAAGTCCCTGTACATGTCGCCGTTGTTATATATTTTTATCGGCTTCCCTTCAATGATGCACTTAGTAAAACTGAAATACGCCATGTCGGGCCGCCCAAATGGCCCATAGACCGTAAAGAAGCGCAGCCCCGTCGCGGGAATGCCGAATAAATGGCTGTATGTGTATGCCATCAGCTCATTGCTTTTTTTCGTTGCGGCGTACAGGCTTACCGGGTTGTCCACATTGTCGGAAACGGCGAACGGGGTCTTGCTCTGGTTGCCGTAGACAGAGCTGGAGGACGCGTATAGCAGATGCCCCACCTCTTTCCCACACAGCCGCGCGCTGTGCCGACAGGCCTCCAGTATATTGAAAAAACCCGTTATATTGCTGTCGATATATGCGCGCGGATTGTCGATGCTATAGCGAACGCCCGCCTGTGCCGCCAGGTTGACGACTATGTCGGGCGCGGCAGCCATGAACGCACCGTCCACGGACTCCCTGTCGGCCAGGTCTCCCTTTACGAACGTAAATGCGTCAAATTTTTTCAAGATGTCCAAACGGCTATATTTTAACCGGGTGTCATAGTAATCGTTAATGTTGTCAAACCCGACGACAGACGCCCCCTGCTTTAGCAAGCTCATCGACAGATGAAACCCAATAAACCCCGCAGCGCCCGTGACCAGTATTTTTTTGCTTGTATCCAGTTTCGTTTTTCCTAGATTATTTTTAGACATGGAAGTTTTCCTTAAATAATTTGTCCCACTAGCATATATGGTTTTGGCACCGCATTCAAGTAATAGATTCACCATGTTTTGTTTTCATTGTTGTTCACCGCGTCCACTCACAACCCCCTCACAGACTCCGCCGCCCCCCGCCGCGCCCACTCACACCCAGTTCACAGGCTACATCACAGGCTACATCATAGGTTACATCACAGGTTACATCACAAGTTACATCACAGGCTTCGTCACAGGGATCGTCACGCGGATCAGGTAGTCACCCTCGTCGAGCACGCATATTTCGTTCAGCGGGTACTCCTGGTACGCGGGGCCGCAGATTTCATAACCGTTGGCGTCGATATATTCGAACAGCCGCATGAATAATTCGTTGGCGCCGCCGTACCCGCCGCGCGTATAGCCTACCGCGTACTGCGCGGCCGGGATTCTGTCGTACCCCTCGATGCCGTAAAAATAGTAGCGGTCGGGCCAGACCCAGTCCCGCCGGCGGATGCGTTCTTCCGAAAATTGGGCCCACACGGGATAGTTCAGGTCCATGTCAGGGTATTTTTCATGACAGTTCGAATAGAACGCAAACAAAGCGTCGTAATCATTTTTCCCGCCGCTGTAATCGTTTTGCCCGCCCAGCACTATGGCCCGCTCTGGTAAAGACTGCACTGTAATTTTTGCCTCGTCGATATCCAGGTGCGTGTGTATTGTCTCCTTCAAAAGTTGCAACAGCTTCCGCGCGCGTAGCAACGCGTCGATTTCCTCATTGATGAGATTGAGCTGGTTGCCCAATACCTGATCCGTAAGATCGGGCGTGCGCCTATTTTTCAAGCGCGTGATTTCCGAGAGGGGCATGCCCAGCGTCTTGAACGTGCGGATCAGGTTGATGACGCTGAGCTGCGCGTGCGAATAGAAGCGGTAGTTGTTGCCGCCGCGTGACTCAGGGGAAAGCAACCCGATCTTGTCGTAGTAGAGCAGGGTGTCGCGGGTCGTCCGCGCGAATTTGGCAAAATCAAAAATCGAAAATATTTCCTTGTTTTTCACAGCTATCCTCCATTACGAACCTTCATATCATCTTCTTATATGGCTTGTGTCACTCTATAGATATTGCACATATATTATTATACATCAACACAATTTGTTTGAAATATCTACGTTTTAGTGTTCACAAAAAATTCACATTTAACATATTTACCCTGGTGTTACACCATAGTTTATACTGAAAACAGAAACAAACAAAACTCATTCGAAGGAGGTAAATGGCATGAACAAAGCAAACACCTTGAAGCTATACGGCATGCCCTGGCAGGTGTTCGCCATTTTTTCGGCAGTAGTAATTGCCGCAGTATACATGGGGAAGCTCCCTGCGGGCATGATCGGGGCATTCCCGATAATGCTCATCATAGGGGTGGTGTTTAACGAAATAGGCGAAAGGGTCCCCATTCTCAACAGCTATTTGGGCGGCGGGGCGATAGCCACCATCTTCGGCACGGCCGCACTAGTCTACTTCAATGTCCTGCCGGAAAAAACGATATCGATCATCGACGGTTTCTTTGACTCGGGCGGCTTCCTCAATTTCTATATAGCCGCGCTCATCACCGGGTCGATCCTGGGGATGAACAGGAAGCTTCTTTTGAACGCGGCAGTGCGGTATCTCCCCGCAATCATCGGCGGCGTGATTTTCGCGCTGGGGTTCGTGTGGGTAGCCGGCGCAGCCACGGGCTACGGCGGCCTCAAGGCGATGCTGTTCGTGGGCATACCGATAATGGGCGGCGGAATGGGCGCCGGGGCCGTGCCCCTGTCGCAGATATTCGGCGACTCCATGCAGGTGGACTCGGGCAGCGTTTTATCCATAATGATACCCGCAGTGGCGCTGGGCAACGCAATGTCCGTGGTGGCGGGCGGACTGCTTAACCGCCTGGGCAAGAAGCGCCCGAAAATCTCCGGGGAGGGCCAGTTGATGGTACTCTCCGGCAACGACGCCAAGGCCATGCAGATTACCGATGAAGTGCAGGCGAAGCGAGACGACATAAGCCTTGGAAAGCTGGCAGTCGGGCTGATGATAGCCTGCTCCTTCTACGCATTCGGGATGATTGTGGGCAAGTTCGTGCCGAGCATCCACGGCTACGCGTGGATGATCCTGACCGTCGCGCTCGTCAAAATTATCGGGATACTCCCGGAGGACTTTGAAATATGTTGCTACCAATGGTTTCAGTTCATCATGAAGAACCTAACCGGCGTGCTGCTCGTTGGCATCGGCGTCTCCTACACAAACCTCGGGCAGATCATCGAAGCTTTTACCCCTACGTATCTGCTTCTCTGCGTCGTTGTGGTGCTGGGCGCCATCATCGGTTCCGCCCTTTTGGGCAAGTTGGTGGGTTTCTACCCCGTGGAGTCCTCCATAACCGCTGGGCTCTGCATGTCCAACATGGGGGGGACAGGCGACGTGGCCGTGCTCTCCGCCGCGAACCGCATGGAGCTGATGCCGTTCGCGCAAATTTCGTCGAGGCTGGGCGGGGCGTTTATGCTGCTGCTCGCGAGCTTTATATTAAATATATTCAAGTAAATCATATTCAAGTAAACATTTACATATAAGCATATTCAACTAACACTTATTCAACTAGACATTTTCATATAAACATTATCTACATGGCATTACCAACTAAGTGTTACCAATTATGCATATTCCACTATACATATTCAACTAATAACAGGAGGCTAGCACGATGGACTACGCAAAGGACTATTCGATGGGCAATTCGGGGAACTATGTGATGCACTCTGCCAAGGACTATACGAAGGACTATTCGCAGGATTATACGCATGAAGCATTGGACAAGCACTATAAATGGAGGGGCAAGCTCGAAGTGGTCTCCAGGGTCCCGGTGGCAAATAATGACGACCTGGCATTGGCGTACACCCCGGGGGTGGCCCAGCCATGCATTGAAATTCAAAAAGACATAAGCAAAAGCTATGACCTTACCGGCCGGTGGAACCTGGTGGCTGTGGTGACCGACGGCACCGCAGTGCTGGGCCTGGGCGACATCGGGCCGGAAGCGGGCATGCCGGTTATGGAAGGGAAGTGCGTGCTGTTCAAGGAGTTCGGGAATGTGGACGCCATCCCGTTATGCATCAGGAGCAGGGACGTCGACGACATAGTCAAAACAGTCAGCCTCATGGCCGGAAGCTTCGGCGGCATCAACCTGGAGGACATTTCCGCCCCCCGCTGCTTCGAAATCGAGCGCCGGCTCAAGGAGACATGCGACATCCCGATTTTCCATGACGATCAGCACGGCACGGCTGTCGTCACCCTGGCTGCCATGATAAACGCGCTGAAGGTGACCGGGAAAAGGCTCGAAGACGTCAGTATGGTGATAAACGGCGCGGGCGCCGCTGGAATCGCCGTCGCAAAGCTATTGATTGCGATGGGGCTGCAGGATGTGGTCATATGCGATAAAAAAGGCGCCATTTATGAGGGCAGGGACGATCTTGACAGCGAAAAGGCGAAAATGGCGGTCATGACGAATAGGGCAATGAAGAAAGGCTCCCTGTTTGAGATGCTTGTCGACGCCGATGTATTTATCGGGCTGTCGGCGGGCGGCGTGGTCTCTAAAGAAATGATCAATATAATGGCAAAGGATCCCATCGTGTTCGCCTGTGCAAACCCGGTCCCGGAAATTTATCCGTACGAGGCCTTCGCCGGGGGGGCGGCAGTCGTCGCCACCGGCAGGAGCGACTTTCCGAACCAGGTGAACAACGTTTTGGCGTTCCCGGGCATATTCAGGGGCGCCCTGGATGTTCGGGCGAGCGACATAAATGACGAAATGAAAATCGCCGCCGCGTACGCAATCGCCGGTCTGGTCTCCGAAAAGAAACTGAGCACGGACTATATTATCCCCTATGCATTCGACGTGCGGGTGAAGCGGGCGGTAGCAGCAGCGGTAGCGGAAGCAGCCAGAAAAAGCGGCGTGGCAAGGATATAGCTACGTAAGCGCAGCATGGTTGCGCAGCAAAGATTGTAAAATGTTTTTTGTAGGGCGCGATGTCCTCATCGCGCCGCATCAGGGCACGACGATCATACATAATTAATGTACAATTTGCACTGTTAGCGTATGGCTATTTAAATGGTGGAACAGCGAGCGAGTATATAGCGGCGCGCCAAGCAAAACGGCGCGCCGCTTGCTGCTGGTTTTATGCAGCTTATTTAATCCGCAGCAAGAATGTGGTATATGTCCAAAACACGAGTATTTGAACCAGTTTGTGCCGTTTCCCCCGGTTGTCGCGCGGTTCTTCTATGATGTTGAATATCGCGGCCAATTACAGAACGTTATACTAGATATTCCATGGTCTTTGCCTTCATTGTATTGTACTTTTACAATAAGAATTTCTGATTGATATAATAATCATTTATTCCAACTAATAAACCTTCTAAATATAAAACAACTTCATTTTTTATGGTAATTAATTCTTCAAAAGAATAATCTCTCCCACATTCGACAAAAGATATAGTGCCATGCGAGAGGTTATTCCGTTTGTCTTTGACATCAGATAAAACATAACCTCCTCGGCAGTTAGTATCATCATAAAAAACAATCCCATGTTCCCGGCAAATATTTCGAATTGCATCTGCGTCTAAATTACCTTTTATCTCAGCGGCATTTCGGTCAAGTTTAATAATTTCGTCATTAATAACCTCATTTAATATTTCTAGAGCTTTATTACGATATGAATTGTAATGTGCATGCCTATCATAAACTTGGTTAAATTTATATGAAAACCAAATATCCTTAATTTCTTTCCGAACATCTTTATATGATAATTCTAATTTTTTTACTTGATCGTATATTTCAAGAATACCATTCATCACAGACGATTCTATCAAATTATAAACCATCATCAAGGCATTGGCTTTAAGCATTTTCAAAAAGTCATCATTAAAATAAGCGTAATTTGTTTTAACAGACGATTGAGCATCATATAATTGTGTGATCGCTTCATAATATAAATTAATTTCTGCGACCCTATCGTTAAAAATGTTAACTGTTGCCTGCATTCTATTCTCCCGTCAGAAGAGCGTCTCGTACATATTCAATTCGCCCAGCCACCCTTGGGGCAGAATTGCTTGCATGCGTTGTGGTATGAGTTTTAAACTCATCCGAATCAAGCCATCCCATTGTAGACGGTGTTAATCTCGGATTTACCCGCAATGCTAAAGCTACGCCAACAGATATGGCTTCAAAACGGACTTTCGGCACTGTTTTCGCATTTTGAGATTTGGCAAATCCAAACGGAAAATAACATTTAACAAACTGCAACATATTGTTAAATTCATTTTCAAAATATGTTTGTTCAAACTCTTTCTCATAGGATTTAACGAAATCATCTAAAAATTTGACAACGCTATGTTTAAAATGCCTATAATTATTAAGATATGCAAAAAAGCGTAAGACCAAATCTGAATCTTCATAGCGTCTTTTCATTGTTTCACTCATTGGACAGAGCTCGTTGAACAGTATGTTTTCGGCGCATGCCGCAATAAAAGTCATAAAAGGACCGGTGTACGAGCCGCGTCTAATTTCACTTGGTACTGCCTTTTTTCCACCAGTATTTATTCGATTGAATATATCTTGCCGAATTTCTAGTGAAGTCGTATCCGCCAAAACAATGATACGTAAGGCTCTACTTTTGAATTTGCGTTGATATACTTCTGGCAAATCAAAAAAACAAAACCCGTTCAACGTATAGAGTTTTTCCAGACCTGAGAGTCTTAAATCGCCGTATAAAAACTCCTCAAGGGTTTGCGTACGTTGTGCGCCATCAATAATTTCACAGCGCCCGTCTTCGTCATCAGAAAAGAACATAAAGGGAATCGGTAATCCTAATAATACTGATTCAACAAACCTGTTCTTAGTAGCTTCATTCCATATGAATTTTCGTTGATATTCCGGGATAAAAAAATCATTCGCTCTATATTTTTCAACTAAAACCTCTATTGGGTAGTCTTTGGTGTCAAAATTGATTTCATTTTGCAAAATTCGAATTTGATCTTCAGCAGCACGTTTTTGGTCTTTAGTAATACAACTTGACATCAGTATTAACCTTTCTATATATATGATCGATTATGCTATTCCCAATAGCTTCTCCTAGTTTAACCGGTACGGCATTCCCTATATGCTTACCAAGAACTTTCTGCGTCTGCATATGAGCATCGTTGAAAAATTTATACTCTTGAGGAAATGATTGCAACAACGCCCCTTCTCTTAATGAAATCGGTCTCTGTTGATCCGGATGCCCGAAGCGACCACTGCCATAATTGTAAAATTGTGTCGTTATTGTTGGGGAAGGCTTGTCCCAAGCCATTCTCCCATATATTGAAGTATAACTTTTACCTGTTTGTCTTTTATGGCAAGGCAGTATAATATCATCATCCCATTCTCTCCAAGAACCGCCAGGAGTAGATTGAATTATGCGCTGTTTGTTTGTTTCTGATAGCTTACTTGCCCTATGCAATGGATCGTTGGCACATATTTCACCGTCAGCGATAGCCGGTAGGTATTTTATCGCATCTCCAACTGTCATCGATTTATTCTTTTCATTCATATGCGGGATCATAGAAATGTCACCGTGTATAGAAGCCAAAAGAACCAATCTGATTCTCCTCTGAGGAACACTATAATTAACACAATCCACTATGTTCCAATTGACATAGTACCCCCAACATTCCAACGCATATATAAAATTTTTAAAAATTCTTTTCTTAACTAACTGTGGCACATTTTCCATCGTGACGATATCCGGTTTCGTGCCTTTTATTAAATCAATGTAATGATAAAGCAATTCCCACTTCTTTTCATCAACATCAATTTTTTGATATCTTTGATAATAATTAGAAAATGTCTGACAAGGTGCGCACCCCATTAAAATTTTAATACAATTATCCGGATATAATTCATTTAATTCTTCCGGCATTACATCCTCGATGCTCTTATTAATAAAAACAGAATCATTGTTAGATTCATATGCAAATTTGCATGTAGGGTCAACATCAATACCCGCAACAACATTGACGCCGGCTTTTTGCACACCGTGTGTCAAACCGCCTATTCCACAGAATAAATCTATTGCGATACATTCCATGAACCAATCCCCTAAAAAATCAATTTTCATCAATTATAAATGTAAAATAATTATTACCATAATTATACATTTTAATATAGTTTAGTCAAGTTTTCATTGTCTATAACTAATTTTTCTTGTACTCGCGGTTGGAAATTTGATCGTACTACTCCAATGGCGGCATCCTGCGCCTATTTCATACGATTTGGCTAGTCTGCGGCAAGATAGTGATATATGTCCAAAACGCTTCCAAAAGCATACCTGGGACGGAACTCAGTAGTTTCGATATCCTTCGGCGTCGCCTCCCCTGTCAGCACGCACACTGTGGCGACATTTGCGTTGAGCCCCGCCGCTATGTCCGTGTACAGCCTATCGCCGACTACGACTGTTTCGTCCTTTGTGTATCCATATAACTCCATGGGGTAGGTTATCATCATTTTGGACGGCTTACCAATATATAAAGGGACCCTGCCTGTGGCATGCGTGAGCATTTGACATACCGCGCCGCAGTCTGGAATGAAGCCGAAGCTCACAGGGCAGGTTAAGTCCGGATGCGTCGCAATAAATGGAATGTCATATTGCAACATTTCGCATGTGTTTCTTAATTTTTGTGATGTCAGCTCCGTATCGAACCCTACAACTATAGCTTCTGCCGACGGATCCACACTCGTCGTTACTTCAAAGCCCGCCTCCAATAATTCCTCTTGAAATAGCGCAGTTCCCATACAATACAGCTTGTTTATTGCGTATGTCTGGCGGACATACATAATGGTTGCCAAAGTCGAAGTAAATATGTTATCTCGTGTGGCAATGATGCCCATGTACCTTAATTTATCGATATAAGACACAACCGATTTTGATGAATTGTTCGTGACAAAAACAAACTTCCCCCCGCTGTCGACGATATATTTAAGCAAAAGAAGCGTACCATCAATTAAATCATTTTCATTATATATTGTACCGTCCATATCAAACAAAAACAGCTTCATTTTTTTCAGCTCACTGGCGTCCACGCCCCAGTAATCGCTTTTTATCAATGGGCATCCTCCTTAGCGCCCGACACCATCTGCGCGCCCTGTCATTGAATCTGCTTTATAGATTCAACTTCTTCCCGGGACAAACCAGTAAGACGCATAATTGAATCGATGTCCATATTTAAGCTCATAGCATTACGCACGACATCTCCCAAGACTTCCGCGCGGCCTTCAGCACGGCCTTCCGCGCGGCCTTCAGCACGACTTTCCGCTAACCATTTGTCATACGGCGTACTAATCCCATCTATGTCTTTAATTACTGCATTACCGTACCACTCTAACTTAAAATCATTGAATTTATCGCCGTTAGAATCAGCATACGATACATAACCATCTTCCGGTACAATAACTACTCCGGCGTCTGGTTCAAATTCTGAAATCAATTTATAACCATTGTCTGTACTTTCATATTTAATCTTGCATCTAGCAGGGCTAATTTTAGTAGATACAAAACCAACATTCATTCGCGAGTATAATGTTTTTCCGAATCTGTCGGCAATATAGTTATCAGAGGTTAGTCCCCATTCATTGTACATTGATTTTAAAAACAATTCACAAAATTCTAATCCAGACAATTCATTCATTGCAGTAGGTTTACTATCAACCCACTCAACAACATCCGCGAACCAGCTTCCTAAAAGCGAATATGCGCTACCATCCGTGAAACCTTCCCAAAACAATGATGCGCAAGAATTTGAAGCTGTCAGTATTGCAAGTGGATCCAAGCAATGTTTCCCAATCCTGCTACGTAAATAATAATCTGTTACATTGATAAATAGCCCTTGTGTGCGGTTTACCAAAAAGCCGGACCACTCAAACGCTGGCAAATTATCCTCAAATTCTAGTTCCCCAATGCAATCGCTTTGAAAAAGCTTTTCTTTAGAAGCAACGCCATAATCATACTCTTCATCGGCACTTTTATCCTGCTTTTTGTAAAAACGATCGCTTTGATCGCCAATGAAACCAATACTGAGTGGCCTATTCTTTATACAGCCCCAGTACCAATACTCATTTTGAGCTATTTCACCTAGTTTATATAATAAGAAATGACGATTTAGATATCTATTTTTTACTTTATCATATAATGATAAATAAAATGATTGCCCCATACTCCGGCTCCTTTCACTTTTTCATAGCTTCAACATCCTCCCGGGACAAACCAGTAAGACGCATAATTGAATCGATGTCCATATTTAAGCTCATAGCATTATGCAAGACATCTCCCAAGACTTCAGTGCGGCCTTCAGCACGGCCTTCAGCGCGGCCTTCCACTCGGCCTTCAGCATGGCCTTCCACTCGGCCTTCAGCATGGCCTTCAGCATGGCCTTCCGCTCGGCCTTCCTTCCTTGCGCCATTTACCATAGAAGCTATATCGCGCCTTCTTGTTTCATGCTCTTCATACAGCATACGGGCGCGCTCATCGGCCGACAACTCCTTTAAAACAGCAACCGCTTTTTTAATATGAGGATCTCTTTGCGAAAGCATATCCAAGGCCTCCTCATCGTCAGATTTTATTAATTTCGTCCAGTACCATAAAGCCGTATTGTCCGTTTCCATCGGAAGCTTGCCCAACTCTAAGCTGTTTATCTCAGACAAGCGTGAAAACTCGATATTGTTCGCCGTCCTATAGCGAAACTGGTTAATATAATCATCACTGTTATGTATAAACAATTCGTCTGTGATGATGATGGTTATGACTCTCTTGATAACCGACCAGTCCTGCCCTGACGAAATCTGCTCGGTTACTAGCTTAGACTGACTGTACAAGATTCTTTGTTTTAAGTCCGGGAATACTTGCAACTGGATTTCAACATGGACAACACTCATGCTTTTTGTATGAACCTTTACATCCAGTATACCATATTTATCGTGCTCAAATTCTTTTTTAATATGGGGATCAATAATAACAAGTCGTTCGTATTCGTATTCAGGTATATCTAAAACGGACTTAAGAAACGCAGCAAGTATTTCCGCATTCCTTTGATCGCCAAATATCATTTTGAAAACAAAGTCCGACTTAACCGGCAACAATGGTTTACTGCTCATAAAACCGCCCCCTATCATTATTATTATTTATAATGTTAGCATATTATTGGATTTTTGTCAAATTATGGATATTTCTCAAATAACCATAAGAGCTTCTGCTTTGATGGGATATAATTTTGCATTGACAGCGCACACTTATTAATATAATATGTTAGTGCAAATATATAATGTCGAGGTGATTCGAAATGGCGCAAACCAATTTGACTATACGTATAGATGAAGATATTAAACGCGAGGCAGAGAACCTATTTAACAGAATTGGATTGAATATGTCAGCTGCCATTAACGTGTTTTTCCGTCAATCAATCCGGGAGCAAGCAATACCATTTGATTTAAAGCCTTATGATGATTATTACACAGGCGAAAGGTTGAATCGTATTAGACATTCCATAGCACAAGCGGAGCGTGGTGAAATAGTCACAAAGACATTAACCGAGTTGGAGACTATGGAAAATGATTGACAATGTCTGTTTTACATTGAATGGTTGGGATGAATATACAGCATGGCAGACAGAAGATAAACGCACAATAAAAAAGATAAACAACCTTGTTAAAGATATTATCAGAAACGGCAACACAGGTATAGGGCATCCCGAATTGTTAAAAGGCGACTTATCAGGTTACTGGAGCCGCGAAATAGACGAAAAGAACAGGCTGACATATAAAATTCTTGAAAACGGTAATGTACTGATAGCACACTGTAAAGGGCATTATGGTGACAAATAGTTTATCACATTGACTAATTCTGTTATACCGTGCTCTATTCTTCATCATATCCCCGGCTTGTATCAACGGTGATTGCCCTTGTATCGTTATCATATCCAACGAAAACATCTAACAGATTCATCACATCACGCAGACGCATGAAGTTGTTTCCGTCAATCATGTAAGCCGTTATCTCAACAGGTGTTCCGTCCATTGAAATATTAATAGTCGAATTTAGCGTTGCAGACTTTGACGAACCATCACCCACTCTCATTTCGCCGCCGTCAGGTGTGTACGGTTGGCCGCTTGTCAGCGTGATTGCCCTTGTGGCGTTATCATAGCCGACCTCAAACTGTTTCTCCGTGCCGTTGAGAACATAAGCCAAATCGCGGAGCTTGAAGAAGTTGTTGCCGCCTATGAGATAGGCTTCAAACGCCGTGGCTTCGCCGTTGACATAGACCGTTGATGCCGTGGGGTTTACGGTAAGAGTTTCGGGTTGCGTCGCGGGAGCCGTGTCAGGAGCAGGTACATCATCCATCCCAACAGCTACGATGACAGAAGGATTCGGTCTGCTGAGTGGGTATGCCATAACGTTATATAGTCCTTGCTCTGAAAAAGTGTATGTGGTTACTCCCTCTAAAATAATATTTCCGCCCCAACTGCCGTCAGGATATTGGTCACGCATTCCAACATGCATCACCCTGCCTTGT
>Ga0099364_10010402_pt1 | contig 12790 bp, 12 predicted proteins | sample TergutTh196P3_FD_73070 | JGI IMG/M metagenome (GOLD analysis project Ga0099364, IMG submission 73070) | Microcerotermes parvus P3 segment gut microbial communities from Pointe-Noire, Republic of the Congo - Th196 P3 | ecosystem: Host-associated > Arthropoda: Insects > Digestive system > Gut ... | reverse complement strand
AAAGGCTACTATCCGCTGTATTCCTTTTGATGCGCCCGAAGAAGACGGAAAATGTATTCTTACAGGTAAGCCATCGAAAAAGAGAGTGGTATTCGCACGAGCGTATTAGCGCGTGAGAAAACCCTAATCTTTTACTTTTACTATTTGCGCCGTCAATTCGGCTTCGGTAACCAATGCTTCGCCGACGTAAGCCTGCGCTAGCATGGTGGCTATGCCGCGACGAATCTCGCCAACCAATTCCAAGCGCATCACTAACGTATCGCCCGGAACAACCATTTTTCTGAACTTTACCTTGTCTATTTTCAGGAAGAATGTCAGATAGTTTTCAGGATCGGGAACGGTGCCAAGCACCAATATTCCGCCTACCTGCGCCATTGATTCGATTATAAGCACCCCCGGCATAACTGCCTGCGAAGGAAAATGCCCAATGAAAAACCCCTCGTTTACGGTAACGTTCTTAACGCCAACAACATTAGTGTCGGTTATGCTAACAATTTTATCTACCAGCAAAAACGGCGGACGGTGCGGCAAAACGTTCTTTATTTGCTCTATGTTAAGCGCGGGCATTTGTTTTGGGTCGTATTTCGGAATTGAAGCCTTCGTCATTTCCTTTTTAATGATCTGACGCAACATTCGCGCCATTTGGTTATTGGCGGCATGTCCCGGACGGGTTGCTACTATTCGACCCTTTATTTGCTTGCCAACAAGCGCAAAATCGCCTATCAAATCCAATAATTTGTGACGCGCCGGCTCATTACTGAAACGCAAATCCAAATTATTAAGAATACCTTCGGGTTTAACCTGTATTTTCGGCATGTTGAACAATTCAGCCAAATGATCCAGTTCGGGTTGCCCTACGGGTTTATCCACAATAACGATGGCATTGTCTAAAGCGCCGCCCTTGATAAGATTGTGCTTCAATAACTGCTCCAATTCATGCAGAAAAACAAATGTGCGGCAAGGCGCTATTCCGGTTTCAAAATCGTCCATACTCGACATCATGGCGTATTGATGCCCCAATGTACGCGAATTATAGTCAATCATCACGTCAATACAGAAATTTTCGTCGGGGAAAATGACTATTTCCACGCCTTTCGCTTTGTCGGCATATACGATGCGTTCCTTTACCTCAAAATATTTGCGAACCGCCTCTAATTGAATAATACCCGCTTCTTTAATCATTTCCACGAATGGCAGCGAACTGCCGTCCATAATCGGCATTTCCGGACCGTTTATTTCTATCAGCGCATTATCAACGCCCATTCCCCACAAGGCAGCCAAAACGTGTTCTACGGTGCATACCTTAACGCCATTTTCTTCGATGGTAGTTCCCCGCGAAGTATCGGTCACATTGTCGGCTATTGCCGAAATAACAGGTTGTCCTTCAACGTCAAGGCGTTTGAACTTATATCCGTGATTGTCGGACGCCGGACGAAGCGTCAATTCTACTTCCAAGCCCGTATGCAATCCTTTTCCATTGATTGATACAGGCTTTTGAAGCGTTTGTTGTTTTACAAGCATTTTTTTACTTATATAATTGGTTTAAAACGTATTTACCTACCCGGACGCAATTTCCGAACTTGCAATCCAGCCTGCCATATTTCCGATTCGCGCATTTCTTTCAATTCTTTTTCGAGTTCGGCTTTATAGTTTGCGCCTCCTGTTGATTCGAGTACTCGCGCACATTCGCGACCGTCTTTTACTCGCGCATACAGGTCTTCAAACACAGGCGTTACGGCTTCTGCAAAACGCGGACGCCAATCTAACGCGCCTCGCTGGGCGGTTGCAGAGCAGTTGCTATACATCCAGTCCATACCGTTTTCGTCCACTAATCGTATGAGGCTCTGCGTAAGTTCCTCAACTGTTTCGTTAAAGGCTTCGCTGGGCGAGTGTCCGTTGTCGCGCAGCACCTTATACTGTGCGTCCATTATGCCTGCAAGAGCGCCCATCAGAACGCCGCGCTCGCCGGTGAGGTCGCTGTAAACTTCCTGTTCAAACGTGGTAGGGAACAGATAACCCGATCCGACCGCTATACCAATCGCGAGAGTACGTTCCAGCGCCCGTCCGGTAGCATCGCGGAAAATCGCGTAACTTGAATTTATTCCCGTACCCGCAAGGAAATTGCGGCGTACACTTGTGCCTGAACCTTTCGGAGCAACCAAAATCACGTCAATATCATCGGGAGGAATAACTCCTGTTTGATCTTTGTAAGTGACCGAAAAACCGTGCGAAAAATACAACGCGTCGCCTTTTTTCAGGCAAGGTTTAATTGTTTGCCACAGTGCGCGTTGCGCTGCATCGGAAACTAAATACTGTATTATTGTTGCCTTTTCGGCTGCTTCCTTAACGGGAAATAGCGTTTCGCCCGGTATCCAGCCGTCGGCTACCGCCTTATCCCAATCTGCCTTAAATTCGGGCGCCTGCCCAATGATAACGCTAAACCCATTGTCGCGCATATTAAGCGACTGAGCCGGTCCCTGTACGCCATAGCCTATCACGGCGATGGTTTCATTTTTCAATACTTCCTGCGCCTTGCTAACAGGAAATTCTTCGCGTGTTACAACGTCTTCTGTTACTCCGCCAAAATTTATTTTTGCCATTTTATATTATTTTACATTATAATAAATACGAAATCAACTGTCGAAATTTTTTGCAAAGAAACAAAAAAAACGGATTGTATGCAAACAGTATTTTTGGGGAATTTTTATTTTCCACAAAAAATGCTTTACTTTGCGGGTAAATTGTTAAAATAATTGTAAATCAGAAAATAATTATGTTTCAATGGCTTATAGATCTTGATAAAACATTGTTTTTATTCCTAAACGGCATAAATTCACCTGAATGGGACAGCGTTATGGTGTGGATTTCTGCAAAATACTCATGGATACCGTTATATGCTATTCTGGTTTTTACTATTATTTACAGAGAGCGTCCGTACAATTTCATATATACTATTGTGTTTGTGATCATTGTGATATTTTTATGCGATCAGAGTTCAAACCTTTTTAAAGCGCTTACTGAACGACTTCGTCCATGTAACGATCCGGGAATAAGGCATTTGGTTCATACTGTAAACGGGTGCAGAGGATCATTTAGCTTTTTTTCGGCACATGCTTCAAACACTTTTGGTTTAGCCGCTTTCCTTGCCTGCTGGTTCAAATGCAATAAATGGGGTGTCTTCCTGTTCTCGTGGGCTGCTATAAAATCATATAGCCGCATTTATTTGGGGGTACATTTTCCGTTGGATATAATTTGCGGAGCTGCTGCAGGAATAGTCATAGGATTAACGATTTATGGTTTATATGTACGGGTAATGGTTTATTTAGAGAGAAAAATTAAAGACAGAAAAGCCGCAAAACGAAGGTTAGAAAAGGCAAAAAACAATAAATTAAATAAATAATTTTTTATGGAAACCACACGACAACAAAAAGTTGCAAGACAGATACAAAAAGATTTGAGCGATATATTCATGCACTCAAAACGCGATATTGCTCACAACAAAATGATTACAGTTACAGTGGTACGAATGAGTCCCGATTTGAGTTTAGCGAGGGTATATTTGAGCGTTTTTCCTTCCGACAATTCTGACGCATTTCTCAACAACCTGCAACATCACGCAAAATATATCCGTATGGAGCTTGGCAAAAAAGTTAAAAATAACTTGCGGATAGTTCCCGAATTGGCGTTTTTTATTGACGACAGTTTGGATTATGCAGCACATATTGACGAACTTTTGAAATAATCGTATGCAGTACGATAATATAAAACGTTCATTAGGAGTTGTTTTCAACCGCCGTCCATTTTTGCGGAAATGCTTTTTCGTAATGCTTGATATTTTGCTGTTGCGAGCATGGCACATCAAAAAAGAATTGCGCAAACTCAAAAAAATATTACCCGATGATGCTTTTGTTTTAGATGCAGGAGCGGGATTCGGGCAATACACGTATTACATGTCAAAACTTGGGCGCAAGTGGCAAATAAAGGCAGTGGAAATAAAAGCGGAACAGATAGAAGATGGCAATCGTTTTTTTGCTCAAATTGCTAAAAGCGACCGCGTATGCTTTGAATTAACCGATCTTTCTGTATTTTGCGAGCCTGAAAAATATCATTTAGCGATTTCTATTGATGTTATGGAGCATATTCCCGATGATGTGGCAGTGTTTCGTAATATTTACAGTTCGCTTAAACCCGGCGGCATTTTGCTTATTTCAACGCCTTCGGATAAAAACGTCTCTGACGGCGGCGACCACATTGACGAGCATGTACGCGATGGTTACAACGCCGATGATATACGCAACAAACTGTCAGAAACGGGCTTTTCGGAAGTGAGCGTAAAATACACCTACGGAACACCCGGACGCATTTCGTGGCTACTGTCAATGAAATATCCAATGACGATGCTCAATGTATCGAAATTATTTTTTATTATTTTACCGTTTTACTACATACTAACATTCCCATTTTGTATTTTCTTAAATCTTTGGGATATTATAGCAGACCACAAATCGGGAACAGGATTGATGGTTAAGGCAATTAAAACGTAGACGAATGTACAACATAAATCAAAATACAGGTCATCCGGCAAGTAATTTAAAAGTTGCCGACTATACATACGATTTGCCCGATGAGCGCATTGCAAAATTTCCATTGGAAGAGCGCGACCTGTCAAAACTGCTTGTTTACCGCAACGGACGCATTACTGCCGATATGTTTTCACATCTGCCCGATTATATCGGCGAGGACGATATGATGGTGTTCAACAACACACGAGTGATACATGCGCGTATCGAAATGACAAAGGATACGGGAGCAGGTATTGAAATTTTTTGCCTTGAGCCGCATGAGCCAAATGATGTTCAACTTTCTTTTGCACAGCAACATACATGTCAATGGAAATGTATTGTAGGTAATTTGAGAAAATGGAAATCGGGAGTTTTAAAAAAGGGTATTGTTTGCAATGTTACAGATACCGAACTGACGGCGGAACTAATGGGCGTATTTGAAAAGTATCAAGTGATACGTTTTAGTTGGGATAACGGTATTGATTTCGGCACGGTTATGGAAACTGTTGGCTGTATGCCTGTTCCGCCATATTTGAAGCGTAAAGCCGAAGAAATAGACGAAACGCGCTATCAAACAGTCTATTCAAAACATAAAGGCTCGGTTGCCGCGCCTACCGCCGGTTTACACTTCACGCCGCAACTGTTGCAACGATTAACAGATAAAGGAGTGAAACAAAGCGAAATAACGCTGCACGTGGGCGCAGGTACTTTTCGACCAATAAAGCATAGCGATGTTGTTCGGCACGATATGCACGTCGAATTTTTTTCCGTTTCCATTGATGTGATACGGAATATACTTGCAAACATGGGCGTTCTGACGGCAGTCGGCACAACGTCATTAAGAGCGTTGGAAAGCATCTATTGGCTTGGCGTCAAAATGTTACAAAATAACGCCGTGCTGGGAAATCTTAATATTGAACAGTGGGAAGCCTATTATCTACCGCAAAATATAAGCGTGGAGGAGTCGTTAAAAAAAATTTGTGAAACTCTTGATGCAAAAAACGAAAAAACGCTTTTTGCCTCTACAAAGATACTTATTGTTCCGAGATACAAATTTAGAATATGCCGTCGGCTAATTACCAATTTTCACCAGCCGAAAAGTACCTTGTTGTTGTTGGTAGGCGCTTTTACAGGCGAGAGTTGGAAAAATATTTATCAATACGCGCTCGACAACGATTTCCGATTTTTGAGTTATGGCGATGGTTCTCTGCTCGAATTATCGCAATCGGAGCGCTAAACGACACGCTTCCGCTTATATTGGCGCTGTTGCATAATAATATGTTTTATATCCGCCTGAAAGGTTTTTTACTTCTGCAAATCCGCGCTGTATCAATATTTGAGACGCCAAATATCCCCGCAATCCCACGCCGCAATAGACATAAATCGGTTTGTTTTCGGGAATTTCGTTCAGGCGTTCGCGCAGTTCGTCAATAGGAATATTAAACGAGCCTTTAATTATTTGTCTGCCTGCCGTTTCTTGCCGCGAGCGCACATCTAAAATTGTTATTTCATCGCTGTCAGCCGATTGCATTTCTCTCCATTGAACTACGGGCATTCGTCCGTTTACAATATTTCCCGCTACATAGCCCGCTATTGCTATCGGGTCTTTTGCCGAAGAAAAAGGCGGCGCGTAGGCATGTTCCAATTTCATAAGGTCGAACACGCTACCGCCCGATTTAATCAGCAGCGCAATTTGGTCAATGCGTTTATCAACGCCGCCGAATCCAACGCTTTGTGCGCCATACAATTTTCCTGTTTCAGGGTCGAATGTCAATTTTATGCTCAATGGCATACTTCCCGGAAAGTATCCCGCGTGAGAAACCGAGTGTGTGTGAGAACTCTGATAAAGAATTTCAAACTGTTTCAGACGTTTTGCAGGCAAACCCGTTGTTGCCACCGCCAAGTCGAACACTTTCGCAATAGCCGTCCCAATAGCGCCTTCGTATTTTTCCACAGCGCCATTAACCATATTATCGGCAACTATACGTCCCTGACGGTTGGCGGGATTGGCTAAATAGTTCAGCCATGGCTTTTTGGTTATCGGATTAGGAAATTCAATGGCGTCGCCAACGGCGTACACGTCTTTTGCAGATGTTTCCAAATATTCGCTGACCCATATACCGCCTGTGTCGCCAATTTTCAACCCTGCGGCTTTCGCTAACGATGTTTCGGGACGAACCCCGATAGACAGTACAACCATATCGGCAACGATAATTTCTCCGCTTTTCAAACAAACGTTGATCTTTTCGTTTTTTCGCTCGAAGCGTTCAACAGTCTGTTCCAAATAAAGTTTCACACCCTTTTGCAATAGATGCTGATGAACATGCGACGCCATAGAAAAATCAATTGGCGTCATCACCTGATTTGCCATTTCCACGATGGAAACCTTTGCTCCTGCGTGATGCAGATTTTCAGCCATTTCGAGACCGATAAAACCGCCGCCGACAACAACCGCTTTTTTAACGTCATGCGTATCAATCCAATTCTTTATATTGTCGGTATCGGCAACGTCACGCAAAGTGAAAATTCCTTCCGTATCAATTCCTTCTAACTGCGGTTTTACAGGCGAAGCGCCGGGAGAAAGTAACAATTTGTCGTATGTTTCGATATATTCGCTACCGTCTGCGCGTCTAACGGTCACTGATTTTGCGGCAGTATCAATACCGATAACCGTATTTTCAACCCTTACGCTAATGTTAAATCGTTTCCCGAACGAGACGGGCGTTTGCATAAAGAGCCTGTTGCGATTTTCAACAATCCCGCCGATATAATACGGCAATCCGCAATTAGCATACGAAATGTATTTTCCTTTTTCTAACAGTACTATTTCGGCAAACTCGTCAATACGGCGTATTCTTGCCGCTGCTGTGGCTCCGCCGGCTACTCCTCCTATGATGACATGTTTCATTTTTTTATATTTTTTAAAAATTATTTATGCAAAACAAGCAAATTTTTTTTAAAATTGCAAAAATTAGTGACAGAAAAGATTATTTGAAAATTTTTTGAACGAAAACGAAAAAAGTTGTACAACGACGTCAATTTAGAATACTCTAAAAATGGAAATTGACGCCTAATGAGGAACCTAAAAATCCGTCTGCACCGCCACCTCCTATTCCCATTTGAAAACTTGGTCCAAAGGAAATCAAGTCCGTTGGTTTGTAATATAAACCTAACGAAAAGTATAAAACAAAACCAGAATAAGTCTCTATTTGAGATTCATAATAAGAATCCCTATTAATTTTTCCCCACGCATAGCCTATTCCTAAATAAGTTGGGATAAAAAATTTATCATTGCGTTGCACCCAATGTCCATAAAAAACAGGACCTAAAGATGTTATTTTTCTTTTACTTCCTGAAGTCCTTTTTGAATAAGGACCATGATGTAACCTCAAGCCCACGCCGATATATTCATAGAAAAAGTACCCTGAATTTAAGCCGCCGTGTAAACCAGCGTAATCCCCAAAACCATATCCTGCATCTATTCCAACAAAATATCTTGAGAAATCTCGTGATCTTTCTATTCTTGCTTCAGCGGGGCTGCTCGTTAAAACAGTAGTATTATTTTGACGTGATGCAATATCGTCTGATGTTCCTGTGGAAGCGATATTTACAGTTGCAGATGCAGGTCTATCCGTTACAACTGCAACAGGAAAGTCGGGAATGCTGTACGGAATGATGGTAGTAGGCGCTTGCCTTCCATCAGTCAATTCTCTTACTCGCTGGGTTATGTAAAAATCCAAACTTTTTACGGTTATTGTTTGACTGCCCGGCATTTCGGCTTGTCCATTCAGTCCTTCCACCAATGCTTTGGTAAATGCGCCGTTGTTCCATTCGGGCGATTCTAACGAAAATTGACGACCTGTGGACGAGGTAAAGATCACGGGTCCACTGTCGGCGCCGGTCAATTCGCTTACTGCCTGACTTATTGCAGCAGCGCGTTGAAGGGTGTTGCCAAATATATTGCCTGAATGACAGGCGTCCATAAATACAAGCAATTTTCCTGCAACGGCATTTATGGTATTTTTAATTTCCGAATAACCAACGCACGTTGCATTAATGCGTTCTATATCTCCATTAACGGGCATAAAGAAGAAATCGCCTATATTGTTGTTTACGCCGTGACCCGCTATGTAAAGCATTGCAATATCCCTGCTGGTGGTTTCAGTTTGCAGCCAGTGCAGCCCATCTCGAATATTTTCCGCCGTAGCCCTTCTGTCGGTAAGCAGTCTTACATCTACGCTTTCATACAGCAGTCCAGCCTGCCGTATCAATGCCTGCGTAAAATCGGAAGCGTCCTTTGCGGGAAACTGCAAGCGCAGGTCGGGATTGTCGTAATTGCCGATGCCGATAGCCAAAATGTATAGCGACGGTTTAAAAATATGCGTGTTCCTAATCAGATTTACCGCTGCGGGAGCGCTTGCGCCAAATTCGTTTTGTACAACAATGGAAATACTGCAATTATTATCGGGAATATCAACAACTACGGTGTTTTCCCCAAGTTTTGCATCGGTAATCAGTTGTACGGCTCTTCCGTTTACCGATACCCTCGCCGATGCAGGCGCAGTTCCTGAAACCACGTAGACAACCGCTACCCGCTCGCCATCAACAATACTCCCATTTATCGGGCTTACGATAATTACTGACGGAGGCTCATTTTGTGCGCACACAAATCCAAACGTGAAAAACGTTAAAAAAAAGATTGTGATTAGATTTTTCTTTGAATGACTCATGTATTAAAGCTTTTTCAATAAATCTTTTCCGCCTCACCCTTGATCCCACAAAGTCGCCTGCGATTTGGTACTGCTAAACTCCCCTCCCCAACCACCCCCAACCACCCCCAACTACCTATAATCAACCCCCTAATTACCACCCAATTACAATTTTCACCCAAAAAATATTTTTTATTTATTTCTTGTTTTTTATCAATATTTATTATATCTTTGTCCCATATTTGTACCAAGCGTTATCATTCGACAATGTGCGCTTTATACAGTCTTATAAAGTTTTATAAATTCTTAAAAAAAGTAAAAAATGGGATTAAGTAAATTAAGAGTACCAAGAGTATGTGAGCATTGCCACAAGGCATTTGAGGCAAAGAGCATCGACACTCGTTATTGCGGAAGAAAGTGTATAGATGCCTCTTATCACAGTCGCAAGAAGCAGGCGATAGAAGATGAGCGCAAGCAGCAGATTTTGCGGGACAACGTCGACATCATTGCTGCCATACAGACACGTCCTTACATATCCATTTCGGAGGCGGTTGTTTTGTTTGGGATATCGAAGGACACCCTTCGCAGATTGATTAAGCGCGGCAGGATACCTGCCGTCAATTTCGGCGAGCGGCTAACAAGGATCAGTCGCCTCCATCTTGAAAACATGTTCGCACCTGTAAAAATAGAGGAGGTACCATCATGAAGAAATTTGCACATACAAAGGCGACAGTTCGTCTACGTCCTGTTGAGTTCCGCGACAAGCAGTGGTATGTATACATTGAGAGTTACCCTGTTTATGAATCATGCAGTAGCCAGCCGCAGCGGAAAAGAGACTACACCAATCGTATTGTCACCACGGTAGTTTGGGACAAAAATGGCGGCTCAAAAAGGATAAAACCCAAGCGTGATGCCAATGGTTTGATTGTCTGTCGCAGTGAAGCAGACAAGCAGACCATTCTCTATGCCGATGGAATCCGCAAAGAGCGTCAGCGTGAGTACGACAACGCCGATTTATATAGCGACACTGAAAAGCAGGCAGCGCAGCAAAAAGAGCGTTCCCAGCAGAATTTCATTGAATATTTTGTTGCCGCAGACGAAAAATTGCATCCCAACTGTGATAAATCTACCAAAGTCAATTGGAAGCAGGTACACAATTATCTCAAGCAGTTTGCAGGCGAGGTGGTTCCATTTTCAAACGTAAACAGACGTTTTGGCGAAGACTTCATGAGATTTCTATTGACTGCCAAGGCGAAACGTGGCGGAATCATTTCCAATAACACAGCAAGGTTATATTTTGACATTTTCAAAGCATCGCTCAAGCAGGCATTTAAAGATGAATATCTGACAATAGACATAGCCCGACAACTTGATTGTATAAGAAAAGAAGAAACCCGCCGCGAGTTCCTCACTTTGGAAGAATTACAAAAACTCCGCGACACTCCTTGCAAAAACGAGCAGTTAAAACGTGCTGCTTTTTTCTCCGCACTTACAGGGTTGCGCCACTGTGACATTAGTAAGTTGCAATGGAAAGAGATACAGATTGACGGCGAACATGTATACTTGAATTTCACCCAGCAGAAGACCAAAGGAGTAGAGCGTCATCCTATTTCTACCGAAGCGTATAAACTTTGTGGCGATCCTCGCAACCTCGAAGACCTCGTTTTCGACAACCTCCCAAAAGTAACATCCATGCGAGACCACCTTGACAAGTGGATTTCAGCGGCAGGCATAACAAGAAACATCACATTCCACTGTTTCCGACACACCTTTGCCACTCTGCAATTAGCAGAGGGAACAGACATTTACACCGTCAGTAAAATGTTAGGACACACCGACATAAAAACAACCCAAATCTATGCCAAAGTAGTAGATGCAACCAAGCGAAAGGCGGCAAACGCCATAAAATTGGACATATAAATTAATACAAACATTTAGCAGAAATCTGCAAAAAGTTCAGCGCCTCTCCCAGCAGAAAAGTGGAAAACTGATAAAACATTTTTCCACTTTTTAATTGCCTGAAATACAATAAATTACCACAACACAAGCCCGTTTTGTAACTGCCTGTATATCAACTCATTAAAAAATTATCATTGTCTCCATTGTCCTCACTGTCCCCAAAAACCCAAAACCACAAAAAATCTTGTTAATCTTAAAAATCTTATCAAAATCCTGGTTCCGACAATAATCACCTCCCTATTATCTCCCTGTTAACTCCCTCTATTTTGAAAAAAATAAAAATAAAATCAAAAATATCATTCAAAATCAAATTATCCATCTATTTATATGTATAATAAAAATAATAAAACGTAAAAACAATGGCAAAATTAAATTACTTATTTGGAAAAGCGCGTGGTTCAATAGATCAGATAACTTTCAGCAGTTGGAAGAACATTCGCGTTGCAAAAAAGAAGATTGAGAAGAACACTTCCAACTCTGAACTTCAAAAGGAGGTACGCAGCAAATTTACGACTGTCGTAGATCTCTTAAAATCCATCAATCCTGTTATAAAAATAGGTTGGGCAAAAGTTGCAAAAAATATGACTCCTATGAATGCTGCAATGTCTTATCACTTAAAAAACGCAGTAACAGGCGATTACCCCGATTACGAAATAGATTATCAAAAAGTGATAATCAGTCGTGGCAACCTCCCAGGTGTAAAAGATCTTCAAATTTCAACAATTACCTCTAACGAAATTGGACTTGAATGGACATATTATGATGAATCAACAACAAGTCCTGACGACGAACTTTCACTATGCGTCTTAAACCACACAAAAAACGATCTTCAAATCAACATCAGAGATGTAGTAAGGTCAGATGCAAGTATTACCTTTGGTTTACCCTCTCACTGGGAGCAGGGCGACTCTGTTTCAATTTACATCTTTCTCACCTCTGTAGACAACAAGAGCGTTTCCACCTCTCAATCTCTCGTCAATCAGAACCTCACGTAATCTTCCACTAAAAGACCACAGTCAAAAACCCAAAAAATCGCTCCACCACAAGCGATTTTTTTGGTGTCCTCGTCCCCAAAGTCCCCAAAGTCCCCACAGTCCTCACAGTCCTCACTGTCCCCCTCTTAACAACTACTTCGTATATCAATATAATATAATGTATATATCATTTCAAAAAAATACTAACTCCAAAAAAAAATCTTATAAATCATAAAAATCTTATAAAAATCCTGGTTCAAGACATTACTTCATTTTGGAATCAAAAAAACTAACTGTATATTTTTGAATGTAAACGAAGTCGTTTTCGGTTTCTCTTTGAAAAAAGAAAACCTAACCAAAAAAAATTTAAATAATATGTTAAATAAAATTAGTAACGCAACCAACGAGTTGCAAAAAATTGAAAACGTGGCAAACATGCCACAAATACATGTAAGCGAAGACTTACAATGTGCAATTACCTACTCCGAAAAAGCGTTGTACAACATTCAAAACGCCATCTTCGGAATGTCAGAGTATAGTGATTTGACCCAAGACGACTATCAATTACTTGTGTCGTTGTTCAATG
>Ga0099364_10010400_pt1 | contig 12792 bp, 12 predicted proteins | sample TergutTh196P3_FD_73070 | JGI IMG/M metagenome (GOLD analysis project Ga0099364, IMG submission 73070) | Microcerotermes parvus P3 segment gut microbial communities from Pointe-Noire, Republic of the Congo - Th196 P3 | ecosystem: Host-associated > Arthropoda: Insects > Digestive system > Gut ... | reverse complement strand
CCTCTTCCCAAACCTGGTTTTTGAGGAAGACGGCGTCATCGGACCCGACGGCGGCCGGGCCTGGCTCCAGCCCGGTCCGTCCGGGGTCTTGGCGCTCAGCCACAGCCAGGACGGGCGCACGATCCGCCTCACCAGCGCCCTGGACCCCGCCTCAGAGGATAGGCGCCTGGCGGAAGGTCTGGAATCGTCTCGGGGCGTTCTTTGCTTCGGCCTGGGCCTGGGCTGGCACCTGGAGGAACTCGACCGCCGCCTGGACCCGGCCGCGCCCCTCTGGGTGCTTGAATCACGCCCCGCCTTGGCCGCGGCCGCCCTCCGGGCCCGGGATTTGGGAGCCCTCTTTCAGCGTCCCGGCTTCCGGCTTCTGGTGGGCCCCTTCCCGGGCGGCCTTCCTCCCGGTCCCCGGCCTCCGGCCCAGGCCCTGTGGCGGCCGGCCACCCGCCGCCATTTCGCCTCCGAATACCCTGCGGCGATAACCGGCCGGCCCGCCTCCGTCCGTCCGTCCGCCGGCCGCCGGCCTAAACGCCTTTTGCTGTTTCAGAGCGGCTACTACCTGGAACGGGAGCTGGCCCGGGCGGCTCAAGTCTTGGGGCTGGAAACGGCCGTCTGGCGTTTACCCCGCACCCTGACCGGCCGGGGCGAAAATTTCCGCGAGCTTCTGGAGATCATCAAAAAATTCCGGCCCGACCTGGCCCTGACCGTCAACCACCTGGGTTTCGACGCCGAAGGGGTCCTGGACGACCTCTTCACCCGCCTGGCTCTGCCGGCGGCTTCCTGGTTTGTGGACAGCCCGGCCTTCATCCTGGGCCCCAATACGCCCAGCCCCCTAGTGAGCGCCTTCACCTGGGACCGCGACTACCTGGATTATTTAAAGGGCCGGGGGTTCGCCAAGGTCCGACATCTGCCCCTGGCCGCCGACGAGGAAGTCTTCAGCCCGGCCCCGGCCGCCCCCGCTCTCAGGCGCCCGGTGGCCTTCGTAGGCGACAGCCTGACCGCGGCCACGGAAAAATATTTGGGAAAACTGGGCCATATCCCCGGGCCGGGCCGGGCCGAGTTCCTTAAGGCCATCGACGAAGAGGCCGAGTCTTTTCTGGCCGGCCGCGCTCTTCTGCCCGATCCCGAACCCCTGGCCCGCCTGGCCGAGGCCCGGGGTCTGGCCAGCCGGCCGGACTTGGTGACCGACCTCCAGGCCCTGGTGACCTGGCGGGCCAGCCGCTTATGGCGGCTCCTGGTCCTCAAGGGTCAGGACCCCGGCCTTCTCCACGCGGCCGGCGACCCCGGCTGGAGGGAACTTTTGGCCCTCCCCCCGGACCGCCTCGCCCCGCCTCTGGACTATTACAGCGGTTTGGCCGCCTATTACCAGGCCAGCGCGGTCAATCTCAACATCACCAGCGCCCAGATGAAGACCGGCTTAAACCAGCGCGTTTTCGACGTGCCGGCCGCCGGGGCCTTTCTCCTGACCGACCACAGGGAACAATTGTTCGACCTCTTTGAAAAGGACCGGGAATTGGCGACCTACCGGAGCCCGGAAGAAGCCGCCGACCTCGCGGCCTGGTTCGCGGACCGGCCCGGCGCCAGGCAAAAAATCGTCCGGGCTGCCCGAGCCCGCATCCTGGACGGCCACCTCTACCGCCATCGCCTGGCCGAACTTCTCAAGGCCGCCTGAACATGGCCCGCATCCTGGTGATTCAAATGGCCAAGCTGGGGGATTTCATCCAGTCCACCCCCTTTCTGGCCGCCCTCCGTTCGGCCCGGCCCGGGCGAATCATAACCCTGGCCTTAAATGAGGCGGCGGTCTCAGAGGCCGCCCGCCTCTCTCCTCTGGTGGATGAAAACCTGGCCATCGGGTCAGACCGGCCGGAAGGGGAGTTTGAAGCCGTCTACAACCTCAACACGGCCTTGGGCGCGGCCCGGTTGGCCGCCGGGGTTCGGGCCGGCCAACGGTTCGGCCCGCTGGCCGAAGGCGAAACCCTCCGCCTCACCCCGGTTCAGGAATTCCTAATGGGCCTCATGGCCGAAGACCGGCGCCTGGGCCGCTTCAACCTGGCCGATGTCTGGCTGTCCCTTGTGCCGGAATCCGGGGCGCGCCACCTTCTCTGGCCTCGGCCGGAAGGCGTGGAAGGCGGCGGCGGTATCGGCCTTCATTTGGGGGCGCGGCATCATCTCAGACGCTGGCCGGTGGAATATTTTGCCCGCCTGGCCCGGACTTTGCAGACTTCGGGCGAATTCATCCTGACCGGCTCGGAAGGCGAACGGGCCTTGGGCGCCAAATTTCAAAAGCTGGGCCCGCCCGCACGGAACCTAATGGGGGCCACCGACCTTTCGGAATTGAGCCGCACGCTGGCCGGCCTGGACCTTTTGATTTCGGCCGATACCGGGGTGCTGCACCTGGCTGCGGCCCTGGGGACCCCAACCCTGGCCCTCTTCTTTGGCCCGGCCTACGGCCCGGAAACAGGACCCTACGGCCCCGGGCATCTCATCTATCAGGCCGAAGCCCCCTGCGGGCCCTGCCGGGAAGGGGATTGCCGCCAACGCCAATGCTTGGCCCTCCCCGATCCGGACTTGGCCGCCCGCCTGGCCGCGGCCCTCCTGGGGAGCCGGGAAGAACCGCCTCAGCCGCCGCCGGGGCATCGGGTCTGGCGCACCGGGCTGGACGCCTTCGGCCAAAGGCTTCAGCCTCTGGGCCGCCCGGTGCTGACCGAAGACGAAGCCCTGGCCCTGGCCCTGACCTGGGCCGGTCAAGCCCTCTTCAGGCCGAAAATTGGGGCCCCCGACCTGGCGGAATGGGCCGCGCCTTACGCCCCCCCCCCCGGCCGCCTGACCCTTAAAGCGGAGAGATTCCGGCGACTGGCCGGCCGCTTGACGCCGGCGGTCCGGACACGTCTGGCCCGGGGTCTGGATATTCTTGGCCTGGAAATCGCCGTTTCCTAGAGCTAGAACGGGCGGCGGATGACGGCCGCGGCCCCCAATTCCTGCTCTATGGCCAGGAGGCGGTTATATTTGGCGATGCGCTCGCTGCGGGAAGCGCTGCCAGTCTTGATCTGGCCGCAGTTGGTGGCCACGGCCAAGTCGGCGATGAAGGTGTCCTCGGTTTCCCCGCTGCGGTGTGAAACCACGGCCGTGAATCCGGCTTTATGGGCCATTTCAATGGCTTCCAGGGTCTCGGTGACCGAGCCTATCTGGTTGAGCTTGATTAAGATGGAGTTGGCGGCCTGTTCGTCAATACCCCGGCCCAGGCGCTTGGTATTGGTTACGAAGAGATCGTCGCCCACCAGCTGCATCCCCGCCCCCATGGCTTCGGTCAGCTTGGTCCAGCCCTTCCAGTCGTCTTCGGCCAGGCCGTCTTCAATGGAGCGGATGGGGTATTTTTTAGCCCAGGCCTGGTAGAGGTCGATCATTTCCTCGGAGCTGCGGGCGGATTTGTCGCTCTTGGCGAAGACGTATTTTTTCTTCTTAACATCGTAGAATTCCGTTGAAGCGGCGTCAAGGCAGATGACCACGTCAGCCCCGGGCTTGTAGCCGGCGGCCTTGACGGCTTTGATAATGTATTCCAGGGCCTCGTCGTTGCTCTTGAAGTTGGGGGCGAAGCCGCCTTCGTCGCCCACGGCGGTGGTGAACTTGGCGTCATTTAAAAGCTTCTTCAAGGCGTGAAAGATCTCCGTGCCGCAGCGGATGGACTCGGCGAAGGTATCGCCGAAGAGGGGCATGACCATGAATTCCTGGAAATCGACGCTGTTGTTGGCATGGGAGCCGCCGTTGATGATGTTCAGCATGGGGCGGGGCAGCTGCCGTGCCCCCGTGCCTCCCAGGTAGCGGTAGAGAGACAGGCCCGAGGCTTCGGCCGCGGCCCGGGCCACGGCCATGGATACGCCTAATATGGCGTTGGCTCCGAGCTTGGATTTGTCAGCCGTGCCGTCGAGCTTGATCATGGCCAGGTCCACGCCGGCCTGGTCTAAGCCGTCCAGGCCTAAGATGGCCGGGGCGATTACCTCGTTGACGTTGCGCACGGCCTTCAGGACCCCCTTGCCACCGTAGCGCTTGGGGTCCTTGTCGCGCAGTTCCAGGGCCTCGTGCTGCCCGGTGGAAGCCCCGGAGGGCACGGCCGCCAGACCGTAGAAGCCGTCTTCCAGCCACACTTCCACGGCCACGGTGGGGTTGCCTCGGGAATCCAGAATTTCGCTCGCTTGGACATCACTAATGGGAATCATGACTCTCTCCTTCGTTAAAATGCTTTAATGGGCTCTTTCGGGTTCCCTGAGCAGAACGAATTCCCGCTCTTCGACGGTCAAAAGCGCCGGCTCGGTTTGATATTCGCCGTCCTGGTCAAAATTGAAGGGTCCGGTGGCTCCGGGGATGATTCCGCCCCAGGCCAGGGCCAGGCCCAGGGCCTCGCGGCTGCCGGCCCCTTGGGCCAGGGCCCGGATGAGGGCCAGGCCCGCATCGTAGCCATAGGCGGCGAACTGATGGGGGACGTGACCGTAGGCCCGCTGGAATCTTTCCGAGAAATTCCGGCTTTCCGGGCGCTGGCTCAAATCGCTGAACGGGGCGGGGATTGCCGCGTCCTGCAGATAGCGGGCCGAGGCGGCCAGGAAATCCGGGGCGTCCAGCCAGAGGGAAGAGCCGAGAAGGGGCATCCGGGTGACGTCGTGAAAGGCCAAGAGCGGCAAAAGCTGGGCCACGGGGCCGGGTGAATCCGGCAGAAAGAGGATGCTGCAGTCCATTTTGGCCTGGTAGTCGGTGGAGACCCTGCGGGCGGCGGCCCGGCCGCCGGTAATGCGGCTCACCATGGCCTCCAGATCGGGATTTTTGGGGCTATAGCGTTCGGCCACCGTCACCCGGGCGCCCAGCCTGGCCGCTTCGGCCTGGAAAGCGGCCAAGACGGCCCGGCCATAATTGTCGTCGGGGTAGATGATGCCCAGGTCCTGATGATTCTGGGCCCGGACCGCGTAACGGGCCAGGGCCTCGGCCTGGTGGCGGGGCGTAAGGAAGAGGCGGAAGACATTGGGCTTGGTCCGGGGCAGGTCGGGGGCCTGACTTATGACGATGAGGGGCAGGTCGGTCCGGCCGGCGGCTTCGGCCGCGGCCATGGATTCCTCGCGCAGCATGGGGCCCACGGCCGCCAAAATCCGCGGGTCGGCGGCGGCCAGACCCACCAGGTGGGCGGCCTGGGCCGGCGCCCCGCCGGTATCCAGCACCGTCAGGCCCACCCTGCCGGCGCCCAGTTCATTAACCGCCAGTTCCAGGCCCCGGGCGACCTCCTGGGCGAACCGGCCGGCGCCTTTCTTGTCGCTCAAAGGCAGGAGGACGGCCAGGGTCACTCCGCCGGGCGGCAGGCGGCCCCCAAGGTCCGCCGGGTCATCGTCTCCGCCGGCCGTATAGACGTATAAAAGCCGGCGCCGGGATTCATCGGCGAACTCGCCGGCCGGAAAACGGCTGATGAGGCGCTCGTAGGCCTGGGCCGCCTCGGAAAAACGGCCGGCCTTTTCCGCGGCCAAGCCATAGCCGGCCAGGACGGTTTCCAAATTTTCAGGGTCGCCGGAGGCCAGGGCCTGGCGGTAATAGTCAGCCGCCAGGCCATACTGGCCCTGGGCATAGGCCGTCTCGGCCTGGCTAAGGAGAGACTGGCCGTCAGGTCGTCCTGAAGATTTGGTGGTCACGGGCAGGCAGGCGGCGACCAGAACCAGGAAGAGCGGGACTATGGTTAAAAGGCCGGGGCCGCGCCTGAAAAACTTCAATTTGTTCGCCACATTACTCCCCGGCTCGGCACATTAACCAGAGCCTCTCCACTGTTCGCCGGATGCATAGCCCTGGCTAGAAGCCAAGTTGGGCCAAGAGATCGTTGACCGCGTTCTGGTTAAGGCGGTGTTCCGCCCCCGGGCCCATAAGTTCCGAGGGGCTGTCGGCCATAAGTTTTTCCAGGGCCTTGTCCACCTCGTCCTGGGCCATTTTTTCCGTCTTTTGCGGGTCGTGCGCGTGCGCCTGGTCTTGGCTGGCCTGGTGGACCTTGAGCTTGGTGTCAACAGAGACCAGGATGGACAGGAGCTGGGTCTGGATGTCGCCCATGAGGCCGACCACTCGCTTGATGCGCTGGCCGGAGAGATCCTGAAAAGCGAGAGTCTCCAGGATGCGGGTCAGGTGGCGGCTGATTTTCTGCATCAAGTCGTCGCCCTGGGAGACGGCCTGGACAACGGTGTCGCGGTCCCTGGTCAGGGCGGGGGTACAGGCGCCGGCCTCCCCCTCTCCCGCCCCGGAACGGACCATATCCTCCAGTTCCGCGGTCAGGGCCCGGAGGGTCAGGAGCCCGTTCTGGTCCGGCCCGGACGGGATTGAATCCTGAGGGCTTAAATCTTGAGGGGTTGAATCGGCCGGGGCCGGCGGGGCCGCCGCCGCCATCGCCGGTGCCGGCGGCTGGGTTCCCGGGACCTCGATTTCCATCGTTTCAGCTTCAATTGGCAAGACGTTGTCTAAGAAAATGCTGGCCGCGGTCTGGTTCATCTTCTTCAAGACAGTGCGGAATTCCTCGGAGGAGGTGGCGCCGTAGATGGTTTTGAGTATGGCGGGAATAGGGAAATTATAAAAGCCGTCCTCCACCTCCACCGTGGCGGACATTTCGGCCAGCTTGTCGGAAATGCCCTGGCCGTCGAAGTCGCCGGCCAGGGCCTCCCGCATGAGGCGGATATGGTCCTTGACCGACTCGTTGGTGCAGAGTTCATACAAGGTCTGAAAGACCACGTCGGCCTCAAAATGCAGAACCGAGAGATTCTCGCCGGCCGGCGCCTCCGGAGGGGCGGCTTGAGGTTCAGGGGCCGGGGGGGGGGCTTCCGGGGGGGGAGCTTCATCGGGGGCGGGCGCCAGAAGGCTGTCCAAAAGGCCGTTTATCTCGGCCAGTTTTTCCAGGAGCGGGGCGCCGGAGTCCGGCCGCGGAAGGTCCGGGGAAGGCGCATCTTCGCCCTGGGCCAGGAAATTCAGGCCCCTTAAGGCGCCAAGCTGGTCCCCCAGCCGGGTCAGGTGGCTCTGGATTTCATCGGCCGAATCCATGATGCTCATGGAGGCCTTTTCCGTGAGATCAATTACTTCCTCCAACTGCCCCTTGGCGCTTTCCAATTGCTGGTCAGTGTCGCCCAGGGCGTCGGCGGACATCTCGCCGGGCAGTTCCTCCACCGAAAGGGAGAGTTGGCGGGCCAGGCGTCCCACCTTGTCAAACAATTCCTGGGATAATTCCTGGAAAAAGGGCTGGCCCGCGGCCGAGCCCAGGTCCGCCCCTTGGGTTTGGGCGGCTTCACCCGCCTGGGTGGCTTCCACCAGGTTCGGGCAGACCTTGATCTGGTAAACCGCCTCCGGGGTCACGATGCGGAATTCGCCAACGCCCAGTTCAAAGGCGATGCTGGGAGGGGTATTGTTCATAAGCCTCCTGAGGTTTTTTAGTCAGCGAGTCCTTTACATTACACGGCCCAAGAGAGACAGGCGCAAGGCATATTCGCCCCCCCAAGGCCGGCAGCCCCGCACCTCGGCCAGGATGACCACCACCGCCGTATCCGCCGGCCGGGCCGGCCTAAGGTCGCCCTCCGTGTCCAGGCTGAAGCCCGGGAGATCAAGATTCAGGCTCAAGCGACGGCCGGAAGGGTGAGGGGCGGCGCAGAGCCAGCTCAGACGCTCCCGCCGCTGGATAAGCCGGCCCGGGGCGCCGGGGCCGCCCTCTCCGTCCGGAGTCATAAACACGGCCGCTTGGGCGCCCGGCCGCAGAAAGGCGCTCAGATCCATGATTTAAAGCCGCCAAAGAGCGAAGAAGTGCCGCCCTTGGGCCCAAGCCGCTCCCCGCCTTGGGCCCGGGACAGGGCAAAAAACAATATCCTCAATATTTTAACTGACTGAACCATCCAAGTCAAGGCGCCCGTTGCCCCAAAAACCCTTTGAATCTCTCTTGACTGCGGCGGGAAACGGCCTTATTGTTGAATATCAGGAGAAATATTATAGTTTCAGGAGACAATCATGCAAGTGGCCCCTTCGGTTTATTTCTACCCTTTCACCTCGGCCGTGGAAAACAACTGCAACACCATAGTCCTGGACGGCCCGGAGAAGGTGCTCATCGACCCCGGCCACAAGCACCTGTGGCCGGCCCTGGCGGCCAGGATGGAGGAAGACGGCCTTTGCCCCAGGGACATCAGCCTGGTCATCCATACCCACTGCCACCCTGACCACATGGAGGCGGGGGAATTCCTGGAGTTCGACCACGGGGCGGTCCAGGCCATGAGCGGGGTGGAAGCCGACTTTCTGGCCGGGCCGGGGCGGGAGTTCTTCCCTTGGATGGGCCTGGACTACCCCCGGGGCTCCATAAGCCGCCGTTTGGAACCTGGCCCTCTGGACCTGGGGGACAAGGTGCTTGAACTTTATCTGACTCCCGGCCACACCCCTGGCAGCCTCTGCCTCCACTGGCCCGAGGCCGGGGTGCTCATAACCGGCGACGTGCTCTTTAACGGCTCCATCGGCCGGTCGGATTTCAAGGGCGGCGATATCCTGACCCTGGAGGCCAGCATCAATCGCCTGGCCGGCCTGGAAAAGGTCGACCTGGTTTTGCCCGGGCACGGCCCGTCCATAGCGGGCACGGACCGCGTCAAGGCCAACTTCGCCACGGTGCGCCGCTTCTTCGGCCATTGATTCAGGGAGGACGCCATGCCCGGCAATCATATTCGCTCAGCCCTCCTCTTAACCGCCCTGACCCTGGTGTTCCTGGCCTTCGGCCTGGTTCTGGGCGGCGATGGGGGTTTGAAGATCGCCCTGGTCCTGGCCCTGGTCATGAACCTTGGCGCGTGGTGGTTTTCGGCCGACTTGGTGCTGGCCCAGACCGGGGCCCGGCTGGTGGGCCCGGAGTCGGCCCCGGAACTTTACGCCCTTACGGCCCATCTGGCTGAAAGGGCCGGCCTCCCAATGCCGCGCCTGGCCGTGGTGGATGACCCGGCCCCCAACGCCTTCGCCACCGGCCGCGACCCCGCCCACGCGGTGGTGGCCGTGACCACGGGCCTGGTGAACCTTTTGAACCGCGAGGAGTTGGCCGGGGTGCTGGGACATGAACTGGCCCACGTAAAGAACCGCGACATTCTTTTGGGTTCTCTGGCCGCGGTGCTGGCCGGGGCCATCCTCTTCTTGGCCAACATGGCCCGCTTAGGCGCTCTCTTCGGCGGCTCCGCCCGGGGCCGGTCGGGGGGGGGCCCGGCGGCGGCGGGCCTCATCATGGCCTTTCTGGCCCCGGTGGCGGCCCTCGTTATCCAGGCGGCCATTTCCCGCTCGCGGGAATATCTGGCCGATGACGGAGGGGCCGACATCGCCGGCACCCCCGAGGGTCTGGCTTCCGCCCTGGCCAAGCTGGGGAGGTGGCAGGGCCAGGGGCGCCGGACCTCTCCGGGCGCGGCCCACCTGTTTATCGTCAACCCCTTGAATCAGCGTTCTCTCAAGAATCTGTTCGCCACCCACCCGCCCTTGGAGGAACGCATCGCCCGGCTGCGGGGCGAGATAATATGAACCTTGGGGTTAAGGCCGGCGAAGCCGGCTCACTTGATGGGCAAGACCGCGAAAATAAAAGCGCTCCAGAGGGAATGGGAGACGATGAGCAAGGTCAGGTCCCGCCTCCATAAATAGATAAGCCCCCAGAAAGACCCGGCCACGAAGGCCGCTCCGATGAGCATGATATTTCCCGAAAAGACGTGGACCCCGCCGTAAAGGGCCGTGGCCGCCATAAAACCTTTCAGGGGCCCCCACTTTTTCATAAGGTTGTTCTGCAAAAATCCCCGCCAGAAGATCTCCTCGCCCGGCCCGGTGATCAGCAGTAAGAGAAGAAAAACCAACACCGGGCTGTTGCCTTGCCCCAGGCCGTAAATGCCTTCCACCTGGGCCGCGGCTTCGGGAACCACGTAAGGGGCCAGGATTTTCCCCAGGTAAAAGACGCCGTACAGGACAGCGGCCGATAACAGCCCCAGGCCCGCCGAAGTCATTGAAAGGGTAAACCGGGGGCGTTCCCAATAACAGGCGTAGGCGGTGATGAGGCTGACGGTCAGGCCTATCTTCACCCAAAAATTGCCCCAGGCCAGCCCGAAGGTCGCCCCCCAGCCCGCCAGGCATAAAAGAACGGCGCCTAAAATCATGCCAGGCTCTCCAAGATCAGGCCGGCCGCAAACAAGAGGCCGAAAAATAAGTAGGCCCGGGCGGTTTGGGCATCGGCGTCTTCCGGCAGGCGCCGGCCGAAACGCTTCACCAGGTTAAAGGATAAGGGGGCCGAAAATAGAACCAGGGCCAGCCAGGGGCGGCCTAGGGCGGCCAGCATAAGGCTGTAAAGATAAGTGGCGGCCAAGGTTGAGGCCCAGAGGCGATAACCCCGCCGCGGCCCCAGCTTGATGGCCATGGTCATTATCCCGCTGGAGCGGTCGTTTTCGATATCCCTTAAGTTGTTGGCCAATAAGACCATGGCCACCCAGGCCCCCAAGGGCAGGGAGACCAGGAAGGCCTCCCCGGAGAGGCTTTGACGCTGCACGACATAGGCCACTTCCACCATGAGCGGCCCCCAGACCAGGAAAACCGCCGGCTCCCCCCAGCCCCGATATTTGTAGGCCAGGGGCCGGCCGGTATAGAAAAAGGCCGCGGCCATGCCCAGAAGGCCTATCCACAGGGCGTGGGGCGAATGCCGGGCGATGGCCAGCCCCAGAACCGCCGCCAGGCCTAAAATGGCCAGGGCTTCCCCCAGGAGCTTAGACGGCGTGAGAAGGCCGGCCCATAAGGGATGGGGACGATAGAGCACCGTGCCCGATTCGGGCCGGTCTACCTGCCTCTGGGTATCAAAATAATCATTCAGCACATTGGCGCCGCCGTGAAAACAGATCAGGCACAGGGCCGTGACGGCCAGCCAGCCCCAGTCGAGAGGGCCGCGGGCGGCGGCCAAGGCCGTGCCGGCGGCCAGGGAGATCAGGGTCATGATGAAGGACCAGGGCCTTATGGCCAGCCAATAACCTTTTAGCGACGACATCATGGGGCATCTCTCCCATAAACCTCCTCGCCGCCGATGACGGTGAGAAGGGCTTGGATATCCTTCAGTTCCCCGACCGGGCAGGTCAGGGGGGCATTGCTTAAGACCAAGTTTTTCATTCCGTACAATTATGGCATATTTCCGACCTTATTAAAACCTAAACTCTACATAAAATTATAGTATCAAGTTACGTATACAACACCTCCGCAGGGACATTGAGGATTGAAAATATCGTTTTCCGGAGTTTGGTAAGAGGCATGAGCACTTCGCTCATATCGGCCATCGTCAACATTTTAATCCTGACCCTGACTTTTACGGTTCCGAGAGCCTAAATAGATATAACTACTGAAAATAACGTGATTTCAGATAATCTGCAACGCTTTCCGGGCTTTGTTTATCTAGGCACTGTCCGAACGTGAGTTAGGATTTACATTAAAATTCCGCTCAATATATATCAATATTTGTTGATTTTATAATGAATCATGCTGGTTGAGGTATAACATATCTCAATCATCTCCTGACAAGAAATTTATTGGCCATAAGTACGAAAATCAGTAGTTTCAACAAAATAATATCATTGTTTATGACTAAATCTATAACGTAATCTAGCCATCAAGAAAATTTCGCTCTAAATCTTCAGTATTGACATTGGTATGCCAATGTTATAAAGTTTCTAAGCTGAGTATTGAAGAATTTCAGCAAAATAAGATGGATATGGTCTTAAACGCAGGGTTTGCCGCCGACTATTTGCTGATGGACAGCTGGTTTACTCATATGCCGCTTTTGCGGTGGATAGCGGCGGTTTGCTATTGGGAGCTTACGACTTTGAGGATGGCTCCATGACCGGCTGGCCGCCTCAAGTTGCTATCCTGATGGCCACCTTCAACGGGGCTGAATTCCTGCCCCAGCAGTTGGATTCCATAGCCGCCCAGACCCATGAAAACTGGCGCCTCTGGGTTTCCGATGACGGCTCCGCCGATGCCACGCTCGATATCCTGCGCCGCTATCAACAAGCCTGGAGCCCGGATAAGCTTGGCCTTTTAGCCGGGCCTCGCCGGGGGCGTCACTCGGCGAACTTCCTTTCCCTCGCCGCCCAGCCGGACATAAGTGCCGATTATTACGCCTGGTCCGACCAGGACGATGTCTGGCTGCCCCCAAAAATGGCCCGGGCCTTGGAACGCCTGGCGCCCCTTAAGGCCGAATTGCCGGCCCTATACTGCAGCCGCACCATATGGATTGACCAGGAGGATCGTGATATCGGCCTCTCGCCTCTTATGAACAACCACCCGCCCAGTTTCGCCAACGCCCTGGTGCAGTGCTTGGCCGGCGGTCACACCATGGTCTTCAACCAAGCCGCCCGAAGTCTTATAATCGCTTGCCCCGATCGGTCGGTAGCCTCCCACGACTGGTGGACTTACCAGCTGGTTACCGGCTCCGGGGGGCGGGTTTTTTACGACCCTGAGCCCATGGTCAAATATCGCCAGCACAAGGACAATATTTCAGGCAAAAATAGGGGCCTGGCCGCTCGCTCTTCGCGCTTTAAAAGGCTCTTGGCCGGGGCCTTTAAAGAATATATAGGCCTTAGCCTTGAAGCCTTGAAGGGGCAGGCCTCCAACCTGACGCCCGAGAACCGGGCCAAGCTTAAAATTCTGGCTGATTTGCGCGCCCAGTCCAACCCCATAAAGCGCCTGCGTCTTTTTCAGGAGGGCGGTTTCCACCGCCAGCACCGGGCTGAACAAATGGCCCTCGTCTTGGCCGCCTTTTTGGGCCGGATATAGAGGGCG
>Ga0099364_10010399_pt1 | contig 12792 bp, 12 predicted proteins | sample TergutTh196P3_FD_73070 | JGI IMG/M metagenome (GOLD analysis project Ga0099364, IMG submission 73070) | Microcerotermes parvus P3 segment gut microbial communities from Pointe-Noire, Republic of the Congo - Th196 P3 | ecosystem: Host-associated > Arthropoda: Insects > Digestive system > Gut ... | reverse complement strand
TGGCCCAGTAGCTCAATGGATAGAGCAGTTCCGTCCTAAGGAAAAGGTTGTACGTTCGACTCGTACCTGGGTCACCATTTTTTTGCACCGTTAACGCATGAATTTCTGCACCAAATCCTCGTATTCGTAAAGCTCAGAAGTCTTGAACCAATGCGCCACTTCCTTCGCTGCCTCTTCTGTATTTCCGCTCGCATGAATCAAATTCGGCACCCCAATCTTCTTGCTATTACTATAACCAAAACTCATATGCGAGTAGTCGCCTCGCACCGTACCCATCTCCGCACTCTTCGGCTCCGTCGGCCCCACAATCTTGCGCACCAAATCCACCGCCTCAATCCCCTCCATCACCATCGCAATCACCGGCCCGCTCGCCATAAACTCCAGCGTCATATCAAACGCCTCCTGCCCCCGCCGCGAAACCATCTGCGAAATCCCCTCATAATGCTCATAGTAGTGGTCCTTGTCAGGGTTCACCATCTTGCAGCCCACAATCTTCAGACCAACCCGCTCAAACCGACTCAAAATATCACCCACAATCCCCCGCTGCACTGCGTCCGGCTTAAACACAATCAAAGTCTGCTGCAACAATTTGTCGTAGTCTCTCTCGTCCATATCCCCCGCCTTTCTGATGTCCTCTTCTTTTTTTTGCGCCATAAAAAACTCTCCTTTTGCTCATATTATAACAGAGTATATTCCTAATTCAACTTTGTCATCGTCATACTACTAGGCATCTCCAATCCCTCACCGTATCTATCCCCCTTACTCCATCCATATCGCATCTTATACGTCATTTCCACTCTGTATTGCCGAGCTGTTCCATTCGTATGCAGCCTATACATATCTCCATCTACAACTAGCCCTCCTATCGCATAACTACCTGGTTTCCAATCATAATAATCCATAATTCTATAAATTACAGTCATCTGATATCTACCAGCACTCCTAGTTGCCTCTGCAACTATCGTTGCACGCACATGCCCAACACCATAACACCACATGAAGTTATTCCCACTCCCTGCAGCACCTCTAAACCAACCACCTCCACAAAAGTCTGCACCGTTCAATTGTATCCGACTAGCAAAAGTTAGCGCATCCGCGTCTACTACAGTCTGCTCCACTACATCCATCAACGCATTAATATTATTGCTAGTATACGTTTTACTAGCCATGGCATCAAAAAATGCCCAATCATTACCAAAAGTATAAGTAAGGCCTGTATTCCCCAAAAAATGCAGCAAAGCTTTCCCGGCCGGCTGACTTTTGACTAAATTAGCCTGCGCACGCGCACGACTCTCACTATCCAGCAAATCAGTACCAAAGAATCCCGTCTTTTCGTCAGTAGTATTATAAACTCTATTTGACTCTTCCTCAAACGCATCCTCTAGCGGCGTAGCCGGCACATGATTCAAGCTCCCCACCACCTCAAACCTATCATCAAAAGCCACATCCGGCGTCGCATCCCTTTCATCAGGCACGCCGTCACCGTCACTATCCTTCTCTATCTCCTCCTCAGGAACTCTCCCGGCAACCCCTACACCAGCACTCTCCATCTCTATCGTATACAAAACAGTCGTATCTCCTAACGTTGTCAAAATATACGCCTTTACACGATCAGCCACCACATCATAACTCGCCACTACCTTGGTTCTCAACCACTCCTCGTCAAAATCCATTACCTTAAACGCAAAACGCATTCTCAACGCATTCGTGATACGCCGCTCCAGCTCAACATTATTCGCATTTTTAATTATCCCCACACCACAAATTGTTACTTTTTTGTTGCCAATATTTGATCTTGCCTCTTCCACGCCCCCATTCCACTCATCAATTTCCGCACTCAAATCCACAAATTCAAACCCATTTACCAAATTCAACAATCTCGTAATTCCATCAAAAAGTCCGTCCGTCTCAAACCAGATACACTCACTACCGATCCCTAACCAATCTAATTTCCCCTCAAGCCCACTAACCTCCTTATCCAGCATTTCATCCAGTTCTCCATCTTTTAAACTAAACCAATACTCACCATCATCACTCACACTATAATTAACTACATTTATCGCTATCCTGAAATAATCCTTATAATCACCCATATCTATAGCCACATCCAGATCAGCCCCTCCGCCCCCTTCTCTTTTTATCAATTCCCATCCCCACTCTCCCGACTCACTTTGGGCTAAAATATTCACCATCACGTTTGCCCCACCAGCAATATTTATAATTTTTTTAGCATATAATCCAACTGGCATATAATAATAATGGTTCGTCGTTCGCTTAATACTATACTGCTGCGTGCAATAATCTCCGCACGGCAACACTTTGCCTATAGGCCAATACGGACTATGTATCATCTTTTTATCGCCAACTCCGTCACCACCATAATCGTTCGTCAAATTTCTTGCGCCCAATTTAGCCATCACCTCACCGAAATAACCACCCGCTTGAGATTCCAGAAAGGTCAATGTATCTTTGCTCATTAACGCTTCCCATATTTTCTTATTGCCATCCGGCACAACATCTGCATAATTCTGCAAAAAAGCCGTCACCGGATAACCAGGCCTTGCCCCATCATCACTCCCCCCAAGCTCTCGCTTCACCAAATCACAATCCCCCCATTGTTTATTCGCGGGCAATATCACGTCCAACGGAAAACATTCCTGATAATCTATATATAAAGAATGGCCTGCTATACCAGGTTTCACTCTCTGTTCTTTGACCACATTAGCAGCAGCATAGCTCGCTATAGTTTCGTTAATAAATTTATCCGTTAAACATTCCGAGCCATGCCTATCACGGCAATATTGTAAGGCATATTGATGCGCCAATTCGTGAGCTGCTATCACTCGCAAATCCTCATGCCCTAAATTCTCCACTGGCAACACGAAAAAAGATGTCGCATACACGCTCACATTAAAATACATGCTCTCATTATCCTTCAAAAAATCCGCCAATGGTGGGAAAAGCACACGAATTGCCCAATCATTAATGTCTAGTTCTCCCGCATGATAGGCCAGCGTTTTCCCCATATTCTCCGCAGGATTCACTAAGTATATCGGCATAGCCGTATACAAAAAACTTTTATCTATCCCATTATTCTCCAATACTATCTCCACATGTTCAATAAGTTTCTCTCTAAGCGCAAAAATTTTATAATTAAATTCCAAACCAAACTTAGCCTCAAACTCACTCGCAAATTCCACCAACATTTCACTTATCTCATTTGCCTTTTCATCTGAGACACTATCATCCCCCACATCAGTATAATAAATTAAGAAATTTCCATCACTAGATAATTTTGCCCTATTTAGCTTCTTCATATCCTTAGTCACAGCCGACACCGACCCACCCAACGCCATATCAAATAAGCCATTCCTGCTAGACACATTAGAAGATGCATCGGCATCTATCGTAACATTACCAAGAAATACATTATCAATTACATACTGCACAGTTTCAACAGACAAAGATCTCGGCATCTTATTATATATAACATCCAAAATTTCATGTACCATCACAATCTGGTCTGATTGATACTTTTTATCCAGCTTACCTACATTAAAACCAGCATCCACCAACGCCACCGCTGCCTCATCTGCATTTATCAGCCCCGCATTAAAATCCGCTTCTATCAATCCAACTGAATCCACTTTTGCATCTTCGCGTTTTTCCATCTCAGCCCCTATTACCGCACCTCTCACAACTGGAGCCAAAAACATCACTGCCAACACCGCCGCCACCCCCATCACCAACGTGCGCCATATTCCTCCACCAATCAATTTCCCAATTACTCTTCCTGCCTTCCATTTTTCTCTCTTCCATCTCAAAAACCATCGCACCACACCCCACACCAAATTCAAACCACCAATTATTGCAACTAGCCAAAACAAAAAATTACTCCACCACAACTCAACACTACTAAGCCCATTAGCCAGCGAGGCTTGCGACATAGCCGATTCATGCAAACGCCAAGCTATCATAAAGCCAGATATCGCCACACCCCAAATCAAAAACCGCAAAAACTTCACCCACCCATTTTCCTTCTTGCTCTTTATCGGCTCCGACGGTGGCGCGCTCTCCCCCTGCGGCTGCACCGCCACTTCCTGACCAGCCGGACCCGCCAAAGAATCCCCTCCCCGAGCCACCAAGCCATCCCCTTGATTCGGCGCGGCAGCCCCCACAACCCCAGCCACCGCCGGCCCATCAACAGCATTCCCTGCACCAGTATCACTGATATCCGCCTCCTTCATCATCTATCCTCTAACTACAATATACTACTTCAAACAACTTGGTGCACTCCCCATCCCCCTCATTGTAATTCTGAGCATACGCATCCGCCAAAGCCCGATAAAAAGTCTCATACGCATCCCCTACACCGCTCCCCTCTTCTGCTCCAATCGGATACAAACTAGCCACATCCGGACGACTCTCACTCACATAATCATTATATGCCTTCTGCATCGCGTCTCGCTTATTCCTCAACTCCGTCTTATTTGATGCCGCATAACTTGCCGCATCATACTCTCTCGCCGCTTTCGCCGCCGCCAAAAACTTTTCCTCCGCTCCTGTACCAAATTCCACCAATTCTGGCACCCCAGAATCCGCTAAAATCTTAAACGTCGCCTTTATCTTGCTGTCATCCACCGTCCAACTATTGCCTATATTCGTACGAAACGCCAACCAATACTCGTGCCAAACCTTATAAATCGGCATTGCCTTCTCCACCGCTTCCCTATCACCCATCGCCTTGTTATACTTCACCATAAACTCATCGAACTTTTTATTCACATTCTCGTCTTTCGCCACCCCCGCACTCTCCTTCAGCGCCGCCAACTTATCCGAAAGTTCCCCACCCATTTCCAAGCACCCGTTAACATACTTATTGTAAGTTTCCTCATCTACATATCTATCTTCCAAATTATCCACCGCATACTTACAATTTCTCGAATATTCCAACTTGCTCACTTCTGGCTTCAGCTCTTTCGCCAAAACATACGCCTCTCTATAATTCACCCTAAATATCGCCGGCAAGATAATTAGCGCCGCAATCCCCAGCACCAATACCCCCCCACCAAGACAACTAAACAAAATTATCTTCTTCTTAGTCTCAGGATCCATCGGCTGTTTCGGCACCATCGGCTGCTGCGGATAACCCTGTGGCGGATACGGTTGACCCGGCCCAGGTTGCGGCGGTCCATACCCAGGTTGTGGCGGTCCATACCCAGGTTGTGGCCCAGGACCATACCCCTGTGGCTGAGGGCCATAATTTGGTTGCGGACCATACGGTGGCACACCGCCACCAGCACTATTATTCTGTTGATTGTTTTCCATGGGTCCCCCTTAACTCAACGGCACACCATTAGCATCGTGTCCGTACTTGCCGCTCTTCGTCAAACACATAATCCCTTCAATCAATCCCCAGATACCGCTTGCACTCATCGCCAAGCTACCTATTATCGGCAAAATAAACATAGCGCCAAGACCACCAGCAGCAGCAGCATAAGAACCACCAACAGCACCACTAACAGCCATGCCGCCGCCCAAAATAGGACCAAGTACAGTTAGCAGTAGTCCACCCCCACCCAGACACACATGAATAATCCCCAACGTCTTCTGACCCAAATAGAAGCTATGTACCCCAAACGTACCCAAGAAAATCCCGAGCAGCCCAGCAGCTACCGATGACTTCGCACCATGCACTGGCCCAGGTTGCTGCGGATAACCCTGTGGCGGATACGGTTGACCCGGCCCAGGTTGCGGTCCATATCCAGGTTGTGGCCCAGGACCATATCCTGGCTGCGGTCCAGGCCCATATCCCTGTGGCTGAGGCCCATACCCTGGCTGCTGACCATAATCACCTTGTGGTGGCATACCGCCATTCATGTCCCCTCCCTGACCCTGATTCCCGTTCATATTGCCATCGTTCTGTGGCACCCCCTGATTGTCTCCAGAATTGCCATTATCTTGATTATTCGAATTATCTCCGCCCATTTTTTCTCCTTAATATTTCTTATGCTTACAATAACACGATTCATCAAAAACACCAACATTTCCATGATAAGATTGATTCATGTATCTCTCTGATCTCATCGCCGAATTCCTCGAATCTCTCGAGGTCGAAAAAGGCCGCAGCACCGACACCACCCGCAACTACGACCTCTACCTTTCTCGCCTCATCGAATTCGCCGGCGACCTCCAGCCCGCCCAAATCACCCAAGAACTCCTCCGCAAATACCGCCTTTGGCTCAATCGCTACCAAAACGAACGTCGCACCAAACTCTCCGCCACCACCCAAACCTACCACCTCATCGCTCTCCGCGGTTTTCTCGCCTACCTCGTCAAACGCAAAATCAAATCCCTCGACCCTACCCTCGTCGAACTCCCCAAAACCATCAAAAAACAAGTCACCTTCCTCCACTACGACGAAGTTCAATCCATCATTGACGCTATTCCCACCGACACCGAGACCGACCTCCGCGACCGCGCCATCATTGAACTATTATTCAGCTCCGGCCTCCGCGTCGCCGAACTCATCAACCTCAACCACGATTCCATCAGCCTCAACCGCCGCGAATTCATCGTCCGCGGCAAAGGCCAAAAAGACCGACCAGTCTTCATCAGCAAAGCCGCCACCCTCTGCGTTTCCGAATACCTCCAGTTCCGCACCGACCAGCTCCCAGCCCTCTTCCTCAACAACTCCCGCAACTCACCCACCGCCAGCACCTCTGGTGATTATCGCCGCCTCACACCCCGCAGTATTCAGCGCATCATCGAAAAACGCGCCCGCGCCGCCGGCATCACCAAACACGTCACCCCCCACACCCTCCGTCACTCTTTCGCCACTGACCTCCTCATGAACGGCGCCGACCTCCGTTCCGTCCAATCCATGCTCGGCCACTCCGACATCAGCACCACCCAAATTTACACCCACGTCACCGACCACCACCTCCGCGAAGTCCACGAAAAATTCCACAGCGATGAATAATAAATCTAGTTTAGAATTTTTGCAGACATCTGCGATTTGTCAAAAAAATTCCTAAACTAGATTTAGTATCTGCGTTTGTAGTAGAAATATAATCATAAACGCCCCGAGCAAAAATGGCCCAAACGGCACCCGCATCCGCATGTTCTTCTTTTTCATCTTCATCATCGGCAACATCACCAACGACCCCAACAAATTCGCCGCAAACAAACAGAAAAATGCCAACCAGAAATCACCCAATACCAACGCAATCGGCAAAGCCACCAACCAATCTCCACCTCCCACCCAGCTCTCCCCCGACACCCTGTATAAAAGATAATAAAGCACCGGCAACACCGCTAACGCCCCCGCATAATCCCCGAGTCGCTCAACTGTAAACCCATCCCATTCCCGCACCACCACAAACAATACAGCACAAACGATACAAAACACCAGCACCCCCACCGGCAACACTCCCCACCGCGCATCTGATATAAACAAAATCGCAAATCCCACCAGCAGCACCATCACCAACCCCGCCAACAACCAACTCTCAAAATTCGCATAAAAAAACGCACCAAACACCGCAAACACCACTCCCAGCCCAATTTCACTCAAAATCTCCCACCACCCAATTTTCTTTTTGCACTTCCGACACTTCCCCCCTAGAGCAAGCCAAGAAACCACCGGAATATTATCATACCACTTCAGCTTATATCCACAGCTCAAACAAACCGACCGCTTCGTATCCACCACTTTTTTGGAGCCAGTCTCCCGCAAACGCAACCGCCACGCCTGACAGCAAGCAAACGACCCCGTCGCCGCCCCCAGTACAAATAAAATAGCCGCTATCGCAATCTCCATATCTCCTATCTTACCACAAAAAAGCATCCCCTTATGGGGATACTTTTCAAAGCTATTTCAAACTTTATTGGTTGTCGTTACAGGTAACACCACCACCCTCAAGATTCATCAAGAGTGCAAGTTGGCGATTGCCAGTACCTCGGCGCAACGTACGCTCCTGTGGACCACAGACATATCCCACAACCACATATATACCATGGTTGATATTTACGTTTTGGTCTAACAAGTTAGTGACTTCTATAACGCCAGCGTTATCCTGTATTACCGCATTCACGAAGCTGTATACCGTACCATCTGGATCGGTAAACTGATCGCCCGAGCCCATAGTGGGATCGCATGTACCAACCGTACCCGTAAGCGCACTACTATTACTAAGAGCCCCTGCCCAACCTGCCTGCGCACAGCTGGAATCAATATATCGGTCGACGAATCTAGCATTCATTGTCAGATTCGCCTGGGTAACTGGGCTCGCAGGACCATTACCAGGAATCTCAAACGGTAACCTTCCCGAGTTATTGCTCTGGTACTCCGTCACTGCCGTCAAAAACCGGCTCAAATCATCCTCACGCTGCGTATTCCTTTGCGCACGCTGTAGCGCCGGCAAAGCAATGAAGACCATCAAGAAGATAAGACCCGCAATCGCGAGCACCAACACGACCTCAATAATCGTGAAGCCTTTCTTGCATCCCTTTTTAGTTTGTTTTTTCTTTTGTGCCATTTTATTCTCCTTTTTTTATCGCCCGCAGACAACAGTTATTTGGGATACCCACCCAAAAACGTCATCTGCAAAAGTACGTTACTGTTACTCTATCATACCGCTTATGCATAATCAAGGTCTTTTTCGGTCCCTACATAGTACCGACTAACGCATAAATCGGGAACAAAATCGCTCCCACCATACCGCCAGCCATTATCCCCATCACCACCATCAAAATCGGCTCAATCATCGTCGAAATCATCTTCAGCTGCTCATCCAACTCATCTTCAAACACCTGCGCCGCCTTCCCCAGCATCTCGTCAATCTTACCCGATTGTTCACCAATACTCGCCATTTGCGGCACCAATAGCAAGATATAATCCTTACCCCTCAAAGAATCCGACAAAGCCTTCCCTGCTCGCACCATCTCCGAAGCCTCCGTCACCGACTTTTCCACCACCACATTATTCATTGCTTCACCCGAAATCTCCATCGTGTCCAACATCGCCACGCCTGTCGATAACAAAATCTGCGCCGTCCGCGCAAACCGCGCCATATACAACTTCCTAAACAAACTATTAAACATCGGCACATTCAATTTGAAAGTAGCCATAAACTTCACCCCAGTCGGTGTTTTTCTAAATTGCAGGAAGAACCAAACCAGCCCCACCAAAATAATCGCCAACAGCCACCAAAACTCAATCATAAAAGCCGTCGCCGACACCAAAAATGCCGTCAAAGCTGGCAGCTCTTGCTTCAAATCTTCATACAAACTCTCCACCTGCGGCACCACCGTGAACATCATGAAAGCTATCACCAAAACAATCACCACCAACACAATCGCCGGATATGTCATCGCACCGCGAATCTTACTCATCATCGCCGCATCTTTCTCCTGTTGATGCGCCAACCGCTTCAACGCCTCATCTAGAGTACCGCTCATCTCACCCGCCCGCACCAACGCCAAATACACCTTGTCAAACACCGTCGGATGCTTCTCCATCGCCACCGCCAAGGACTTTCCTGCCTCCACGTCCGCCAACAACTCCTCAACCACTCGCCGCATCGGTTTATTATTAGTCTGCTCCGCAATCGTCCGCAAAGAATTCGCCAACGGCAAACCCGCCCCAATCAAAGTCGCAAACTGCCGTGAAAACACAATCCGTTCCTTCGCCGGAACCTTATTATTCATCTGGTCCAGGAGCCCCGAACCCTCCTCAACGATATTATCCGGTATATACCCCCGCTCCAGCAGCAACTTCCCCGCCGCTCGCTCGCTCTCCGCCTGCACCGACCCCTTCAGGGCCTTGCCAGTCCGACGGTCTTTCGCCCGATAAGTATATCGCCTCATCCCCGCACCAGCCTTTCAAACTCCGTCAAATCCACCGCATATTCACGCGCATTGTCATAAGTAATCACGCCCGTCTGAATCAGTTTCACCAAAGTCCTATCCATCGTCTGCATTCCTTGGTCCGCCCCCGTCTGAATCACCGTATCCAACTGATGTGTTTTGCCTTCACGAATAATCGACCGCACTGCCGGATTTGCAATCAAAACCTCTGCTGCCACCACCCGACCCCCACCAATCGCCGGCACCAACCTTTGCGAACAAATCGCCATCAAAATATTGCTCAACTGCGACCGCACCTGCGGCTGTTGATGCGACGGAAAAACGTCAATCATACGGTCCAACGACTGCGCCGCCGAATTCGTGTGTAGCGTCGCAAACACCAAATGTCCCGTCTCTGCAATCGTAATCGCCGACGAAATCGTCTCCAAATCGCGCATCTCGCCAATCAAAACCACATCCGGGTCCTGGCGCAACGCCGACCGCAAAGCTGCCGCGAAAGAATAAGTATCATAGTGCACCTCACGTTGCACCACCACACTCCTCCTACTCTTATGCGTAAACTCAATCGGATCTTCAATCGTAATAATATGTCGCGATTTCTCGTGATTTATCTTATCCACTAGCGCCGCCAAAGTCGTCGACTTACCACTCCCCGTTGGTCCCGTCACCAACACTAACCCACGCGGATAATCCGTAAAACTCGTTATCACCGGCGGCATCCCCAACTCCGCCACCGATTTAATCTGATTCGGAATCAACCGAAACGCTCCCGCCAAATTCCCTTTCTCATGAAAAGCGTTGACACGAAATCGTCCCAAATCGCCAAACGCAAACGAAAAATCGAACTCTTTATCTTTCAACAAAATCTCACGCTGCATCTCATCCATCGTCGCAAACAGCAGCTGCTCAATCACCGTCTCATTCAATTCCTTCGTACCAGAAATCGGCTGCAAAGCCCCATCCACCCTCAAAATCGGTGGCAATCCCACTTGAAGATGCAAATCAGACGCCTTCAGCTTGACGCATTCCTCAAGCAGCATCTCTATTCTCAAATCGGCATTCGCCTGCCCACTATCCTGCATATCCCCATTCTACTTATGTTTATCAAAAAAGTAAACAACTTAACCCAATAGAATAATCTCCGTTGGCAACACAAAAACCTCATTCCCCAAAACTGCATAAAGTATCAGCACCGCCCATCGACAACGCATGCGCCGCCGCCGCCAAAATCGGGAAGATAATCCACATTCCCCCATTTTACCATAAGCATCAACTACTTCAGATACTCGTGCAACTTCTTCGTCTCTTTATTCTTCCTCAGCTTACTCAAAGCCTTCGCCTCAATCTGCCGAATCCTCTCCCGCGTCACCGAAAACTCCGCCCCCACCTCCTCCAGCGTGTGACTCTTCCCTCCCCCAATCCCAAACCGCATCTTGATAATCTTCTGCTCCCGCTCCGAAAGCGTCTTCAAAATCTTCGCCAACTGCTCCTTCAGAAGCTGCGTCGCTGCCGAATCCTCGGGACTAACCTTCTCCTCGTCCTCAATAAAATCCCCAAGAGATGATTCCTCATCCTCCCCTTCCCGCCCCACCGACGCATCCAGCGATGCAATATCCTGCTTAATCTTCATTACATACTCAATCTTCTCCGTCTCCATGTCCATCTCTTTCGCCACTTCCTCAACCGACGGCTCCCGATTCAATTCCTGCGTCAACCGTCGCTGCGTCCTTAGCACCTTATTAATCGTCTCCACCATATGCACCGGAATCCGAATCGTCCGCGCCTGGTCTGCAATCGCCCGCGTTATCGCCTGCCGAATCCACCACGTCGCATAAGTACTAAACTTAAACCCCTTATCCGGGTCAAACTTCTCCACCGCACGCAACAGCCCCGTATTCCCTTCCTGAATCAAATCCAAAAAATCCAACCCCCGCCCAGAATACCGCTTCGCAATCGACACTACCAAGCGCATATTACTCTCCGCCATCTTGTCTTTCGCCCGCTTCTTCTCTTTCTCTGTCCCACGGATCACCTTCTGCGCTAGCTCAAACTCCTCTTCTGAGCTCAAAAGCGGAATCTTCCCAATCTCCTTTAAATACATCTTCACCGAATCGTCCGACACATCATCATAATCCGCCGTCGTCAGCTCCAGATTCTCGACCTCTTCCTCCCCCTCCTCCATATCCTCAAGGTCCGGCTCCTCAATTATCTCCTCTAATTTTACTTCTGGCTCTTCGTTCATATTAACTTTTCCTTTAATTACGCTGCTATTAATCTACCCCCGCAAAGGTATATCTCACGCGCTACTCTAACACCATCTTTAGCTCCACCAACAATTCATTCACCCTTTGCTCATCACCTTGCTCCTCCGCCTCGGCAATCGCCGCAGTCAGAAGTCCCTTTTGTTTTTGTCGTTTTTCATTTTTTACTCTCTGAGTTAGCTCGCCAACTTCCTTTTGCTTCGCCGGACTATCCCAGCTTGCGTAGCGATGCTCATACATCAAACTCAGCTCATTCTCGTCAATATTACTACAAATCAACTCTTTGTCAACCTCCACTCCCCCAAACTTAGCCAGCGCCGCCAAATTCTTCTCCGCTCTACTCAAACCCTCACTCTCATCATCCACCACCTCAACCTTCCCTTTCTTTAGTCGTCGCCCCGTCTCCTTCAACCGCTTACTCCGAAACGCTTCCAGCGACACGCCCAATCTATCACTCGCCATCCTCTCATATTTCTCCCGCAACGTCGCATCATCCAATCGTCCAATCAGCCGTTTCGCCACATCACTATACTCCTTGAACCCCTTTTCCGTCCGCAAATCATAACGCTCCTCATATTTACCAAGTAGCCATTCCACCGCTGGCACATACCCACTCACCGCCTTTTGCCACAAATCCGCCCCCTTCTGAATCAATTCATCC
>Ga0099364_10010398_pt1 | contig 12793 bp, 9 predicted proteins | sample TergutTh196P3_FD_73070 | JGI IMG/M metagenome (GOLD analysis project Ga0099364, IMG submission 73070) | Microcerotermes parvus P3 segment gut microbial communities from Pointe-Noire, Republic of the Congo - Th196 P3 | ecosystem: Host-associated > Arthropoda: Insects > Digestive system > Gut ... | reverse complement strand
CGGAGACTTGGAAAAACAGTTTTTGTACTCTTTTCCTCTTTGGCGGAGGAAAAAAGCAAATGTCGGCAGGAAAAAATCTATGCCATCTGCCCGGTGCCTTTAAATTTTCAACATTTTTACAATTTCACAACCAACCCATTGACTCTTTGAATGATGAGAACAACACTATTATCAATTGTAACGTTTTTCCTCGCGGCTTCCCTGTTTGCGGCGGAGGAAGCCCTCCCTTCGGCCAACGGGGCTTACGGCGGAATTGACACCCTCGGACGAACGCTTTCGCTTCAATCGCCGGAGGTGCCGTTGCCGAGAAACGACCGTTATATCGGGCTGTTTTACTTTTCCTGGCTCGCACAACACAGCAAAAACGGTCCTTACGACATCCAGAAAATCGTTGAAGAGCATCCCGATTCGATTCATGACTCAAACCATCCGGCTTGGGGACCGCTTCAGGGATTTCACCATTGGGGGGAATCAATTTTCGGATATTACACCTCCGATGATGCCTGGGTTAAGCGAAAACATGTCCAAATGCTCACCGACGCCGGTGTCGATTTTCTGATTGTCGATGCCACCAACGCCGCCCCGTATATTGCGCAAGGACTGCAACTGATGGAAATCCTCGACGAATATCAAAAACAGGGCTGGAACGTTCCGACAATGGTGTTCTACACGAACTCGCATTCGGGAGCGACGATTGAAAAAATTTATGAGGGGATTTACAAGAAAAACCTCTACCCGAACCTGTGGTTCCACTGGGAAGGGAAGCCGATGATTGTCGGGCACCCGGAAGAGTGTTCTGATGAAATCAAAGCGTTTTTCCGTATCAAAAAATCGCAGTGGCCCAATGAAGGGGTCTTTCACGACGACGGGTTCCCCTGGATCGCATTCGAGCGGCCGCAACATGTTTTCAAAAACGCGGCGGGAGAAAACGAAGTGATTAACGTTGCCGTAGCACAACACAACGGGACGATTCGTTTCAGTTCCAGTGCGTTTTACGGAGACCAAAAAAACTGGACACGGAGTTTTCATAACGGAAAAAATGATCCTGCACCGGATGCCTATAAATACGGTTACAATTTCATCGAACAATTCAGCCACGCCCTGGAGCAGGACCCGAAAATCGTGTTTATCACCGGCTGGAACGAATGGATCGCGATGCGTTTCGACGGACCAGCGATGGGGGCAAGAAATGAACCGATCATGTTCGTCGATTTGTGTGATGCAAACAACAGCCGTGACATTGAACCGATGGTCGGCGGTTACGGTGACAATTATTATATGCAAATGATCGAACTCATTCGAAAATACAGAGGAGTCCAACCGCCGCAAGCGAAACAGAAACCGGTAACGATTAACATTCGCGGTGATTTCCCGCAGTGGAATCAGGTGGAACTCACGTTCCGGGATTATGTAAACGATATTCCTGACCGGGACGCACAGGGGTACGGCGAACTCCATTACACGAACCGGACCGGACGTAACGATTTCGACCTGATGAAAGTCGCCGAAGACCAGGAAAACGTGTACTTTTATGTGAAAACGGTTGCCCCGATTACGGCACCGGAAAAACATTGGATGTCGCTCTTTTTGCGCACACCGAACGCAACGGCGGAAAACTCCTGGGAGGGGTATGATTTTGTTCTGAACCGCGTCGTACCCGTCGGCGGCCAGGCGGTTCTGGAAATCTCCGGAGGCGGCTGGAACTGGAAAGAAGCCGCAAAGGTTGCCATGAAGGCCGAAGGGAATGAACTTCAATTGGCGATACCGAAAAAGGTTCTTGGAATCACGGGCGACGCAACGTTTCAATTCAAATGGGCCGACAACTATCAAGGCGAGGGGAATATTGACTCCTTCTACCTCGATGGTGACGCCGCCCCGATCGGACGGCTGAATTATGTGTTTCAGTAGAAGAGAGAGGGGATGAGGATATTGTTTCTCTTTTCTCTAATATTTGTGTAAAAAATAAAAAAAACACAAATTCACGTATTGATTTTATGGAATCAATCTGGTATGATTGCCGTACTGTTTCGTTTTTTGTTTCCAATTTCACCTTAACCCCCTAACCTTGTAACAAAATTATGGCAAAAGCAAAAGTCAAAGCACCGGCAAGAGCGAAAGTCAAAGCCGTGAAGCGCAGTGCCGCACCGAAAAAGGCGCCCCCGAAAAAGGCCGCGAAAGCCAAGACCGCGAAAAGCGGCGGAAACCGTAGCGGTGCAGGCCGCCCCGTCGGGTCCGGCAAATACGGTTGCAAAACCAAAGCCGTCCGCGTACCCGAACACATGGTCAGCGAAATCCAGGCTTTCGTGATGAAAAAAGTCAAGGCCGCACGAAAATCGTAAGCTCACAGTTTTCGAATGTCTCCTCATTTTGAGCACCCCAGAGGATGCGGCATCCCCGCAGCCGGACAGGTTGATCTTTAAGGCCAATAACCTTATTTTTACCTGATTTTTCTGACACAATAACCTCAGTAATCCTTTGTTGCTGAGGCGGCAGTGTCAGAAAAATCAGGTGAAAATGGGGTCGTCTCCCTGGTTTTCAAGGAAAAAATAACCGGACATTCTTACGTTCCTGGTTGCGGTGGAAACCTCCCGAATTTTTTACACAATACGAAACCATTAACCCTGCAATATTGACAATGAAACAGGCCGTCATTATTCAAAAGATGTTACAGTATTCGATCTTTGCGCTCGCTTTTTGGTTCCTGTCGGATTTCGTCATCGCCCAAGCGGTTTCTCCGGCTCCCATCGACAAATATCCGATTCATGCAGACGGCGGACTGATCTATAACCCTTTGTACCGTGAAGTTGTGAAAACAGGCCGGGTGAATGATTATGACCTTGTACCGAAGGAAACGGTTACTTTGCAGCAAGGGGATTTCGTTTTGGAAGCGAAGGTGCCTTCTCAAATCAAGGCTTACGACATCGTGCCCGTCTCTTATAAACTATGGTGGCCGAAAGAGGCATCCCCCGCATTTCCGGTTTCCGTCGCAGCCGTTGCCTTTGAGGAGGAACACCGGCGCAAGGGGCGTGATCTTTTCGATCTCGCCCTGCCGGGTGATATCGACTTGGATGTTGAATTTTTGGGTTCGATCACGGCTCATACGATTCCGGACGCCAAGCATCAATTGAAATCGGATTTCAGCGACACGCCGAAAGAGTATCCCGGATTCTACCGCAAGCCGATGGTCAGTTCAAGCGTTATTGAGGCGGGCGATTTGGTTTGGTTCCGTTTCCGTGTAACCAATACGGGCAACACCATACTCGATGCCAACGGTTTCGGAGCCTGCCAGTATTACCCGATTTTGTTACGAAAAGACGAAAAGGGGGATTTTGTTCAGGCGGGAACCTTGTACAACCTTTATTACCGCGATGTCGAGGATTTTTATCCGAGAGAATCGCGTGAAATCTGGTTTCACATGCCTTGCAGCAATCCGGGTTACAGTGAACGGTTCGAGCCGAGCAAAACACCGCAAGGATTCGGAATCGGTCCCGGAGAATACCGATTTCAGTTAAGGCTTGCTTTTCGCGATTACCGGCATCAGCAATCGGCGGTCAACTACTGGGACGGACCGATTGTTTTCAATTGGGAAATGCCTTTCACGGTTGAAAACGAAGCCCGACAGGAACCGATTATTCCCGGTACAAAAATCAAGGAAGGGGCAAACACGCCCGATAAACGGACACGATGGATTCATACGATGGAAGAGTTCATGACATCTTTCGACAATCATCTTCAACCGCCGGTAGACGGACAGACGGAAATCGAAGGGACACTTTGGCTTCAGGCCGCCCCGTGGACGGACCAAATCGTCCTGAAACTGATTTCGGGCGAACCGGAGCTTGTTGCGAAAACGATTGCGGTCCCCATCGAAATGGATACGGAATCGTTGTCAATTGTATTTTACCCCGACACGCGTTACACCATCGAGCAAGACGGTCGAAAAGTCCCGGTCGTGTTGAGCCAATGTATGGCGGATATGCGAACCAATGTGCAGCACAGTCCGTTTCCCGAACAACACATTCGCTCAAGAATGCGAGAGATGAAAAAACATGGAATCAACGTCATGGCGATGACCAGTATGCCCTGGCTTTACACGGACATCTACAGTCCCAAAACAAATTATCAGGGAGATGCGTTCAAATACACTTTGGAACTGGCAAGAGAGGAGGGGATTTGGATCGAGGGGTGGGGGCAATACCCTTTTGACAGGCCGACGATCAGGGCAATTGCCGGTTGGATCAGCGGCAAGGACTTTTCTGCAATGGCGACCAGTCCCAGTGGGTACCCGCACGACAACACACAATATATCAGCCATGTCGAGCCGCGGCTCCCCGAAGCCAACGCCGTCGTGGTCGATTATCACTTTGCCCGATGGGGCGATCTGTTTTATCAAACCGCGTCGTCGCCGTTTACTGTGCCGATTAGTGTCGGTGAAGACACGAGAGGCTGGTTAAGGGACGACATTAATGTTCGTTATCCTCTCGGCGAATTGGGAACGGAGCGGTTTCGTGAATGGTTGCAAAAAAAATACGGAAACATCGCCGCATTGAACAAACAATGGGATCAAAAATTCACATCATTTGAGGAAATTGACCCGGAAACCGGGGAAATCAATGTTCCCTACGGAGGCCGTTGGGCGTTTGGCAACCCTGAGCATCCGTTTTACGAATGGAACGCAGCCTGCACGGACTTGGATCAATTCCGTACCGAGGTCAGGGTGCAAAATTACCGGGACACGCTCGCCGCGCTGAAAAGCGAGATTCCCAATCCGAAAGTCGTCCTGCGAACCGAAGGAGCAAACATCTTGGTCGGCGGGATTGATCCCCAGTCCCCCAATTCCCACTTCCGGCACATGTATTACAGTCAGCGCCGGCTCGGAGCGGTTGCTGAAATCCTCGCCGACGCCGGTGTGTTGGCTTATCATTCCGATTACATCACAATGCCTTACACACCGTCGGAGTTGCGGGAAATGGTCAGAAAATCCGTTTCACAGGGAATTATTCCGGCTTACCTCCCTTGTATCAACGGGATGAGGGACATTGTCATCAACGACCAATACGGCTCGGATTACAGCAGGCATTACAACACCGATCAGCCGTGTAAAGGTTATCTGATTCACGTCTTGAGTCCTCTTTACCTCTGGTGTAAAGTAATGTATGAGGAAGGGGGTATTCCCGGTGTGATGTGGGAAGATTACCAATGCGACGGCTATGTCACCTCCGTTCAAAAGCGGGAACTTCTCTTTTTCAAGGAGAAATTGACAAAGACATTGCACACGCCGGAGGCAAGAGAAGCGATGCAGATTACGGAACAAACCGACTCGCACTGGCGGGATGCTTCCCTGAAAAAGAAAAGCTACTACGGGCTGAACGATCAATAATGGTGTACATCCGGGCCCGCAGGCATCCTGTGGTGAATTTGGCTTGGTGTTGCACTAACTTCCCGACGGAGGCAACCTCATTTTCACTTGTTTTTAATAACCCCTTACCTTTCAAAACAATGCGACACAAGATTTGCACCCTCACCGTAATTCTCCTGCTCGGCTTGACGGCGGCGTTTGCTCAAGACGAGGCCGAAATGGAAGCCGCAAGGCAAAGAGCACAAGAACAAATGCAAAAGCAACGCGATGCCCAGCGTGCCATGATTCGTTCGCCCGCGTTCCAGCAAATGCAAAGAAACGCCATGAAACAAATGATGAATTCCTTCTGGAACGGCGACAGTTCAAACCTTATGGCAATAGGATTGCTCCAGCAAGATGATTTCCGGGAAGGGATCGGAGTTTCGCAGGAGCAACACCAAAAAATGCAGGAGGCGATGAGAACGATGATGACAAATGCAATGAACGATCCTGAGACCCAGGCGTGGCAGGAGGAAATGCAAAAAATTATGACGGAAACGCCCGGCGGTCCGTTTGGAGAAAACGGCTCGGAAGAAATGCAGCAAAGATTTATCGAGTTGCAAATGAATATGCAAACCAAAATGCTGGAGTCCATGTCCGAAAGAATGACAAACGTTGTCAACGAAAATCTGACGGCTGATCAGTTGAAAAAAGTCAAGGAATCCCAGATTTCCATGATGGGGGAATTTCCGATAATTTCGCCGAACATGTTTGAAGCCCTCGACCTTTCCGAGACTCAAAAGCAACAGCTTGGCGGGATCAAAAAGGAACTGGAGCCGGAGTTTGAAAGGCAAATGGACAAACTGGTCGATGTGCAGATGAAACTTCAGGAAAAAATTCAGGAGGAACTGGAAAAACTGGAGGGCATAACCGACCAGGAAGAGCGGCGAAAACTTCTGGAAAATATTGTGGAAAAGGTTCGAAAAGCGAACCCGGAGATTCACCGGGAAATGGACGAAATGATGGAATCGGGTAAAATGTTCTCGAACCGTTTAAAATTCAGGATGTTTGACGTGTTGACCGACGAGCAGATGGAGCGGATGGCGCAGCTTGTCGATAACCCGCCGGATTATGTGAAAAAAATGATTACGGAAATCCGCAAGCAGATGGGGAATGACGACTCGCAACCGGCGGCAGGCGGCGAATGGCGGCCCGGTCCCAATTCCTGGAAACCGGGCGACCCCATCCCGGCGGAGTATATCGAAGAACGAAAAGCAAGATTCCCACGACGAAACTAATCCCGTTAGCTGCGGGGCAAGCCCCGCCGCTAACGGAATTCCCTCATTTTTCATTTTTCATTTTTCATTTGATTATGGTTGCCAAAGACATTAAGCGAGGCACGGTTGTCGTATTTAACGGGGCACCGTGCCTGATTGAAGGGGTCAGCGTCCAATCTCCGTCGGCACGGGGAGCGGCGACGCTTTATAAATTCCGTGCCAGGAACCTGATGACAAAGCAGAAGGCCGATATTACCTTGAAAGGGGGGGAATCGCTGAATGAAGCCGATTTCAGCCGCCGCGAGGTCAAATATCTGTACGCCGACGCCGACGAATGCGTCTTCATGGATAACCTCGATTACAATCAGTACAACGTCAAAAAGGAAGACATCTCCGAGGAGCTCAGTTATATTACGGAGGAACTCGAAGGAATTCGTGCGCTCATTTACAATGACGAATGTGTCGGGATTGAAATTCCGACGACGATTGAATTGAAAGTAACCCGATGCGATCCGGCGGCCCGGGGAAACTCGGCGACCTCACGCACAAAACCGGCGACGCTGCAAACCGGGCTGGTGATCCAGGTGCCTGAATACCTTGAAGAGGGGGAAACGATCAAAGTTGACAGCCGCACCGGCGATTTCATCGGCAGGGCGTGATTGAAACAGACCACAAACATTGGAAAGAAACAGCAATGCAAATCACCGATAAACTTATCGAAGAGGGAGTTGACATGGAAGCCGGGAAGTATGTGATCCTGGACGAACAATCTCATCTGGTCGTCCAATCGGACTGTTATGACGAGGTGATGAAAGCGATCAAGGAGAAAAAGCCAAAGTCTATTATCTACGTTGATTTGGACGGTATTCGAAAGGATAACCATGTTTTCTACTGAAACTTTAAAGTTCTCCTTTGATATTCGTCCCTTGATCTGGATTCGATTGGAGAATCTCCATGCTCCTGAAATACCTCCCATCTTGATGCGGGCACTTATTGGCACCGGCGCAGCGCGTTCGGTGATCCCGGTTGATGTTTGCCGCACATTGGGACACGATTTCGAATCGGGTTCAAATCCTTCAGCCGCTTCAGGAATTGGAACCGGTAGTATACGAACATTTACTCATGCAACAAAATTGTCGATCCTCTCGACAAATTGGAAAGAAACACCCAGACCGGAAGCGGCTTTATTTTCTTCCTTTGAATTTCAAATGGAATTTGTAGAGCAAAATCTTCCTTTTGCTCTCCTCGATCAACGTGATTTTTTGAAGTATTTTCAATATACGCAAGATGGGGGCCAGTGCTGGTTTTCTCTTAAGGCTGCTGTTGAGGAGCTGTAAAGAACCAACTTGTTCAATTGAACGCTAACGAAATACCCCTGAAGAAAAAAAGGAAAAAAACGCCGAAAACTCATTTCTCACTTCCCATGCTTGTTCTCCTCCCCTGCTATTCTCTGGAATCCTTGTCGCTGGAACGCGATTCGGCGGAAGTCAATCAACTTTTATCCGGCTGGTCGGCGTTGTATCACCCCGCGTTGCTGGAAAAAGAAGGAAAACTCCCCGGCTGGGAAAACGCGACCGGTCCACTCAAGGAATCGAAAATCACGCTCGCCGTTGTCCCCCCCTGTTGCGATTCCTCCGTACCCGCCGATTGGTTCAAAGCCAAAGAGGAAATGGGGACGGTTGTTGTCCGGAATCTTGAAAACCGTCCGGAAATTGCCGGCATTTTGCTCGAAAAATTCGAGTTGACCGGGCATGGGTTTGACGACGGGTTCGTCGCCGATCTTTACGCCTTTGGAACCGCTTACCTGCTCACCGAGATCATGACGCGGCAGATGCGGTATATGAGTATGCTCGACGAATCGCAGGTCAAAACGAAGATTTTTGACGCGATCACGGCGTACCGTTCCGGGGAGCATGAAAAAACAACGCAATCGCTTCAAGGTGCGTTCGACCTGCTCGGACAGTCAAAAGAATATTTTTATCCCGGCTCCGCGACCCTCTTGGGTTTGACGCTCACCTCGGAGACAACGCTCGGCGGAGATTTGCGAGACGAAATTCAGTCTGTACCGTTCACAAATCTGTTTCTTCCGACGCGGCAGCTCCGGGAACTCGTCGAAAAGGAACCGGAAACACTTGAAATTCTCCGCAAGGCACTCCGGGCGGATGAGGCCAAAGCCGAACCGGAGTCACCGGTGCCCGATCCCATTGATACCGCTGCACGCTTTTCCGGTGACGTAATATCGGACGAAAAAGGAGACCCGCAGCCGGTTGTCCAGCTGATCGGTGACGATCTTGACGGTGCCCCGCTCCCGATGCTTCCGATTTTGGAAATTGCAGACCGGCTTGTGCAGGGGATTCTCCTCTATCGGGAACATCTCGGCGCAAGACCGGACTTTTACGGGCGAATGACACGCGGCCTGACGCCAATTTTGCCGCAACTCCTCAAACTGGCCGGATACAAAGGTGCCGTTCATTTTACTCCCCGTGACGGATGGCAGATTCCCAAAGAAACGCAAAGCAAAATCTTCTGGGAAGGGCTTGACGGTACGAAAATCGACTCGCTCCTGAAATTCCCGCTCAACGCGGCGGAGGATGACACCTTTTTCCTCCTCCCGAAAAAAATGGGCTATTCCATGAACAACGACCATACGTCCACGTTTGCGCTTGCCCATTACCCGATGAAGAAAAGCCCTTGGGCACTCGACCTGATGCGGGCAAGCCGGTACTCTTCTGTGTGCGGACGGTACACGAAAATCGGGGAATACTTCGTCAACACGCGGTACACCGGGATCACGAAATCATTTTCGTTCGAAAAATACTGGACGAACAACCTGCTTCAGGCGGTCAAGGCGGAGCAAACCGGTCCGGTTTCTGACTGGGTGCGGTATTACCGGCTCCAAGCGGCGATTTCCGCATTTCAAACTCTGGCGACACTCTGTACAAGCGTTTCCAAAAACAAGGCAAAAGACGAAACGTGCCGCTGCGAACTGGAAAACCGATTCGCCCCGATGCTTGAAGCGGTGGAAAATCGTCTCTTTCAGAATCAACCCGAAGAAAACGCCGACGATTCGGCTGAAACACAAATCAGGGAAACCGCCGAAGAGTTCGTAAGAACACTCGCACATGCGGTTTACGGCAAGTCGGTTGACAAGTATGAAAACAACGCCGGGATTTTCGTGCCGAATATGCTCAGCTTCCCGCGAACAATGGTTGTCGATATTTCCGGTCTGAAGGGACTGCCGAAAACCGCAGGGAAAATCCTTCTTGTACGAGAACACGTTCAAGATGACGGGGTTCGCAAGGAAGCGGTTGTCGAGGTTCCCGCTTTCGGATACCTTTGGATTGGTCCGGCAGCGGAAGAGAACCCGCCGGAACCGGTTCTCTCGCCGCCTGTACAAAAAACGCTCTCTGAAAAACTCAAACGCTTTTTTCTGTCGCTGCAATACAAACCGAAACGTGAATCCGGCAGCGAGCCGCCGCTGGTTGAAAAGATTGAGGAAAAAATCGAGCGTCGCGGCACCGGGATCCAAGTTCAGGAGTCGTATCTTTTACGCAACGATTATTTCGAGGTCCGAATCGATACCCAGACGGGCGAAATGCGTTCGATCACGACGCCGAACATTCGCGGTACACGGTTTGCCCATCAATTGGCGTTGCGAGTGTCGGCGGAGGTGCGGAAAAATGATACGCGGAGCGAAAACTCGCCGAATTACGGTTACACCATTCCCTGTGCGGATTCGTTCGAGGTTCTTTCCGCCAGCCCGGTGGTCGGCAAGTTGAAAGTCGCCGGACGGCTTATGCGGCAGGACGGAACGCTTGCCGCGAATTTCATTGAAATTTTCACGGTCAAGCGGCTTAGCCGGGTGCTCGAATTGGAATTTGAAATTGACCCGATCCTCGAACCGGGGGATGCTCCGTGGGATTCGTATTACGCCGCCCGGTTTGCATGGACCGATTCACTGGACACCACCCGTTCCGGCGTACAGAGCGGGGCCTACCCAATGAATATGAGTCAATTGACCGCCCCGGAGTTCGTCGATTTGCGAAGCGAATTGGGAAAGGAATCCATCACGATCCTTACCGGCGGGCTTCCGTATCACCGGCTGTTCGACGACAACCGGCTGGACACGATTCTCATTCCGCAGGGAGAAAAGGAACGAAAATTCCGGCTGGGAATTGCCGTTGATGTTCCGCAACCGGTCCAGGCGGCGCAGGATTACCTGCTTTCCGGCATTCCGGCAACCGGAATGATTCCTGTCCCGAAAAATCCGTTCGCCTGGTTGTTCTCCGTGAGTGCGAAGAATGTGACCGTATTACGTTTGGAACCGTTGTTCGAGGAAACGGAAAACCCGGAAAGCCGCTTGACCGGATTACGGGTGATCCTTTTGGAAACGGACAACCGCCCGACGGCGTTTTATTTCCGTTCATTTTTGCCGGTTGTACAAGCCCATAAAACCGATCTGTTGCGTGTTCCTGGCGAAGAATTGCCTGTTACTGACGGCGACCGCGTCCGTATCGAAATGCATGGTCGCGAAATGTTGCCGATGGAATTGAAATTCTGAGGCTGTTCTGGAACGCAGGTTACAGGGTTATTTTTGATCCGCTTTACCGTCGGATTTCGTCTTTCCCGACCCAGGGGCGAAGTGCTTCGGGAACCGCAATGGAGCCGTCTTTTCGCTGGTAGAGTTCAAGAATCGCAACGAGTGCCCGGCTGATGGCGATGGCGGTTCCATTGAGCGTGTGGACGAATTGTGTTCCTTTTTCCCCTTTGACCTTAAACCGGGCCTCCAATCGCCTCGCCTGGAAATCGGTGCAGTTGGATGTGCTGGTGACTTCACCGTACTCGCCGCCTTTTCCGCGTCCCGGCATCCAGGCTTCCAGGTCGAACTTGCGATAAGCCGGTCCGCCAAGATCACCGGTCGCCGTATCGACAACCTGATACGGAATCCCCAACCCGTCGAAAATTTGACATTCCAAGTCGAGCATTTCCTGGTGCATCGCCTCGCTTTGCTCCGGCAACGTGAACGCGAACATTTCGACTTTTGTGAACTGGTGAACCCGGTAAAGGCCTCGGGATGCCTTCCCGGCGGCCCCCGCTTCGGTTCGGAAACAATGCGAAATTCCGCAAAGCCTTCGCGGGAGTTTTTCCGCGTCAATTGTTTGCCCGGCCAAAATTCCGCCGAGGGGAATCTCCGCCGTTGCGACCAGACTCAGATCGGTGCCGTCGATGCTGTAAATCTGCGTTTCCGGTCCACGTGGAATGTATCCGGTTCCATGCAATACATCATTTCGGGCAAGGTCCGGCGTCGTTGTTAGCGTGAACCCGGCCTGCATCAAAATTTCAACAGCGTACCTTTGAAGGGCGAGGTCCAGGAGAACCGCCTCGTTTTTCAGGAAGTAGAACCCAGCCCCGGCGACTCTCGCTCCGGCTTCGAAATCAATCAAGTCGAGTTTTTCCGCAAGTTGCACATGATCGAGCGGCTCGAAATCGAATGTCGGAATCGGCGTTTTGCCGAGAGACAGGCGTAAATTTGATTGATCGTCCCCTCCAATCGGAGCATCCGGGTGCGACAGGTTCGGAATGCAGCGATGAATCGCGTCAAGTTTTTTCTCGGTCTCGTCAATTTCAATCTGGACCGCGTTTTTTCGCTCGCGGAGGAGGCGGCCTTCTTCCTTTTTTGCCTCTTTTTCTTCGGGCGTTTTCATTTGCCCGATCATTTTCGAGACGGCGTTCGCGTCGGCGTTGAGCCGCTCGACTTCCGCCTGTTTTTCCTTGCGTTGTTTTTCCAAAGAAACAAACGCCTCCAGGTCAACGGCAACGCCGCGATTTTGACAGTTTGTTTTGACCAGTTCCGTATTTTCGAGAATGAACTTTCGGTCCAGCATAATATTGTAATCCCTTGAGGTGAGTCTGAGGCGGGATAAGCCCCATGTGATAACCCCATTTTTACCTTATTTTTCCTAACAAAACAACCTCAGTAGCCCAAAAAACACCCCTAAAAGCCAGGCCGCTAACAAGCTTGGCCCAAGGTCGGTTGTCTACCTTTGTCGTCGCCCGTAATTACCCCTTCAATCAGGCACGGTGCCCCGTTAAACACAACAACCGTACCCCGCTTAATGTCTTTGGCAACCATAATCAAATGAAAAATGAAAAATGAAAAATGAGGGAATTCCGTTAG
>Ga0099364_10010397_pt1 | contig 12794 bp, 12 predicted proteins | sample TergutTh196P3_FD_73070 | JGI IMG/M metagenome (GOLD analysis project Ga0099364, IMG submission 73070) | Microcerotermes parvus P3 segment gut microbial communities from Pointe-Noire, Republic of the Congo - Th196 P3 | ecosystem: Host-associated > Arthropoda: Insects > Digestive system > Gut ... | reverse complement strand
CGTCCCCCCCCTCCCCCCCCCCTCCCGTCCCCCACCCCCCGCCGTATCCCCCCGCAACCCCGTACGGTCGGGGTTCCATCCCCGACCGCCCTATTCCCGCGTAACCCCTGTCAAAACACCCGCCGACTGCGGTCGGCACCCTCTTTTCTAAAGAGGGCAGGAACTGTACGCGCCCTTTCTTTGCCCTCTTTCGTAAAGAGGGTGGCCCCGCAGGGCCGGGTGTTTTATCCCCGTACGTACACACACGGCGTCCCGCGACCCCCGCAGGGCCGGGTGTTTTACCCCCGTACGTACACACACGGCGCGATGAAGACATCGCGCCCTACACCCCCCCGCACCCCCCCAACAACTTCTTGTAACTTGTAACTATCAACTTGTAACTATGAAAACCAATCGGAGGAAATTCTTTGTCTTTTATTCAGATTCAAAACGTAACCTTTGGCTACCGCGAGGGCGAGCTTGCGCTCGGCGGCGTCAGCCTGGAGATAGAAAAAGGGTCGTTCGTCGCCATCGTCGGGCATAACGGCTCCGGCAAATCCACGCTCGCCAAGCACCTGAACGCCATTCTGCTCCCCTCCTCCGGGCGCGTGCTGATAAACGGGCTGGACACCGCCGCGCCCGAAAACCTAATAAAAATCCGCCAAACCGTCGGCGCCGTGTTCCAGAACCCCGACAACCAGCTGGTGGCGACGGTCGTGGAGGAGGACGTGGCGTTCGCGCCCGAGAATCTGGGCGTCCCGCCCGCTGAGATACGCGAGCGCGTTGACAAGGCGCTCGCCGACGTGGGCATGTACGATTACCGCGAGCACGCGCCGCACAGGCTGTCCGGCGGCCAGAAGCAGCGGGTCGCCATCGCGGGCGTCATAGCCATGCGCCCCGAGTGCATCGTGTTCGACGAGCCGACCGCCATGCTCGACCCCGCCGGACGGCGCGAGGTGCTGGCGACCATCGACAAGCTCCGCGAGGCATACGGCATCACAATGGTGCTGGTCACGCACCACATGAACGAGGCGGCGCGCGCCGACCGGCTTGTCGTCATGAACCGCGGCGAGATATTTTTAGACGGCGCGCCGGGCGAGATTTTCCCGAGGGTGGACAAGCTGGGCGAGGTGGGCATATCGCCGCCGCACACCGTAATGCTGCTGCACCGGCTGAAAAAAGCCGGCTGGGACGTCCCCGCCGACGCGCTGACGGTTGACGCCTGCGCCGCCGCGATAGCGACCGCTATTTCAACTAAGAGGGGTTGAGATAATAATTGAAAGCTCAGGAAAAATATGAATATTGGCTGGCCTATGCGAAGGAAGATATAAAAACCGCGGAAGCGATGATCAGCACCCGGCGGTGGATATACGTCGCCTTTATGTGCCAGCAGGCAGTTGAAAAACTGATCAAAGGACTTTACGGATTATATTTTGGCTTTGACAGTATCCCGCACACCCATAATATCACACGGCTTGCCAATGACTTATCCGATAAGCTGTCATTAAAAATCGACTCGGAAACCTTTGATTTTTTTGATTTGCTGACAAGATATTATCTCAATAACCGATACCCGGATTATATAAATGATTTATATGCGCAGACACAGGAGGGAAACTCCAAAGAGATATACGCCAAGACAAGGGAGGTGTTTTCGTGGCTGCTGACATTGAGCCGGTAAGAGCGGTTGCAAAAAGCTACGCAGATGAGGTCAGGCGCGTTTTGCCCGTCGAAAAGGCGGTTTTATTCGGGTCATACGCAAAGGGCACGGCGACAAAATCAAGTGATGTTGACATCGCGTTTTTCTTTCGGGATTACGGCGGAAAAACACGGTTTGACATGGGGCTGCTGCTTCTTAAGCTCTGCCGTGATTACAAAGTGTATTTTGAGCCGCTCGCATTTGAAGCGTCGGATATTGACCGTGACAATCCTTTCATAAACGAAATACTGCGCACAGGACTGGAGATATAATGTTCCTTCAAGTCAAAAATTTAACACATATTTACGGCGCGGGCACGCCTTTTGAGCGCAAAGCCCTTGACGGCGTGGATTTCTCCGTCGGGCCGGGCGAGATGCGCGGCATAATCGGGCACACGGGCTCCGGCAAATCAACGCTCATCCAGCACCTGAACGGCCTGCTCAAGCCCCACGGCGGCAGCGTCCTGCTCGACGGCAAGGACATATGGAGCGGCGGCATCCGCGAGGTGCGCTTCAAGGTCGGGCTGGTGTTCCAATACCCCGAATATCAGCTGTTCGAGGAGACCGTCGCCGCCGACGTGGCGTTCGGCCCCAAGAACATGGGGCTCTCGGGCGCGGAGCTGGAGAACAGGGTGGACGAGGCGCTCGCGTTCGTGGGACTGGACAGAAGCGTAAAGGAAAAATCGCCGTTCGACCTCTCGGGCGGGCAGAAGCGCCGCGCCGCAATCGCGGGCGTTATCGCCATGCGCCCGCGGATTTTAATACTCGACGAACCGACCGCCGGGCTGGACCCGCACGGGCGCGACGCGCTGCTCGACCGCATAAAATCATACCACCGCGAGCTGGGCGGCACGGTCATACTCGTAACGCACAGCATGGACGAGCTGGCGCGCACCGTCGATTCCGTCACGGTCCTCTCAAACGCCCGCGTTTTAACCGAGGGCACGCCGCGCGAGGTGTTCGGGCAGGCGGAGCTGCTCGCGCGGCACGGGCTGGCCGTACCCGGCGTGACGGCGGTGTTCCACAGGCTGGCGGCGCTGGGCGCCGGAGTTGACCCGTCGGTGCTGACGGTGGACGAAGCAGTTGATCAGTTAATAGTTAATAGTTAATAGTTACTAGAAGACGGGGGTGACGGGGAGTGCTGAAGGATATTACGTTGGGGCAGTTTTTTCCGGGGAAATCTGTGATACACAGGCTGGATCCGCGCGTCAAGCTGACGCTGGTTACGCTGTTCGTCACCGCGCTGTTCACGGCGAGAGGCCCGCTGACATACGCGCTGGTATTCATCTGGCTGGCATACGCCGTAATAGCGTCAAGGCTCTCGCTCAGGGTTTTCTTCAGGGGGCTGAGGCCGCTTGTGTTCATACTTGTATTCACGGCGATCCTGAACGCGCTGTACACCCAGGGCGAGATTTTATTCTCATGGTGGATAATCAAGATCACGCGCGAGGGGCTTATCATGGCGGCGTATATGCTGGCGCGCATACTTATGCTGGTGACCGGCACATTCCTGCTGACCTATACAACATCGCCGATTATGCTCACCGACGCGCTGGAGCGGGTATTAAAGCCGCTCAAAAAGATAAAGGTTCCCGTCCACGAGCTGGCGATGATGATGACGATAGCGCTGCGTTTTATCCCCACGCTTATCGAGGAAACCCAGAAGATAATGAGCGCGCAGCAGGCTCGCGGCGCCGACTTTGAAAGCCCGAACCTGATGAAGCGCGTCAAGGCGATGATACCGCTGCTGGTGCCGCTGTTTGTCAGCGCGTTCCAGCGCGCCGAGGATCTGGCCGTCGCCATGGAATGCCGCTGTTACAACGGCGGCGTGGGCCGCACGCGTATGCGGGTGCTGCGCATGGGCTTTATCGACTACGCGGCGCTTACGGCGGCAATCGCCCTCTGCGCGGCCGTTTTCATACTCCGGTGACGCGCAATATCGCCGTGACGCTGCGTTTCGACGGGACGGGCTATCACGGCTGGCAGATACAGAAAAACGCCGTCAGCGTATGCGGCACGGTGCGGGACGCGCTTTGCGGCATCTGCGGTCACGACGTAACGCTAATCGGCTGCGGCCGAACGGATGCCGGCGTTCACGCCGAGCGGTACACCGCCAATTTCCGCACGGATTCGAGGATACCCGCCGAGAGGCTGCCGTTCGCGCTGAACGCCTGTCTGCCAAGCGATATAGCCGCTTTGGACGCGAGAGATGTCGCAATGGACTTCCACTCCGTGTTCTCATGCGTTAAGAAGGAATATACCTATCGCCTGTACCACTCGCCGCACCGCGACCCGCTGCTTAAGAACCGCTCGCTGTTCTATCCGCAAAAGCCCGCGCCCGAGGTCTGGAGCGCTGCCGCGCAGTCGTTTGCCGGCACGCATGATTTCGCGGCGGTGCGCTCTCAGGGCAGCGCGGAGCTGAAATCCACCATACGGACGGTCTATTATTTCGACGTTTACGAGGAATATGAGAACCATTTTGCGTTCCGTATCGCCGCCAACGGGTTCCTGTACAACATGGCGCGCGCTATGGTCGGGACGGTGCTTTACGCGGGATTGGGCAAAATAAAAGATCCGCTTGAGGTTTTGAGATCCGGCGACCGTACCGCCGCCGGTCCGACGATGCCGCCGTATGGGCTGTATATGACGGGAGCGGAGTACAATTAACAGATAACAGTTAACAGATAACAGTTAACAGTTAAGAACTGTCTGAGGACAGGTTGCGGCAGTCTGGGGACTGGGTTTATATATGGGGGTGATGTCACTTGTTATATAAGTTTTGGGAGGATATTGGGAGGTTTGGCATGATCAAGAAGAGAGCGGTTTTAATAATTTCGGCGGTGTTATTGCTCGCCGTTTCCTGTCAATCGTTTTCAAGGGTTGCCGCCGGAAATTATTATCTGGACGGTAATATAGGCAATGCCTATATTAAAATCATTGACGATAACACAATGAGGTTTGTAAATTTTGACATAGATTTGCTGTCGGATTATCTTATCACCGAGGGAACAGACTACAGGGGAAGGGACGCGGAGGATTTCAGGGAGCGGCATAATCTGCCGGAGGTGTTTAACGGGGAGATAGAGTATGAGTTTAACAGGGCGGATAATACCCTTTATATCAAGGCGCTTTCAAACTCGAACGAGCCTGACGGGGGTTATATGACGGTAAATTACCGTATGAAATATGCGGATAAAAACACGATTTCGTTTATGGAGAGTATATACAGCAGAAAATAAAAAAGGAGCGAAAAATGCCGAAAAACACCGACGAACCGGTCATTAAACGGTCTTTTTATGAAAAAGAGGAGAAGCGCCCCGCGCTGAAAATAAGCCGGATGCTGAGCGTTATTATTTTTATCGCGTTCTTTTTGGTTGTGCTGGGCGGGCTTGGGGTGTTCTGGCTGCTGCGCGACGACCTTGACCAGAGCCTGTTCAGGCAGCTCGCTATCGACTTTTCGTGGAACACCAGAAGGCGCGCGCAGACCTCGTCCGACAAGATAATCTTCGACGGGAAGCGCGACAACGCCTACGCGCCGTTTATGGACGGCTTGACCGTCTTGACTGCGAGCCGTATTGTGTGTTATGATTCTGTCGGGAAGGAAATTATTTCGGCGGAGCGCTATTTCAAGAACCCGTGTCTGCTGGCGTCGCCCAGAAATGTGCTGGCGTTTGACCGCGGCGGCGACACGCTGGTTTTGCTGAACGACCGTTCGATTCTGCTTGATATAAGGACGGAGCGGCCGATTATCACGGCGAAGCTGAACCGCCAGGGCTATGTCGCGCTGGTGACGCAGCAGGAGGGCTATAAGGCGCTGCTGACGGTAATGGACGCAAAGGGGCAGCCGGTGTTCAAATATTACTCGGCGGATTATATAATTGACGCCGCGCTGTCGCCGGATTCGGGCATGGTCGCCGTATCATACGCCGTTTTCAGGGACGACTGGGTGAGCGGGCATATAAAGATTTTTGACATCACGAAGAGGGACGCCGCCGAGATTATAGACGAGCCGGCCGCCGTTATCAGCCCGAGAGCGGACGAGGGGCTTATTTCGGAGGTATTTATTCAGAGGGACGGAAAAATTTTGGCGGTCGGTGAAAAAAACATTTCCTTTTATGACCTTGATGGTGTATTATTAAACAGCACGGATTTCTCGGGGCGGGCCATGCTGGATTACTCCGTTATGAACGCCGGCGTCGCCGTGAGAACCGCGCGCGCGGGCGCGGGGATGGAGAGCAGGCTTGACCTTTACGGCTTTGACGGGGAGCTTATCGGCTCGGACGAGCTGAAGGAGGAGATAATCTGCCAGTCGGGCGGCGGCGACTATGTCACGCTTGTCACCAGCCGCGGCATACTTGTTTACGACGGCAGGCTGGAGCTGAAATCCGACGAGCCGAACGAGCTGGGCGCGCGCCAGATATTGCAGCGCGACGACGGCACGATGTTTCTTATTTTCAACGACCACGCGCTGATTTACAGTCCATGACGGTTTGCGCGGTATATAACAGACGGAGTGTGATAATTATATGGGGTTAATAGTCAATCTGGCGGTGCTGCTGTTTTTGGGGCTGTCGGCCTATAACGGGTTTAGGAAGGGGTTTTTCCTGACTACCGCCTCGATAGTGATTTTCTTTGCGAGCATTATCGTCGGCGCGACGCTGGCGAATAATAATGTTGAGAGGACCTCCGGCATATTTGACAGCATACTGGACTGGGTCGCCGAGGACGCCACGGAGGAGGCCATAGCGAAGGTGAGCGCCGGCTCGCGCAATCTTAACGAGGAGCAGCTTGACGAGGTGGTCGGCGAGGCTTTTGAGGCGCTGGGGTTTTCGCCGAAGGCGACGGGCTATCTCTCGGAGCAGGTGATAACGACCGTGAGGAACCAGGCCGCAGCGCTGCTGTATGAGACGATATCCAAGTATTTCATACGGTCGCTGGCGTGGGTGGCGCTGTTTTTCGCGGGGTTTGCGGTATGCTCGCTTATACTCTCGCTTATCGCCAATTTTATCAGCACGGCGTTTAAGCTGCCGGTTATCAGGCAGCTTGACATGATCGGCGGGATACCGCTGGGGCTGCTGAAGGGTGTTTTGGTGCTGATGATAATAGGGTTTGCGCTGAGGTACTACGGGTTTGTTATCCCCGACGGCGTTATGGACGCGAGGCTTGTGAGGTTTTTTGTTGATAATAATCCGTTTGGGAATATTATTAAGCTGTAGCGGTATGTTGCGGGCGTAGGGGCGATTTCCAATCGCCCGTGAACTGCAGCCATGTTGCGGGCGAATCGCGGGCCGCGGGCGAACGGAGTTCGCCCCTACAACTGACGTTTGCGATATGTTGCGGGCGTGGGGGCGATTTCCAATCGCCCGTGAATTGCAGCCATGTTGCGGGCGAATCGCGGGCCGCGGGCGAACGGAGTTCGCCCCTACAACTGAGGTTTGCGATATGTTGTGGGCGTAGGGGCGATTTCCAATCGCCCGTGAATTGCAGCCATGTTGCGGGCGAACGGAGTTCGCCCCTACAGAGTGCGGGAAATTTATATTATCCATGACATCAGAAAAGGAGAAAATATGCAGAATATATGCAGCCGCTGCCGCAAGTATATGGCCGTGGTATTTATTACCAAGCTGGAAGAGGGCAAGACCACCAACGAGGGGTTGTGCCTTAAATGCGCGACGGAGCTGGGCATAAAGCCCGTTAACGATATACTGAAGCGCATGAACATAAACGAGGAGGATTTGGACGCCATCTCCGGCGAGATGATGGAGGCCATGACCGACCTCGGCGAGATGTTCGGCACGCCGGACGACGACGAGGACGATGAGAAAAACGACGAGGGCAAGACCGCCACGTTCCCGTTTATGCACAAGCTGTTCAGCTCGAGCCCGCCGGACGAGTCGCCGCATGGCCCGCCCGCGCGGCCGCAGGGCGGTGAGCGCCGCGAGCCGGAAAAGGGCCGCGCGCCGAAACGTAAATACTTAGAGAGCTATTGCATCTCGCTGTCGCAGCGCGCCAAGGACGGGAAGCTGGACAGCGTTATCGGGCGCGAGCCGGAGATTGAGCGCGTTTTGCAGATACTGAACCGCCGCCAGAAAAACAACCCCTGTCTTATCGGCGAGCCGGGCGTGGGCAAGACGGCCATCGCCGAGGGGCTCGCGCAGCGGATTGCCGACGGGAATGTGCCGCCCAAGCTGAAAAACAAGGAGATATATCTGCTCGACCTTACGGCCGTAGTGGCGGGCACGCAGTTCCGCGGGCAGTTTGAGAGCCGCATGAAGGGGCTTATAGAGGATATTAAGAAGCTCGGCAATATAGTGCTGGTCATCGACGAGGTGCATACGCTGGTCGGCGCGGGCGACGCCGAGGGCAGCATGAACGCCGCGAATATATTGAAGCCGGCGCTGTCGCGCGGCGAGATACAGGTGATCGGCGCGACGACGTTCAACGAGTACCGCAAGCATATCGAGAAGGACGCGGCGCTGGAGCGGCGGTTCCAGCCCATAACGGTCACGGAGCCGGGGATAGACGAGTCTGTGCGGATCATGGCGGGCATAGCGCATTATTACGAGCAGTTCCACGGGGTGAGGATACCGCCCGATATAGTCGCGGCGGCGGTGAGTATGTCCGAGCGGTATATTACCGACAGGTTTCTGCCGGACAAGGCGATTGATCTTATCGACGAGGCCTGCTCGTGGCTGAATCTGCGCGACGAGAATATCAACGAGGCCGAGGCTATCCGCATGGATTTGGAGCGGCTGCGCGCGGAACACGCGGGGCTGCTTGACAAGGGCACCGACGCGGCCTATGCCCGTATGGCGCAGCTGAAGACGGAGGAGCTAAAGCTGGAGGAGCGGTATGCCGCGATTTTGGAGCTGGGCGTGCCGGAGCTGACCGCGGAGCATCTGGCGCATGTTATAGAGCAGTGGACGGGCATACCCGCCGTGAGCATACAGGAGCAGGAGTATGAGCGGCTGGCGAGGCTGGAGGAGCGGCTTAAGGCGCGCATAGTGGGACAGGACGAGGCGGTCGGCGCCGTTTCCGCCGCCATAAGGCGCGGGCGCGTGGGGATCTCGGCGAAGAAGAAGCCGGTTTCGTTTATCTTTGTCGGGCCTACGGGCGTCGGCAAAACGGAGCTTGTGAAGTGTCTGGCGCAGGATCTGTTCAGCGCGCCGGAGGCGCTTGTCAGGCTGGATATGTCGGAGTTTATGGAGAAGCACGCGGTGTCTCGCATTGTGGGGGCGCCGCCGGGGTACGTCGGCTATGACGAGGCGGGGCAGCTTACCGAGAAGATACGCCGCAAGCCGTACAGCGTGGTGCTGTTTGACGAGATTGAGAAGGCGCATCCCGATGTTTTGAATATCATGCTGCAAATACTGGACGACGGGCATATAACCGACGCGCAGGGCAGGAAGGTGAACTTCCAGAACACGGTTATTATTATGACCTCGAACGCGGGCAGCGACCGGGCCGTGGGGCTGGCGGGGTTCGCGCAGTCGCACGCGGCGCAGAGCAAGGAGCGCGCGATGAAGATACTGTCGGATATTATGCGGCCGGAGTTTCTGAACCGCGTTGACGAGATTGTGGCGTTTAATCCGCTGGACGAGGAGAATTTCAAAGCGATCGCGGAGATTATGCTGGGCGATCTGCGGGACGCCATGGCGCAGAACGGGCTGAGGCTGACCTATGACGGCGCGCTGATTGACTATCTGACCGGCAAGTCGTTTTCGGTGAAGTTCGGCGCGAGGAATCTGCGGCGCCTGATACAGAAAGAGGTCGAGGACGCCATCGCGTCGAGGCTGATTAACAGCTATCAGGATAATATAACGGCCGTTCACGCGACTGTGGAAAACGGCGCGGTGGCGCTGTCGTAGCGGGGGTATTTTGCGGGCGTAGGGGCGATTTCCAATCGCCCGTGGATTTTGGCCGTAGTGCGGGCGCAGGGGCGATTTCCAATCGCCCGTGGATTTCAGCCGTAGTGCGGGCGTAGGGGCGGTTTCCAATCGCCCGTGGATTTGGGCCGTGGTGCGGGCGTAGGGGCGGTTTCCAATCGCCCGTGGATTTCAGCCGTAGTGCGGGCGTAGGGGCGATTTCAAATCGCCCGTGGGGTTTGGCCGTAGTGCGGGCGTAGGGGCGATTTCCAATCGCCCGTGGATTTTGGTCGTGGTGCGGGCGCAGGGGCGATTTCCAATCGCCCGTGGATTTTGGCCGTGGTGCGGGCGTAGGGGGCGATTTCCAATCGCCCGAGAATTTTGGCCGTAGTGCGGGCGAACGGAGTTCGCCCCTACAGTGTGCGAAAAATATATTGGCGGGGGGTTGGGAAATGGACGAGATTTTAGAGCTGAGGGCGGAGCTTGAAAAATATAACCACGCGTATCACGCGCTGGACAAGCCGCTGGTTTCGGATTATGAGTATGACCAGCTTATGCAGCGGCTGCGGTTTTTGGAGCAGCTGAACCCCGAGGCGGTTACGCCGGAGTCCATAACGCAGCGTGTCGGCGCGAAGCCGGACGGCGGGTTCGCGGAGGTGAGGCACGCCGCGCGGCTTTACAGCTTGCAGGATGTGTTCGGCGAGGAGGAGCTGAGAAGGTTCCACGCCGGCGTCGTCAAGGCGTTGGGGGTTGAGCCGGAATATATAGTCGAGCCTAAGGCTGACGGGCTTTCGGTTGCCGTTGAGTATATCGACGGCAAACTTTTTCGCGCGGCGACGCGCGGCGACGGGATAACCGGCGAGGATGTAACGCAAAACGCGCTGACGATAAAGAATCTGCCGAAGACCGTGAAGAACGCGCCGGGGCGGCTGATTGTGCGCGGCGAGGTGTATATGCCGCTCGAGGTTTTTGAGGAGCTGAGGGACGACCAGCTGAGCTTTCTGGGCGGAGGGGAGGCCAAGCGGCATTTCGCCAATCCGCGCAACGCCGCCGCCGGCGCTCTGCGTCAGAAGAACGCCAAGCTGACCGCCGACAGGGATTTGGCGATTGTTATATTCGACGTTTTGTTGTCGGATGTGTCGTTTGACAGATGTGACGGGATGCTCGCGGCGCTGGAGTCATGGGGGTTTCCGGTGATGCCGCATACGGTTTGCGGCGGGATTGACGGCGTCGCCGAGGCAATCGGTGAGATCAGGGACGGCGGATACCCGTATGATTTTGACGGCGCGGTGGCGAGCCTGAACGATATTTCGCAGCGCGGGGCGCTGGGCTACACGTCGCGCGCGCCGCGCTGGGCGGTCGCGTTTAAGTATCCGCCGGAGCAGCTGCCGGCGGTCGTCGAGGATATAGTGATACAGGTGGGGCGCAGCGGCGTGCTGACGCCTAAGGCGTCGCTGTCGCCGGTTGTTCTGGGCGGCACGACGGTCACGTCGGCGACGCTGCACAACGCCGACTTTATCAGCGAGAAGGATGTGCGGATCGGCGACACGGTGTTTGTGCGCAAGGCAGGGGAGATAATACCGGAGGTCGTCGGGGTGGATATGTCCAAAAGGCGCGGGGAGCCGCCGCCGTTTGTGTTCCCGCAGGTCTGTCCCGAGTGCGGCGCGGCGGCTGTGCGCGAGAGGCGCGAGGTCGTCATGAAAAAGTCGGGCGAGGTGCGGGAGATTGTGGATTCGGCCGTGTGCTGCACGGGGTATGGCTGTCCGGCGAAGCTGCTGGGGAATCTGGCGCATTTTGTCGGGCGCGAGGCGATGGACATCGAGGGGTTCGGCGGGAAGACGCTGGATAAGCTGATGAGAGGCGGCCATATCAGCCGCCCGAGCGATATTTATAATCTGACGTATGAGATACTGGAGGCGGAGCTGTCGCCGAAAATGGCGAACAAGCTGGCGGCGAACATCGAAAAGTCGAAGACGCGGGGCTTGGCGCGGGTGCTATTCGCGCTGGGGATACCGCATTTGGGCAAGCAGGGCGCGGCGCTGGTCGCCGGGCATTTCGGCGGCATTGACGCGCTGGCGGCGGCGACGGTTGAGGAGCTTGCCGCGGTGCGCGATGTTGGCGGCACGATTGCGCGGAGTGTTTTCGAGTGGCTGGGTGCGAACGGGGATGTTATAGAGGATTTGAGGAAAAACGGGGTGGAGATGTAGCGTTAATAGAATGAAAATAATTTATTAAGGAGGATAGAGACATGAATATTATACGCAAGGTTGAGGTTTTCGGCGATTCCATTCTAAAGGGCATACAGGTGAACCCGCTAAACAAGCGCTATCATGTCGATAACAACATAGGCGTTGAGATGCTGAACGAGAAGTTTTCGCTCAACATCATAAACCGCTCGAAGTTCGGGTGTACGGTTACAAAATGCAAGACGCTGCTGGATAAGTTTTTGAGCGAGAAGCAGGACTGCGCCGTTATTCTTATGGATTTCGGCGGAAACGACTGTGATTTCAACTGGAAAGCCATATCGGAAAATCCCGGCGCGGAGCATGAGCCGAATACGCCGATTAATATTTTTACAAAGACTTATACGGAGATTGTTGAGAAAATACGGGGGCACGGGATACGGCCCGTGATCACGAACCTTCCGCCGCTGGAGCCGCAGCGTTATTTTGACTGGTTCAGCAAGGGGCTGAATAAAGAGAATATTCTGCGCTGGATGGAGGGCGTGAACGCCATTTACCGCTATCAGGAGCTTTATTCGCGCGCCGCCGAGGAGATCGCGCGCAGCGCCGGGGCTTTGCTGGTGGATCTGCGCGGCAGGTTTTTGAGGGAGCGGTATTTGGGGCGGTTCCTCTGCGAGGACGGGATTCATCCCAACACCGAGGGGCAGAGGCTTATAACGCAGGAGTTTATGGGGTTTTGCGATGGGGCGCTGGCGGGGGACGGATAACAGATGACAATTAACAGATAACAGATAAATCCCCCGCCGCCTGCGGGTGGCACCTCCTTTATGAAAGGGGGCAGGATGCGAGGAACGGCGGGCGACCGGGGACGGTCGCCCCTACAGGGTTACGGGGCGTATGGCGTGTGTAGGGGCGGTCGCCCCCGACCGCCCGTGTTTTTTACGGTGTGCGGCGTTATGCGGTTATGTGCGGCGGGACGGGGGAAAAGGGGGGGGGGCCCCGCCGCCGCGCGCGGCCCCCCCCCCCCCCACCCCCCCCCCCCCCCCCCCGTCCCCGCGACGAGCGCAAA
>Ga0099364_10010396_pt1 | contig 12795 bp, 10 predicted proteins | sample TergutTh196P3_FD_73070 | JGI IMG/M metagenome (GOLD analysis project Ga0099364, IMG submission 73070) | Microcerotermes parvus P3 segment gut microbial communities from Pointe-Noire, Republic of the Congo - Th196 P3 | ecosystem: Host-associated > Arthropoda: Insects > Digestive system > Gut ... | reverse complement strand
CGCCGCCCCGCACGTCTCCGCGATCCTTTGTGTTATGCGTTCCGACTCTCATATTTGCCAGATGCGCCACCACAACCTGATGCATAGCGGGCACATGGATCGGAGCGTCGAATATATCCCCGGATATCTCAAAATCGCCGATGGATTCTCCTTTGAAGTTGATTTGCTCGACTACAGGCATTTAAACATCCCCCCCTACGCGGTCTTATAGATGAGGACAAGCCCGTCGTTTGCTCCGGGAACCGGACCCTCGATCAAGATCAGGTTATTCTCCGCGTCAACGGCGAAAACCTTGAGGCCTTTCGTAGTAACTTGCTCGCCGCCCATGCGCCCCGCCATTTTTCTGCCCTTCAATATATGACCGGGAGTACTGCTGGATCCAGTGGAACCGGCTTTTCTGTGTATCCTGGAAGCTCCATGGCTCGCGGCACCGCCGCCGAAATGATACCTTTTCATCACTCCGGCGGTTCCTTTACCCTTGCTGGTACCGCGAACGTCGACCTTCTCGCCGTCCGCAAACAAATCCACCGTCAGAACCTGCCCGACGGCGTAAGCGGACGAGTCGTCCACGCGAAATTCCCGTAAGACTCTCTTGGGCGATATTCCCTGGCGGTCGAAGTATCCCTTTTTGGGCTTGCTTACACGGTTCTGTTTCTCCTCCATGAAGCCAAGCTGCACCGCCGAATAGCTGTTTTTTTCCGGGGTGCGGACCGCAACCACAGGACAGGGGCCGGCCTCGATTACCGTCACCGGGATCGCCCGGCCGTCCTCCGCGAAAACCTGAGTCATGCCCACTTTCTTCCCCAGAACGCCAATGCTCATACCATTCACTCCTTTATAGGACCGAGCCTGAGGTCACAGTTTAATCTGTATGTCGACCCCGGAAGGAAGGTTGAGCTGCATCAGCGCCTCCATGGTCTTCTGCGTGGGATCGATGATATCTATCAGGCGTTTATGGGTCCTCATCTCATACTGTTCGCGCGCGTCCTTGTCCTTATGAGGGGACTTGAGAATAGTCAGTTTCCTGTTCTCTGTCGGCAGCGGAATCGGCCCAAAGACCTTCGCGCCGGTGCGTCCCGCGGTATCGGCTATCTGCACCGCGGAAGCGTCCAGTACCCTATGATCGAAAGCCTTGAGTTTTATTCTTATATTTTTCGCCACAATAATTCCCTCCAGGAATCAGGATTATTCCATTATCTCGGTGACGACGCCCGCGCCGACCGTGCGTCCGCCCTCGCGAACGGCGAACCTGAGCCCGGGCTCCATCGCTATAGGCGCTATCAGCTTTACCTCGAACGTGCTGTTGTCGCCCGGCATTACCATCTCAACGCCTTCCGCAAGCTTTATCTCCCCCGTCACGTCCGTAGTGCGGAAGTAGAACTGAGGCTTATAGCCCGTGAAAAACGGCGTGTGGCGCCCTCCCTCTTCCTTTTTGAGAACGTAAACCTCGCCCTTGAAGTGCTTGTGCGGCTTAATGCTCCCGGGCTTCGCAAGTACCTGGCCCCGCTCGACCTCGTCCTTGCCGATGCCGCGAAGCAGCACCCCCACGTTGTCGCCGGCCTCCGAGCTGTCCAGTATCTTGAGGAACATCTCAAGGCTCGTCGCCACCGTCTTCTGCGTATCCCTTATGCCGATGATCTCGACGTCGTCGGAGGGCTTGATTATTCCGCGCTCGACCCTGCCGGTCACTACCGTGCCCCGGCCGGTGATCGTGAATACGTCCTCTATCGGCATCAGGAACGGCTTTTCCGTCTCGCGCAGCGGCGACGGTATGTATTCGTCGCAGGCCTTCATCAGTTCCGTTATCGCGCTCGTCCATTCGTTATCCGAGTCGCTGTCCAGAGCTTTCAGCGCGCTTCCGCGGATTACCGGGACGTCGTCGCCGGGGAACTCGTACTTCGACAGCAGATCCCGGACTTCCATCTCCACCAGGTCCAGAAGCTCCGGGTCGTCCACCATGTCGACTTTATTCATGAAAACCACGAGAGCAGGCACATTGACCTGACGGGCGAGAAGCACGTGCTCGCGGGTCTGAGGCATCGGGCCGTCGGCCGCGCTCACCACCAGTATTGCTCCGTCCATCTGCGCCGCGCCTGTGATCATGTTCTTGATGTAGTCCGCGTGACCGGGGCAGTCGATGTGGGCGTAGTGACGATTATCAGTCTGGTACTCAACGTGCGCTATGTTGATCGTTATTCCGCGCTCGCGCTCCTCCGGCGCCTTGTCTATCATATCGAACGGCGTAAAGTCCGCGCTGCCCACACGGGCCAGCGTCTTCGTTATCGCTGCCGTCAGGGTCGTCTTGCCGTGGTCGATATGGCCGACCGTGCCGATGTTTAAATGCGGCTTATTTCTCTCGAACTTCTCCTTTGCCATTTCGTGAGCCTCCTTTGTCTTTCAAGCTCCTGAGCGTTTAAAAAGAGACCCGCGCCGCTCCGCTTATGGCCGGATCTCTTCCTCAGACTGGAGCCGACTTCCGGACTCGAACCGGAGACCCCATCCTTACCATGGATGTGCTCTACCTGCTGAGCTAAGTCGGCAAACCGCCAAAAGTATAAAAATGGTGGTGGGGGTAGGGTTCGAACCTACGTAGGGTCACCCCGACAGATTTACAGTCTGTAGCCTTTGACCGCTCGGCCACCCCACCACGTTCACACTTTGGAGCCGGCGATCCGAATCGAACGGACGACCTGCTGATTACAAGTCAGCTGCTCTGCCTGCTGAGCTACACCGGCAATTTCAACCTCCGACCATCAATCGGAAGTCGAACATCCCGTATTCTACAGGATTTTTCCCACACGTCAAGTATTAAATGCCGCTATCCAAATATTTGTTCACAGTATTGACAATTTCATCAAAATCACTGTGTAAAAAATATCCGGCTATTGTTTCAAGCAATTTTTGGGTCGATTTCGACCATGACCTTTCCCTTAACTTCATCATCGCGTCATCCACGCTTTTTTCGTCGTACCCTTCGCAAGCCGCTTTGATAATGCGCAGTTGTTCATGCAAATACGATGGGTTTTCATCCGCTGTTTTGTCATTTTCGAGTTCTTCATTTGGCGCGAATTCTTCAATCAATGCCCGCAGCGAGTTTATAAACGCCGAAGTTTCAGGCGCGTTTATATCCGTTTCCCCATTCTGCACAGACATTTCCAATTTGGACGCAATAGCGGAAAGTTCCATTTTTCCGATGTTTGCAAGCGCGCTTTTCATACCGTGCGTATGAATGTCATACATCCGTATGTCTTTTTCATCGAGCGGGCGTTGTTTTTTGTTTATCGCGTCCAGAACAGCAATTGATTTGTCAGCGTCACTCAAAAAAGCTTTGATGACCTGCTCATCAACAAACGATGTTATTTCGTTGGTAAATATCGGCTTCTTTTCATTGGATGTCCGCAACCTCGCTGCTTCGATGGCTTCAGGCGGCTGCTTGTCGCGTATGAATTTGTTCAAAACAGCGTTCAGTTGGCGTATATCTATTGGCTTAGATATGAAATCGGAAAAACCATTCTTGAGAAAAAATTCCGCCCGTCCTGCCACTGCATTTGCGGTCAATGCCACAATAGGATTCTCATACCCCATGCTCTTGATAATTTTCGTAGCTTCAACACCATCCATTTGGGGCATCATATGATCCATGAATATAATGTCATACACGATGCCGTTATTGATTTTTTCAATCGCCGCAACCCCGCTGTTCGCCGAGTCAATATTCAATTCGTATGGAGTGAGAAGTCCCCTGGCTACATAGATGTTTGACTCCACGTCATCTACTATCAATACGCTCCCGTAAGGCATCGGTTCGCGCGTGATTTGCACCCTTTTCATATATGCCTTGCTGTTTATGTGAAGCTGTTGAAGGCTTTCGGCCAATTTTCTGCCTATTGCGCCGGAACCGGCCTTACCTTGCGGCAGACGCACGGTAAACACCGAACCTTTGCCCGGTTCACTGTCTATGAAAATCTCGCCGTTCATCAACTGCAAAAGATTTCGCGTGATGCTCATGCCAAGCCCGGTTCCTTCGATCATGCGGCTGGCATTCTCGGTAAAGCGGGTAAACTTATCAAACAGCATGTTCAACTGCTCCTGAGTCATTCCAGGGCCGGAGTCGCTTACGCGGAAGACCAGTGTTACATTTACGTCATCCTCATCGTAGGGCTCGGGTGTAACCGATAGTTTTACGCTGCCCGCTTCGGTATACTTGAAAGCATTGGAGAGCAAATTGTTCAGTATCTGCTTGATGCGAAGATCGTCTCCCGATAAAACGGCAGGTGTGTTTTCATCTATATATAGTTCAAATTCAATGGGTTTGCTTCCAATACGCATCATATTAAGCTGGATTGTATCATTGATCAGGCTTGTAATGTCGTAGTCGTTAATCACCAAATCCAATTTGCCGACCTCAATTTTTGACAAATCAAGTATATCGTTGATGATTCCAAGCAGCAGATCGCCGGAAACATAAATTTTATCAAAAGCTTCCCTTATGTTTTGCTCAAGTGTTTCAGTCTGTAGTTGAATATCGGTTATACCCAGGATCACGTTCATCGGTGTGCGGATTTCATGGCTCACGGTGCTGAGGAAATCGCTCTTTGCTTTATTTGCCAGCTCTGCCTGTTCAAGCGCCGATTCCAACTTAGCGGATGTAACATGGAGGCTTACAATCACTTCATTGCGAAGCCAGGCGTTAGCGAACAGCGCGCTGCCGGAGCGAAGGATAAATTCTTCTCCTTTTAAAAATTTCCGCTCGCTGTGACAATCATCAAAACCTACATAGCCCCAAAACCGATCTTCCACAAATACCGGCACCACTAAAAGAGATAAAATTCCCTGTGGTGAAATAAGTTCCCGACTTTCTTTCGGCATATCGCGTACCAGGGTATTGACACAATTTCCGCTTGACAGCATTTCCTCCCATCCCGGTACTTTCTCGCTATACGACACATTGATCGTCATCTCTGTCCCATGAAATGATTCCACAACCTCTGACCATTCATACAGTTGAGTGCAATAGAGCTTCCCATCGGATGTGTGGTTTTTCCAGATACGCACTCGATCAACATTTACGGCCTCAGCCATCATCTTCATACTCTGAAACAGGGCGCTGTCAAAAGTTTCTATATCCGTATTGAGCAGGAGAGACGCCGCGTTGTTCACCGTGTACAACATTTTTTGATTGCGTTCAAGTTCATCCTGCACTTGCTTGATATCCGTCAATTCAACACGATGCTGAATGTGGGCTTTTTTGCCGCCGGGCCAATCAATATACCGGTCGGTATTTCTGTAATAACGGTTCGTCAGGGAATTGCGCTCTTCCCATACGACTGCCTCGTCCGATTTTATGTCAAGCTTTCTGCAAGGGCACCAATCGCATCTCTCATTTATCCCCACATGAAAAACCTCGTAACAGTGCTTTCCGACAACATCGCTTTCGATTCCGAAATGCCGTTTCATATATTCGTTCATAAACAATAACTTATCGGTATCTTTTTCGGTAACATAAATCATAGCGTCAGTATTATTTAGTATGCGCGACATGGTATCGATGGTTTTTTTTGACTCATTTACGGCGTCATTCAACGCATTCATCATCTTGTTATGTTCGCGTAAATCTCTTGTATATCCGGCTATGGCAAAATTTCCTTTATGACTGACGCGAACAAAGACAGCTTCCGCCGGCATAAACGTGCCGTCAAGCATCTTGTAAGTCCAGTCAAAGTAACACCATCCTTCTTCAATCGTTTTTTTGAGGTATATCGCGATTTTATCGTCAGAGCGCTGTCCGTCGGGCTGATACTCCGGATAAAGCTCATGATACCTTTCCAAATACTCCTGTTTGTCCTTAAAACCGAAAAGTCGGATGGCTTCTTTATTGCAGTCGATTTTCTTAAAATTGCTGTCCCATAACTGACAGCATAGCGGTGTTGAATCCAGCATCAGCCTAATACGTTCTTCCGCCTCAGCTAATTCTATTTTCATTTCATTCTTGATAATGGCGTTGGCACAAAGTCGCGCCACGGAACTTAGAAAATCGATACTGTCGTCATCAAAGAGCCTCTCTTGGGCAAAGTCCTGGAAGGCAACGGCGCCCCATAACTCGCCATTGATAAACACGGGCGTAACCAACAGGGACTTTACATATAAGGGATTTAAAAACGCGAACTCGTCCCCGGACATGACGCCCGTATGGATATTTACACAGCGACCTTCTGAAACGGCCTCGATCCAGTTTTCTATTGCCGGAAGATGCGGCAGAACTCTCAGTGCGTCGTCGATAGAAGTCAATCTGCCTTTCGATTTGACCCAGCGGTACACCTGCCCTAAGCGTTGCCCCTCGTCAGCGTCCACAAACCGATAAATGTCTATGCGGTCTAAATTCACCGCGTCAGTGATCGGCCTCAGGCTTTCGCCTATTACATCATCAAAGGTTTTGTCTTTTTGCGAGAGGAGGGTAATATCCATTTCCTTCAGCGCGTCAAGCAATTTTGCGCGGCGTTTCAGCGTTTCCTCCGTCTGCTTCTTTTCGGTTATGTCCATCAATGCTCCGGCCACCCTAAGCGGAGCGCCCGCGCCGTCTCTCATCGTGGTTCCCAGCGCGTGGAAATGCCTATATTCTCCGCCGCCTTTCATCAATAAGCGGTATTCGACATTAAGGGGCGTTTGACCGGTATAGTCGTTTAAATGCTCGGCGAGGGCTTTAATCGTCAATTCTTTATCTTCTGGATGAAGCCGGTCGCTCCAGCTTGAGAGAATGTTCGGAAAATCACTTTCATCAGTAAAACCGAGCATATGCCGGAATTCCCGCGACCACATGAATTTATTATTCGGGTTCACCGGATCCGCGCTCACAACATCCATATCCCAGAGCGCGACGTGCAGAGCGTCATTTGAAAGCTTGTATTTCATTATGTCGTATTCATTGGCGCGTAACCGCTCACTGGCTTCTAATAATTCCCGTTGAAGTTCTTCATTGATTCTTTTTAAATCTTCCATGCCGCACCTACCTGCATATTAATGTCGATTGTCCCGTTGATCTAATTAAATTTCACGGCTTTGAATTTATCCCTTTCCTCATAAAACACATTCGCAATTAAGGGATCGAACTGTGTTCCGGAGTTTTTCATGATGATTTTGACTGCTTCCTCATGCGAAAACGGCTTCTTGTAGGGCCTCTCGGAAATAAGCGCGTCATATACATCCGCGAGCGCCATTATTCTCCCCTGAAGCGGGATATCCGTTCCCACAAGCCCACGCGGATAGCCTTTTCCGTCCCATCGTTCATGGTGATAGCCGGCGAATAATTTGGCGTATTGTAAAAATGTCTCGTCTCCCGCGCGCAAAACAATTTTATCAATAATCCGCTCGCCTTCTTCGGCGTGGGTTTTCATTATCGCGAATTCCTCTTCAGTCAACTGGCCGGGCTTGTTTAATATGACGTCCGAAATAGAGATTTTACCTACATCATGCAGACGCGCGGAGGAAGCGAACAATTCAAAATCAATATCGCAAATTTCATCGATATAAACCGCTTGCTCCAGCATGGCGTCAAGCAATATTCTTATAAATGCCGTCGTACGTTCTATATGTCCGCCGGTTTCCAGGTCTCTCTTTTCCACCATGTCCGCTAAGACAAAGACGATGCTGTTTTGCAGATGCTTTAGCTGATCCGTTCGCTGCCGGAGTTCAGTAGTCCGTTCGCGGATAAGCATGTCTATATCCAAATGGGTTTTTACACGATTCAACAACACAGGCGCCGAAAACGGTTTTGTGACAAAATCCACCACGCCCAGTTGAAAACCGCGGACTTCAGAGGAAACATCGGACATGGTGGTAAGAAATATAACAGGGATATGTGTGAGAGAGGCATTGGCTTTTAATTGCTGCAACGCGTCAAATCCGTTCATCTCTGGCATTTTGATGTCCAATAAAATCAAGTCCGGCGTAACCTTTTCTAAAAGGGCGAACATTTTTGCCGCTGAGGGCAGCGTCATCACCCGGTATTGATCTTTAAGCGCTTCTTTTGCCAGAGTCAGGTTTGTGTTGCTGTCATCCACTACAAAAATTGTTTTTTGCATGTCTGTTCTCCTAAATTTTATATATTCAACTTTATATATTCAACATCCATTAAGCGCGCGCAATACGATACTAAAACTCACTCGCCAAACAATTCGCGCATCCATTCCGAAACACGTTCCTCCCCTGATTTGTCCGATGTATCCGGCAATTCGGAGATTTTTCCAGACATCTTGTTTATAGCTTCATCTATGTTTCGAAGCTCATTCCCGGGATCTCCTTCACGCGCGCTGAACATTTTAAACTCCGTCCCAGCGATTGACTCGGACAGACGCGAAATATTCTCTTTCAGGGCGTTCAGTTCAGCGTTGCGCGCGGCAAGTTCCTCGTGAGTCGCTTCATGGTCGAGGCAAGCCGCGCAAATCTCGCGCATAGCCCTAAGCGACGACAGTATCCCGCGTAATACGGCATCAACCTGTATCACGCGGTTCGACACTTCAAGCGTCGAGGTCGAGATACGGGGCGTGCCAGTGAAATTCCCATCCTTCGCTCTCGCGTACGAGGATAACGCGAACAATCTTTGAGTTCCGTTCATCCGTTTCATCATGCGTTAAATTATACGCCATGCTTTATCGAAGTAATATAATAATATGAGTGACTTGGCATTTTTTTTATTTCAAAGGAACGAGGGTTAAACATGCGTCTTGTAATAAACGAAAATAACTCGCCACATTTTAATCTCGCGTTGGAGGAACATTTCCTCGCGCGCTCCGATATCGAGGTGGTCATGTTGTGGCGCAACTCGTCGTCCGTGATAGTCGGCCGCAACCAGAACACCCTGGAGGAGGTAAACCTCGACTACATTAGGGAACGAAACATCCCGGTGGTGCGAAGGCTATCGGGAGGAGGCGCTGTATTCCATGATCCTGGAAACGTTAACTACACGATAATCCGCGACATCCACCAGGATGATTTCAACAACTACGAGTATTTTACAAAACCGGTTATCGGATATCTGGGGACGATTGGGGTACGCGCCGAACTCCAGGGGCGCAATGATCTTATGATTGACGGAGCAAAATTCTGCGGCAACGCGCAGGCTGTGCGCGGCGGCCGCATATTGCATCACGGCTGTATTCTATACAGCGCGGATTTTACCGATCTTGCGGGGGCCCTCGCGCCGAGGGATATTAAATTCACAAGCCACGGAGTTAAATCCGTCCGCAAGAGAGTGACCAACATCGCGGACCATATGAACGTACCAGTGACCGCTCAAAGTTTTTTGGACGGCCTATGCCGATATTTCTCCGGGCACATCGAAGGTATCGAGCCGTATTCCCTTTCGCCCGATGATATATCCGAGGCCGCTCGGCTGGCGGCGGAAAAATATTCGAGCTGGGAGTGGAACTTTGGAGCGTCGCCCGCGTACAACATGAAACGGTCGCACAGATACGACTTCGGCCTGATAGACGTGCTTATGTCGGTCAAGCGCGGGGAGATCCGCGAGGTCCGCATCTACGGAGACTTCTTCGGCTTGCGCGACAAGGAATATCTGGAGGGACTTTTGACTACCGTGCGCCACGACAGGGAGTCCATCATGTCAGCGCTTCGCGGCGTCGAGATCGGTGAATACATTCGCGGAATGAATATGAGTGAATTTGTCGATCTCATTTGTTGAGATACTTTTAGTTCATAATGCCGTTTCAATAATTATAAAATAAGGATAAAAATGATTAAGGATATGATATAAAATAAACACGAACAAAACGTTAATGATTAAGGAGGCTCAAAATGACTCCGGGAACATTCAGGGGTGGTATTCATCCGCCGGAAAACAAAACTTTGACGGAAAACAGGGAAATTGAACGCCTCACTCCTAAGGGCGAACTCGTGTATCCGATGTCGCAGCATTTGGGTGTGCCCTGCTCCCCTATCGTCAAAAAAGGTGACAGGGTGCTGGTTGGACAGAAAATAGCGGACTCGGACGCTTTCGTGTCAGCTCCTATTCTGTCCTCGGTCTCCGGAACGGTGAAGGAGACCGGAATGCGAATGACGATCTCCGGCGCGATCGAGACGTGCGTAACGGTAGAAAGTGACGGCCGGTTCGAGTACGCAGTGGAACTGCTCCCACACAAATCATTCAAGAACCTCGAACCATCGGAGTGTATCAGGATAATACGAGAGGCCGGCATCGTCGGAATGGGAGGCGCGACATTCCCCACGCACGTAAAGCTCTCCCCGCCTCCCGACAGAAAGATCAAATGGATTATAGTTAACGGGGCTGAATGTGAGCCCTTTCTCAACTGCGACAACAGGCTGATGATCGAGCACCCGGAGCCCGTGATAGGCGGACTTGAGATATGCCTGCACATATTTCCCGAGGCGGAGGGCATCATTGCCATCGAAAAAAACAAGGCGACGGCAATCAAGCGCATGGAGGATGAACTGTCCGAACACAGCGCGAATATGCGCGTGATGCCGCATGATGTGAAATACCCGCAGGGAGCAGAGAAGATGCTCATATACACCATAACCGGGCAGGAGATACCGCCGGGCGCCCTTCCCGCCGACGTGGGATGCCTGGTGTTCAATGTCAGCACACTCGAAAACATCTGGAGGGCGATAATCGACGGCATGCCTGTGCTTGAGAGGATCATCTCCGTGACCGGTGACGCAGTAAAGAGTCCCAAGAACATTATGGTCCCGCTCGGAACATCGGTCAGAGAACTGATCGATGCGGCGGGAGGTTTTTCCGAGGAACCGGCGCGTATACTTGCGGGCGGCCCCATGATGGGCATTGCCATGAGATCCCTCGACGTGCCGGTTGTAAAGGGCACGTCCGGGATACTGGCCTTGACCGCAAAGTCCGTCCCGTCCTTCGAGGAGTCCAACTGCATACGGTGCGGCAGATGCGTCGATTCCTGCCCAATGGGGCTGCTGCCGTCGGCTCTGGATCAACTCGTGCGAGTTCGCAAGCACGCGGAGTTCGAGACAGCGGGAGGCATGAACTGCATTGAATGTGGGAGCTGCACATACTCATGTCCGGCCCGCCGCCACCTCACGCAGACTTGCAGGGAGGGGAAAGCGGGCGTGACGGCCGAACGCAAACTACAAAAGGAAAAAGGTGGGAGGTCATGAGCAAACCGCTTGTAGTCTCCAGTTCGCCCCACATAAGGACGGACATGAATACGCAGCGCATAATGGCGAATGTGATTGGCGCTTTGATTCCGGCTGGACTTGCCGGGATATATTTCTTCGGCGCACGGGTGATTGCGGTGATTGCGGTATCTATTGCCGCATGTGCCGCGGCTGAGGGCGTATGGCAGAAATTATCGGGAAGGCATGTCACCGTTTCCGATCTGTCGGCTGTGCTGACGGGCCTGCTCCTGGCATACAACCTGCCTCCGGCGATACCTCTTTGGATGGCGGCGGCGGGCGGGATATTCGCGATAATCATAGTGAAACAGTTCTACGGAGGCCTTGGTAAAAATATTTTAAACCCGGCGCTCGCGGGAAGAGCCATGATGCTGATATGCTGGCCCGTCGCCATGACGACCTGGACGCTCCACGGAGTGAGCGGGGCCACTCCCCTCGCGATAATAAAAGACGCGTCACAGGGAATACTGCCCTCACTTCAGGACATATTCATCGGCAATACAGGGGGCTGCATCGGGGAAACGTCGGCTCTCGCCCTGCTGATAGGGGGCGGATACCTGATATGGAAGGGGATCATATCCTGGCGCATACCGGTCGTTTATATCGTGACAGTAGCGGCTCTTTCGGCTGTATTCGGAAGATCAGGAGGGCCGCTCGTTGAGATACTCACCGGCGGGTTGATACTGGGGGCGTTTTTCATGGCTACCGACTACACCACGAGCCCCATGACGGCGCAAGGCCAGGTGATATTCGCTTTCGGCTGCGGACTGATAGCCATTTTGATAAGAGCCTTCGGAGGTTACCCGGAGGGCGTGTCATACTCGATACTGATAATGAACCTGGCAGTGCCGATAATCGACAGGCTCACTCCACCGCGGGTGTTGGGGGAGGTGAAACGCCATGCCCCAAAATAATAACGCGAAAAAGATAATTTCCCTTGGGATAACTCTGTTTATCGTAACGGCCGTGACCGGAATCATCCTCGGCGTTGTGCACGACATCACCCTGGAGCCGATACGAGCCACCCAGGAGAAACTGAAAGCCGAGGCCCTTCGCGGCGCGCTGCCAGAGGCGGAGGATTTCCGAACCCTGGAGCTTGCGGACGGCGCGGATGCCATAATAAAGGATGTGCAGGAGGGCATATCCGGCGGCAATGCCGTTGGATACTGCGTAACAGTGGCTCCGCGCGGTTACGCGGGACCGATAGAACTTGTCGCGGGCATAACGAAAGAAGGAAACCTGAGGGCGATACGCATAATGAATCAGTCTGAAACCCCTGGGCTTGGCTCCAAATCGGCCCTTCCGAATTTTTACGAACAATTTAAGGATGCCGCGCGGATAACCGTGGTGAAGACAGCCCCGTCAGCACCAGGGGAGATACAGGCGATATCGGGAGCAACCATTACGTCCGACGCCGTTGCGAACGGAGCCAACGCGGCGCTCTCATACTGGAGGAACCATCTTACGACAGAGACGCGGGACGGGACTGAGGCGGTTTCGGGCGTTAACCCGCCGATGGAGGAGGACTAGCATGAATCCATTAAAAACGATAAAAAACGGCATAATAAACGAAAATCCGACGCTCGTGCAGTGCATCGGATTGTGTCCCACGCTAGATCGGAA
>Ga0099364_10010395_pt1 | contig 12795 bp, 7 predicted proteins | sample TergutTh196P3_FD_73070 | JGI IMG/M metagenome (GOLD analysis project Ga0099364, IMG submission 73070) | Microcerotermes parvus P3 segment gut microbial communities from Pointe-Noire, Republic of the Congo - Th196 P3 | ecosystem: Host-associated > Arthropoda: Insects > Digestive system > Gut ... | reverse complement strand
TGGTCATCCCCATCGAGGACTCCGTGCTGTACGTCGAGCCGATATACATCAGGGCGGCCGGCATATCGTCGATACCGGAGGTGCGGGAGATCGTCGTGGGCTACCAGGACGGCGATGAGTTCGTATATGGGATCGGCGTGAACTTGGAGACGGCGCTGGACGACCTGTTCCGGGGGATGAAGGCCTTGATAGTGGACGACGGCGAAGGCGATGCAATTGGCGGCGTTGCGGGCGGGGCGGCGACGCAAGATGGCCAGGTCATGACGGACGACGAGCGCGCTGCCGCGCTGGCCGAACTGAACGAAAGGTACGCAGAAATGAAACGCGCCCTTGATGAAATGGGCGATTTAATAGAACGTTTGCAGTAGGGGCGATTGTTAATCGCCCGTGTGCAATATGTAAAAATGTATAGGATAAAATTTCGTAGGGGCGATTGACAATCGCCCCTACAGGTGTTTAATTCTTTCCGTATGCGGCGTCCCGCGCGTCTGGTGTTCGGGCGATTGACAATCGCCCCTACGGGGTTTTTATTATTTTCCGTATGCGGCGCCCCGCGCGTCTGGCGTTCGGGCGATTGACAATCGCCCCTACGGGTTTTTCAATACTTTCCGTATGCGGCGCCCCGCGCGTTCGGCGCGCTTCCTATGCGTTTTTGGCGCGCCTCTGTCGGCGCCGCCATCGCGCTCGCACCCATTCCCGATGCGCTCCCGCCTATTCCCGCCACCGGGACTTGCCGGCCCCGCAGCTTGAACTGCGCGATCAACTGCTGCAACAGCGTCGACTGCGAGCTCATCTCCTCGGCGGAGGCGGCGCTCTCTTCCGCCGTCGCGCTATTGTGCTGCACGACCAGCGCCACCTGCTCTATGCCGGTGTTGATCTGCTCGATGCCCGCCGACTGCTCCTCCGACGATCGCGCGATATCCCATACCAGGGAGCTGCTCTCGTTGATGCCGGCCACGATCTCCGAAAGGCTTTTGGCCGTGTCCCCGGCTATCTGAACGCCCAGTTGGGCCTTTTCTATTGAATTCGCAATCAGGTTCCCCGTCTCTTTGGCAGCCTCGGCGCTCTTTGCCGCGAGGCTGCGCACCTCGTCGGACACCACCGCGAAACCCTTGCCGGCGGCGCCGGCCCTCGCCGCCTCCACAGCGGCGTTCAACGCCAGGATGTTCGTCTGGAACGCTATGTCGTCTATCACCTTGATGACCTTGTTGATGGAGCCGCTGGCGTCGTTTATCTCGTTGACCGCCGCCACCATCTCGTCCATCTGGCGGTTGCCCCTCTCCGCGTTCCCCTTGATCGTGCCGGCGAGCGTCGCCGCCTTTTCGGCCATGCCCGCGTTCGACTTCGTTTTCGCCGCGATTTCCGCGATGGAGCTGGACAGTTGCTCGATCGAGGATGCCTGCTCCGTGGAGCCCTGCGCGAGCGACTGGGCGCCATCCGCTATCTGCTTCGCCCCTGTGGAAACCTGGGTCGTGGACATATTTATTTCACCGAACATATTATTTAGGTTATCAAAAAGATGGCTCAACGCGACCCCCATGGTGTCGCTGTCGGACAGTCGATCGACCTCGTGCGTCAAATCGCCGCTCGCGACGGCTTCCAAGAACTCGCTCAATGCCCTGACGCGCTCGACAAACGCGGCGCAGGAGCCTATTGTCTGCCCAATTTCGTCTTTCAATTGCGCGTACTCGTTTATTTGGGCCAATTCCTCGCTGCTTATCTCGATCTCCCCGGTCGTGGAAGCGGTTCTCATGAAATCGGACATCACATGTAATGGCTTTACGATTCGGGACGTGACGACCGACGTGACAGCCATGCCAATGCCGAAAGTGAGTAGCGTTATTATGAGCCCCATTAAAATGAAGTTAAATATCAAGCCGTTTTTGGAGTCCTCGTACAGCCCCGCAAAAATCATGCCGACGATTCTACCGCTCGCGTCGTAGATGGGGGTGTACTTGGCCATGGCTGTATGGCCCAGCACTTTTACCTCGCCCTTGAATGCCTGCCCGGACAGTACGGCGCGGCTGATGTCGGAGTCCGCCCTGGTGCCTGTGTAGCGCGTCCCGTCGCCCTGTATAATGGTGGTCGCGACGCGCATATCGCCTTCAAAAATGGTGACTTCGCATCCCATGAGCCCTTTTAGGTAGTCGACGTAATCCGAGGTGTCCAGGCGGAAGCCCACGATGACCGACCCAATCAGCTCGCCCTGCTCGCTGTATATGGGCGACCCTGCGCATATAGACATGCGTGACGACGCGACCGGCTCTATGGAAACGTAGTTCTTTCCCGACAGCGTGTTGTACACGACAGGCAGCGCCATGCCGCTGTCGCCCGTGGACGACGGGTCGTGCGGCCTGGCCAGCGCGATGCCGGCCGCGTCGGTCACCGTGCAAAAGGACGCGCCCGTCTCCGGGAACATCTGTGCGGCGCGGCTTTGCACAGCAGGTATGTCGCCCGCCTCCATCGCCTCGGTGATGGCTGCGTCAGCCGCAATGTACCTTGCGGATATGCCCATTTCCGACTTTAGCATCTCGATTTTGCTGTGCGCGACCGACGACGCCGTTTCCAGCCGGTTGCTAAAGTCCGAGTCGACGCTAGTGCTGAACTGGATGATGTTGGACGCCAGTATAGCTGTCGCGGTCAACAGTATCACCGCGACCACCATAATCGATATTTTTGTTTTAAGTCCCATGTCTTATGCCCTCCGATGCTGATCCTGCGCTATGCCTGCGTTATGCCTGCGTGTGCCTAAGTAATGCCTAAGTAGTGCCTGTGTGGTGCCTATGTAGTGCTTATATAGTAAGGAAACCATCTATATAAATTCCCTTGTAAAAACCGTCATAAACGCAATAAAACGCTATCAAACATGGGGATTTGTTCTTCAATACTCAAAATTATCCACGCAATTACTAATGAATTATATTTAAATTATTTATGAATTTATACCCGATAGGGTGTAAATGCAAAACGCACCTGGGGGGAAATAGATATTGTAACGCAGAAAACGCGCCGCTTAAACCCCGGCAGGAGGATAAGGAATGAAAAGAGAGGTGACAGGCATGGATTTCACAGCAAGGCAGGCAATAGCGAATTTTGCAAAAAGCTACCAAGCGGCCGGGGCTGTGATGGAAACAAGCGACGCGCAAGAACATATAAGCATCCATGTTGAAACAGCACTTGAAAAATTGGCAAAAAGCATTATCAATCGCGAAAGCGACGGCGCGGGACCGATTTGGAACGGCGCGGGCTTAAACGCCAAGCAAGATTACAGCGCAAAAATGGCGCTGGAAGCTTCAAAAAAAATTAGCGAACTACAAGCGCAGAGCGCCGGCAGGATATCGGCAATGCTGAAGGGGCAAACGGAACAGCTCGGGAACATTCACGAAAACGATGTATCGTGCCATGTACGCGATGGCGATAACGAAGACAATGACAGGCGGAACACAGGCGGCGACGCTCGCGCCGAGGAAGCGGTAGCCCAAAGCGGCAATGCTTCCGAAGCAGCCGGAGAGTCGCAAGCCAAAGACGCGGATACGTTCGTGAATGACGAAGGGAAGCCCGAAGCCACGAAAGCAGCGAAGGTCACGAAGGAATCGAAAGCAACAAAGGCCAAGAAGGTTACAAAGGCCACGAAGGCTTCAAAAGTAGCAAAGGCTTCAAAGGGTACAAAGACTTCGAAAGCCTCGGCAACGGCAAAGAAACCGTCCCTGTTGAACGACATGCTGTTACTGGTATTGAAGCTCTCGGCAATAGCGCTGGCGTTCACACTGCTACTGACATTCATGTTCGGCTTGATTAGGTACCAGGAGCCATCGATGGCTCCGGCCATAAAAGACGGGGACCTGGTGCTCTTCCACCGGCACATCGGCGACGGCTACAAGCCCGGCGACGCGGTGGTCATGGACTACGGCGGCAAGAGGCAGGTGAGGCGAGTGGTCGCCACTGCAGGAGACACGGTGGACATCATAGAGGAAGGCCTCCTGATAAACGGAGCGCTGCAGCAGGAACAGGAAATCTACTTTAACACGGAGCGGTACCAGGACGGCGTGGACTTCCCGCTGACAGTACCGGAAGGGCATGTGTTCCTGCTGAGCGACAGCAGGCAGGGAGCGACGGACAGCCGCATATTCGGCAGCGTCGCCATAGAGGACACATTCGGCAAGGTAATGACGGTCATACGCCGTCGAAGCATATAGGCAACAAGCATAAATGCAACAAAACTAAAAAATTCAAAAATTCAAATTTAAAAAAGGAGAAATTAAGCAATGATGAAGCAGATATCGAAGAAGTTCAAGAAGGTCACAAGCGCGGCGCTGGCGATGGCGCTGGGTATAGGGATGGCGCTGCCGACGCTGGCGCTGCCAGACGGATGGATGACGGGCGACGAGGATACACCGTTGGTAGCCGTCATAACGAAGGACTTCAGGATGCCATTCAGGACCCTGGTCCCCGAAATAAAGTTCGAGTTTGACTTTACCGCCCTGGAAGTGGACGGCAGCACATTGAAGGCGGACGTGGATGAGATGCCCGAAATTCCGAGCGTGAAAGTCGAGTTTAACAACTCTGACACAGCCATCCGCGCTTTGGATGCACAAGGGGATCCCTCAGGCGTACAGTACATAATGAGGGAGACGGAAAACATACTCCCGAAAACCATAGCCTGGCAGCACGCTGGCATATACAAGTACAGCGCGGTGGAGAACCAGACCATAGAACTGCCCAAAGAAAACGCGGGCAACATCGAAGAAATCCTGATCAAGTCGCAGGCCGAGTACGAAATGGAAATCCTCGTGGCCGCTAACAAAAAGGACTCCGGCTTCCACGTGGCAGGCCTTGCAGTAAGGATCATCAAGGGCGACGAAGGCCAGCCGGCTTCCGGCAAAAAGGACGCGACGCCTGGTGGCCCCACTGGCGGTGACGGCAAATCTGAATTCAGGTTCCGCAACATTTATGTAAAGAACAACGGCAAGACCGACCCCGAAGACCCGAAAGACCTTGACAAGTTCACGGTGCTTGACATCAACAAAAAAGTCGACGGCGAGTTCGCCAACACAGACAGGTTCTTTGAGTTCCTGGTGACGGTCAACAAAGCAGAAATCGGCGTGGAAGACACCCTGAAGTACAGGGCCTACATTCTTAACATCCTGGGTAACAATAACTTCAGCCTGGCGCCCATCGACTCCGACACGACGAGCGGAAAAATACTGAAAGACGGCGAAAACAGGGACTACATCGAGTTCTCAACCGGTGTTGAAGTTTCGGTCAACTTAAAGCACAACCAGCGGCTGGCGTTCACGGACCTCCCGGTCGGCACGTCCTTCACGGTGACAGAGAAAGCGTCGCTGAACTACCTGCCGAGCTACTTCCTTTCGATAAACGGCAGCGTTCCCGCAAAATATCCTGGCGAGAACAACAAAGACCTGACAGTGCCGAAAGAGTACATCGGCGAAGCGGCTAACAGCGCGGCGTTCGTGAACGAGTACGAGTACACCCCGACCACGGGCATCACGGTCGACAACATGCCCTACATCGTAATGATAGCGCTGGCGATGTTCGCCCTCGCAGGGTTCACGGCAGTCAAGTACCGCAGGGGGCTGAAGTTCCAGGCGTAATCGCAAAACTAAGAAATAAACCTAAAAACTGAATACAAAAACTGAATATGACAACTGAATATAGAGGCTTAACATGAACACAAAGATGCGGGGGCGGCGGGTAGCTACCCCCGCATCTTGGATAGAGGAAACAAATAAAAAACGAAAGGGGACCCGCAGGACATGATAGCAAAAGCAATGGGCAGGACGACAATAACGGCCATCAACAAAATAATCGATTTCGTGGTGCTGACGGGCATCGTGCTGCTGCTGACCTTTTCCGGATACGCCCTGTGGGACTCGGACCAGATACACCATGCGGCGGACAAGTCGCACTACGCGGTCTACAGGCCCACAATAGTGGACGAGGGGAAGTCGTTCCAGGAGCTGCGGGACATAAACCCGGAGGTGTTCTCCTGGCTCAGCGTGTACGGCACGAACATCGAGTACCCCGTGGCGCAGGGGAGGAACAACCTGAAGTACGTCAACACCAACGCGGAGGGCGAGTACTCGCTGTCGGGCGCGATATTCATGGACAGCGCCAACAGCCAGGGCTTCGACGACTTCAACAGCATCCTGTACGGCCACCATATGGAAAAGAAGACGATGTTCGGCGAGATCGGGGACTTTTCGGACCGAGCCTTTTTTGAGGCGCGCCGCTACGGAAACATACATTCCGGCGGGCGGGACATGGGGATAGAGTTCTTCGCCTTCGTGCACACCGACGCCTACGACCACGGCACGTTCTCGCCCAACATAGCGGAGGGCGGCCGGCAGGCGTACCTGGACGGGCTGCTTTCAAAGTCGATTTACACAAGGGACATCGGGGTCACGGCCGATGACCGCATCGTGCTGCTGAGCACATGCTCGTCGGACTCGACGAACGGGCGGGACATCCTGATCGGGCGGCTCTCCGACGGGGCGTTCGACGACCCGTTCTACGCGGAGGACGACGGCGACGGGAGCCGGATTATTGTCAGCCGGGCCATGTTCGATAAGGCCATAAGCTCGCTGCCACAGCACATGATTACCGTATCGGCGTCGCTGATGGCCGCCTGCGCGCTCATCCTCGCGCTACGCTATGTAGCGCAAAAGCGGAAGGCGAAAAAAGCGAACAAAATGATTGATGCCAATAAAGCAAACGAAATCGGCGCTACGGATGCCGTAAGCGCAGCAAGTAACGACGCAAGCGACAATGCAAGCTATATCACGAACAACACAAACAATAATTTAACAGAATCGGAGCAGGGATCATATGAAAAAAATATTACCGGAAATGAGGTTTGACAGGGCGCTCTGCGCCCTCGCGGTGTTCATGCTGGTCGTAATGGCCTTTGCACGGGCGCCGGCCCACGCCTCGCCCGGCCCGGCGGGGATCAAGGTGGAGCAGGTGTTCACCACTTCCTCCCTATACGCGGAGGATACGTTCACGTACATGCTGAAGCCGCTCGACGCGGGCGCCCCCATGCCGGCGGGCAGCGCGGCGGCGGGCTACGCGTTCACCATCGCCGGCAACGGCGCATACAACATCAGCCTCCCGGCGTTCGGCAGGGCCGGGAACTACCGCTACGAAATCTACCAGAGCGTCGGCGAGCCAAAGCCGGGCTACACATACGACAGGCGGGCGTACACCATCGAGGCGCATGTGGACGCGAACATGAACGCAACTATCGTCGTATACAACAATGAGAAACATAAGGTAAGCAAAATCGTTTTTGAGAACGGGTTCCGGGTCTTCCCGACCGACCCGGGGCAGATGTTCGACCCGCCCGTAGTAAAGACTGTCACGGGCAGCCCGGCGTGGGACAGCGAGTTCAAGTTCGTCCTGACGGCGCATAGCGCGAGCAACCCGATGCCGGCGGGCGCCTCTGGCGCGACGAAGGGCATATGGATCACGGGGCCCGGCTGGGCCAGGTTCGGGACATGGAGCTACGACAGGCCAGGCAACTACTACTATACGGTGCACGAGGAGAGGGGCGGCGTTAGCGGCTACTCCTACGACACGTCCGTCTACACGATAGTGGACCGCGTGTGGGAGGAAAAGGGCTACCTGATGCTGTCGAGGGTCGTGACCGACGCGATGAACAAGCCGGTCTCGTCGTTCGACTTCCTCAACGTATATAGCCCGCTGGACCGCATCCTGGGCGGGGGCGGCGCCGAGCGCGAGAACCCCAACATACCCAGGGGCAACGTCGACGAGGACCCGTACACGGACCTGGACGACGGCGGCAACCCCGGCGGCGGCCTGCAGATCAACAACAACGAGCCGGCCCCGCCGCCCAGCGCGGGCGTGCCGGTGTCGGTCAACACCCCGACGGGCAGCAGGCCCGGCACAACCGGCCCGAAGACGGGCGACGACTCCAACGCCGCGCTATACATTATATTGATGGCGGCGGGTGGACTAATAGTTTTAAGTGCGACTATTTATTTATTAGTCGCAGTCAGTAGGCGCAAAAGAATGAAAAAATTATCATATTGGGAAATAAAGTAGAAAGGTAGGTCACAGTGAAAAGACATAATCGAAAAGCCAAGACGATAAAACGTATATTGTCCATTACGGTCGCCGTCATAATGCTGATGCTCATGGCGCTGCCAGGCTTGGGCGGCGCAGCGGGTGGCGGCAGGCTGGCGCTAACCGCCTATGCCGCTTCCGAAGGCGTGGTAGAGGATTTGAGTGAAGAATTAGCAGAGGCCCCGGGCGAAATAGAGACCGACGGCGCGGAAGCGCATAACGACAATGAAAATGAAATGGAAGTAGCAGAGGAAGAACCAAGCACAGAAGAAGAGGCAGCCGTTACAGAAGGCGCCGGTGAAGACAGTTCCGAAGATGTCGGCGAGGAAGAAACGCCTGATCAATCAAGTGGATCAGATGAAGAAGATGAATTAACAGAAGAAAATGATATAAAAGATGAAACCGTTGAAACAGATGAAGAAGATGAAGCGGATGAAACAAGTGAAACTGGCGAAACTAACGAAACAGGCGAAACAGGTGGAGCCGTAGAAATTGAGCAAGAAGATTCAGTAGAAATTATTGAAACCGAAGAAGAAGGCGAAGAAGAAGTAGCTGAAGAAACAGAGAGCGAATTGGAAGCAACTGAAGATGAAATCGATGAAGAAGTTGAAGATGAGCTATCATTGCTTGAAGAGCTGCCGCCCCCCGGTTTTTTCAGGTCCCCGGCGCGCATGGTCATAGACTTAGGGGTCGGGCAATACATACCCGAGCACGCCAGCTATGCAGTCAAAGGCGATTCCCCGAACAAGACGTTGACTTTTAACACAATAGCGAACGCCAACTCTTATGAAATCATACAGACGGGTAGTTCCGACTTTTGGTCCATCGAGTTTAACGAAGGCGTCGATACCACGGTGACATTCAACGGTATAAACAGGAACATGACATCCGGCAATGCGTCAATAAGACTGGGCGCCAAAACCAAGCTTAAGGTTTTGCTCGCTGGCGACAATGTGATGATTAGCAACGCTACTATTATAGTACCGGCGGACGCCGAGCTCACGTTTGACAGCGCAACTATGCCTGGGACAGGCGCCGGTTCGTTTACGATTACTAACAACAGTACAGTATACCCGGTCATAGGTAACTATGCTGGGCCCAGCGGCGTCATCACCATTAACGGCGGCACGATAACCGCCACCCAGCTCGCCACGAATTCCGCGCACGCCGTCATCGGCGGCAGCGCAAACGGAGAGGCCAATGTTAACATCAACGGCGGAGCGGTGAACGCGACCGTCGGCCCGAAGGGGAGGGGCGCGGCCATCGGCGGCGGTTCGACCAAGACAGGCAACGTGAACATCACCGGCGGCGTCGTGACCGCGTATGTGCCCATCGAGGGCATGGGCGCGGCCATTGGCGGCGGCGAAGGCGGAGGCACGCCCACGAGCGGTGTCGGCAGGGTGAACATCAGCGGCGGTACGATATACGCGACGAGCTACACGGGCGCGGCTATCGGCGGCGGCCAGCGCGGCGACGCATATGTTTACATCAGCGGCGGCAAAATCAACGCATACAGCGCAGCCACCGGGGCAGTCATCGGCGCCGGCGGCGGCGCGGTCGGCGGTACAACCACGGCCGGCATCGCCCAAGTGCAAATAACAGGCGGCGACTTAAATTTAAAAGCTAACCTGGGCGCGGCTATAGGCCACGGTGGTTTCCAATCAGGCAATGTCCCGAACCATTCGGACGCCATACAAGGCGCCGTGACCATCACGGGCGGGACCATATTCGCGGACTTCGCGTATGGCAGCGCCGTAGGTAGCGGCCAGAACAACAAGGTCATCCCGCTCCTGACGATCGATCATACGGCCGACGTCATGGCGTTTGGCAGGACGATATCCAATTTTCCCGGCATCAACACAGGGGACCCCGGCTATACGAACGGCGGCTATAACGCAGGGGACGGCTATTTTGTAAATGCAAATTTCGATTTGGACGTTGGGGCTGCGGACGGTCTGATGTTCATATTTGAAAGAAGCAACCCGGACGTGCCATTTAAGGTCATCGAAATCCCCTACGCATTCAGACTGTTTTCATTTACCACCGGTTCTACAAGCTGGCAGGATTTTTACATCTACACAGGGACGGTATCGGGCGGCGTGAACCAGATTGTGCGAAAGGACGACCACCCTGAGATTTATTCGGTGAGAAAGCCGTTCGAGTACTATGAAAACGGGCACGCGGGCAGCGCACAGGTGTCGAACTACTACAGGTCGGTAAATGTCAAGTACGGATCGGGCGGCACATATGTGTTCCGCTACCCGGTGACGGAAATCCATGTGGACGTCAACGGCGCGCCCATCGCGGGCATCCCCACCACCGTCCACATGGTACCGATAGGTACGGCCTACGGCAAGCAGGCGCGTACCATCGACGGCTACGACTACAAGGGCTACAAAATGGACAGCGCGCCGGGCTATGTGGGCGACTACACAGCGAGCAGCCCCGAAAACGTCATAATAAACAAGGTCAGCACGATTTACCTGATTTACGATGTCAGGCGTAGTACAGTGGACGTAACGGTGAGCAAGCTTGTGTCGGGCAACTACGCCAATAAGACAAGGCAGTTCGCATTTACTGTGCACTTCACCGACTCCACAGGAGCCGGGCTGGGGCAGGGCCTTGAGTTCCAATACACAGGCAGCATAATTCCGGGTGAGGCGCACGTAGCGCCGCCAGGCGGTACGCTGCGGCTTGACGAGCGGGGCGGCGCTGGTTTCACGCTGGCCCATGGCCAGTCTATCACCATCGCAGGCGTGCCGGTCGACGCATACATAAGGATCGACGAGGCGCCGGACAGTAACTACGAAACGTCGTTCACCGATACCAAGGGCGCTCCCGGTAAGAACACTGTCACCACAGGCCCAAGGCTTGTCGGTGAGGAAGATAGGGAGTTCAGGTTCACGAACGAACGCATAATTATTATACCCACCGGTATAGTAACCAGTACGCGCGCTGCCGGGACATTGATTATTTTCCTGGCTGCCGCCGTAATACCGGCAATGGCAATTAAGATGGTATTTAAAAAGAAAACACAAGCAAATCAATAATAGAACGCAACAAAGAAGCCGCTCCCTACGGGAACGGCTTCTTTTAGGTTCACCTAGGGACGCACATTGTGCGTCCGGATTTTTCCAATCACAATTAAATATCTTTAAAATTATATTTAAATTTTATACCCGATAGGGTGTAAGCGCTAAACGCGCCTGGGGGGAAATAGATATTGTAACGCAATAAAAACAAAACAAAATAAAAAATAAAAAATTAAAAAAGGAGAAATTTAGTAATGATGAAGCAGATATCGAAGAAGTTCAAGAAGGTCACAAGCGCGGCGCTGGCGATGGCGCTGGGGATAGGGATGGCGCTGCCGACGCTGGCGCTGCCCGATGGGTGGTATGCAAAAGACGAGACTGATGTAGTAGAAATTGTAGTCACGAAGAACCTCATGATGCCGATAAACACCCACGTCCCCACCATTAATTTCGACTTTGACTTTACCGCTTTGGAAGTCGAAGGCAGCAGGGAAGCGGCCGATGTGGCCAAGATGCCCAGTATCGATAGCGTGTCGGTCAGCTTTACTAGCGCCGACCAAAAAGATGTAAAAATTGTACAAGACGCACAGAACAATGATACCGGCGTACAGTACGTAATGAAAGAATCGGAAAATATTTTCGGGCAGACCATAAACTGGCCACACGCCGGCTTATACATGTACAGCGCGGTTGAGAACCAGACCGTAGCCCTGCCCGGAGAAGGCAAGGGCGACATCGATGAAATCCTGATTTTATCCGAGGCCGAGTACAGAATGGAAATCCTGGTAGCGGAAAAATCCGACAAGACCGGGTACTACATAGCGGGCATAGCCATTAGGATCATCAAGGGCGACGAAGGCGAAGCGGCAAACGGCAAGGTAGACGGCAGGCCCGGCGGCCCTGACGGCGACGATGGATTTTCTGAGTTCAGGTTCCGTAACATCTATGTAAAGAACAACGGCAAGACCGACCCCGAAGAGCCGGAAGTCATTGACGAATTCACAATGCTTGACATCAACAAGACGGTCAAAGGCGAGCTCGCCAGCACAGACAAGCTCTTCGATTTCCTGGTGACGGTCCACAAAGCCGAAATCGGCGTGAAAGACACCCTGAAGTACAGGGCCTACGTGCTCAACAAACTGGAAAATGGCGACTACGCAATAGCCGACATCGGCTTCACCCCGGAGGGCGGGACGTTAAAGCAAGACGGTAAAAACAATGACTACATCGAGTTCTCAACCGGCTCGGAAGTTAAAGTTAAGCTCACGCACAACCAGCGGCTGGCGTTCACAGACCTCCCGGTCGGCACGTCCTTCACGGTGACAGAGAAAGGGGCGCTTAACTACCTGCCGAGCTACAACCTGACGATAGACGGCGAAGGCCCGGTAAATAATAAAGGCGAGTACAACACAGACCTGACAGTGCCGCAGAAGTACATCGGCGAGGACGAGAACAGCGTGGCGTTCCTGAACGCGTACAACGAAGGCCCGACCACGGGCATCACGGTCGACAACATGCCCTACATCGTAATGATAGCGCTGGCGATGTTCGCCCTCGCAGGGTTCACGGCAGTCAAGTACCGCAGGGGGCTGAAGTTCCAGGCGTAATCAGCAAAACTAAGAAACAAGCCAAACACAAAACTGAATATAAAAACTGAATA
>Ga0099364_10010394_pt1 | contig 12795 bp, 13 predicted proteins | sample TergutTh196P3_FD_73070 | JGI IMG/M metagenome (GOLD analysis project Ga0099364, IMG submission 73070) | Microcerotermes parvus P3 segment gut microbial communities from Pointe-Noire, Republic of the Congo - Th196 P3 | ecosystem: Host-associated > Arthropoda: Insects > Digestive system > Gut ... | reverse complement strand
GCTTCGTACCCTTCATCGCGCACGTCAAAAGCTTTGTTCTATAATCCGCCCAATCGCTCAGCCGAGCCGAGCTCCAGGTCTCGAACGCGGAAAAAGGTATTAGGAATAAAAGAAATCAAAAACTTTTTCCGCTGTAATTACGTGCGCGGGCGCTTCCGGCGTCGCTCTTTCCTTTAGGTTCGTGCCTACTTGCCTTTGTTGCCTTACCCTCTTTTTTAAAGAGAGTGGAACGGGTGTTTTTTAATTATGCATTATGAATCGCCGTGCGGTATAATTGCTTGACATTTTTTTCATATGCAGCTATAATGTTTTTGCGGGGCGCCCCGCATAAAATTTAAAATGAGCAGGGGGGCTTATGCGTCCGTTAACCGCGGGCGGGATAGGCTGAGATATGGCTGAAAGCTGTGACCCTAAGAACCTGATCCGGGTAATGCCGGCGTAGGAAAGCTTGTCTTTGCGTGTGCGCGGTGATGCTTTCCGGGCATTTTTTTCTTCTCCTGCTTATACTACGAGAGGATGCGCTTAAAGTGAAAATTTCCCGTACACGAACACTGGTCGAATGTGCCTTGATGGCGGCGATGGCTGTCATACTTACCTTGATCCCTGTTTTCAGGATGCCGTGGGGCGGCTCTGTTACGCTGTTTTCCATGGTGCCGCTTGTTATTGCGTCTATGCGCCATGGGGTAAAATGGGGGCTTTTGACCGGCGCGGTTTTCGGCGTGATCGACTGTATCCTGGGTTTCCAAAATGTTTTATACGCCGCTACGCTTTTAACGCAAGCTGGGGTCATTTTTCTTGATTATGCCGCCGCGTACACCGTTATGGGGCTTGCCTGTGTTTTCGCGAGTTTTGTCCCGAATAAAGCTGCCGGGGTGGCTGTTGGCGCGGCTGTTACCGGGCTTCTGCGGTATTTCTGCCATTTTATATCCGGTATCCTCATTTGGGGTTCATACGCGCCGGAGGGCACGCCTGTTTGGATTTATTCGCTGACATATAACGGCAGTTATATGATCCCGGAGATTGTGATAACCGTTGTTGGCGCTGTTGTTATTATGCGGGTGCTGGATAGAAATTAGAGATTAAAGATTAGAGATTAGTAAGGGACGAAACTATAAGTTTCACACCTATAAAAAAGCACAGAGCCACAAAGGCAAGTAGGCATGAACCTAAAGCATGGAGCGACGCCAGGCGCAAATCCGCGCACGTAATAACAGCGGAAAAAGTCTTTGATTTCTCTTATTCCTAATTCCTTTTTCCGCGTTCGAGACCTGGAGCTCGGCTCGGCTGAGCGATTGGGCGGATTATAGGGCAAAGCACATGACGTGCGCGATGAAGGGCACAAATCTATGCGGCCTGTCGAAATGGGGGTTCGGGGGTGTCCCCCGGCGCGTTTGCTTCTTTGCGCGAGCAAAGAAGAGCCCCCGCGGCTTGAGCGGTGAAAAACTGCCGAAGATAAAATCGCGATATAACCACCCCGGCGGCCTTCGGCAGGATTTAGGTTATAGGGTTTAGGATTGAGGAAGGGAAGAAATTTGTAGGGTCGGGGTTCCATCCCCGACCGCGAATGTTCGATTTGATTTTGACGGTCGGGCATGGAAGCCCGCCCCTACGGTGCAATATTGTCGATTGCTTGGTAAATTGCGAGCGGCGGGGGCAAGCCCCCGCCCTACGGTTCCGTGTTTTTAATTATGAATTATGAATTGGGAAGTGGTGTTATGAAGCTGTCGTTTTCGACGCTCGGCTGCCCGGATTACGATATAGACGGGATTATTGGCATCGCGGTGAAATGCGGCTACCCGGGCATTGAGCTGCGCGCAGCGCAGGGCACGGTGGATTTATGCTCGCTGTCATCCTTTCGCGGGGCGGGGCTTGCCGAAACCGCAGAAAAGCTGAACGCCGGCGGCTTGGAGGTTTCGTGCATTGGCTCTAGCGTGAATTTCGCGAAATCCTGTGAAGCCGAAAAACAAAAGATGCTCGATGCGGCGAAGGCCTATATCGAGCTTTGCTCTACGCTGAAATGCCGTTATCTGCGTGTGTTCGGCGGGCCGCTTGTGGTTACGCAGGGATATCTTGAGAGCATCGAAGCCATACAGGACGGCATGGAGGAGCTTTGCGGCATCGCTGAGAAATACGGCGTTATGCCGCTTCTGGAAACCCACGACGATTTCTGCACCGCGGCGCGTGTGCTGGATATCATCAGCGGTGTATCCTCGGAAAATATCGGCGTGCTGTGGGATATTTTGCATCCCTACCGCTACGGCGAAGCTGTCGGCGAAACCTTCGCGAAGCTGGGAGGCAAGATCCGCCACGTCCATGTAAAGGACGGTAAAGCTTTATCGCCCGCAAACGCCGCGCTTGTTTTAACTGGGGAAGGCGATATGCCAATCGGCGAGTGTGTTTCGCTGCTGAAGGAAAACGGTTACCGCGGCTATCTTTCGCTTGAATGGGAAAAAATGTGGCATACTGAAATTGAGGGGCCTGAGATCGCGCTGCCCCAATATGTCAAATACATGGGGCGGTATGACTGAGCTATGAAGACAATCGGGAAGCTGCGTCTGCTTGATGCTTTTACGCTGAAGGTTATAATGGCGGTTTTAATGCTGATGGACCATCTGCGTTATTTTCTGCCGGAGCTGGGCTGGCCGCTGTGGTGGCACCAGGCCGCGCGCGTAGTCGCGCCGATGTTCGCTTTTTTAGTAGCGGAGGGCATGGCGTACACCAAAAGCCGCGAGAAATACATCCTGCGAATGTATGCTGTCGCGGCGGTGATGCTGGTGGCGGATTGGCTGTTTTTGCTGACCTTGGGCGACTGCCCGAATCTCAGCATAATAATGTCGCTGGCGGTTTCGGCTTCGATGGTTTACTGTATCGAAAAACTGCGCGAAAACGACGGCAACGGCATAATGTGGGCAGCGCTTTTCCTTGTGCTTGTCCTGTCGATGTATTATTTGCGCTTTGAGGGGATGTATATCGTCCCGACTATCGTGCTGATATGCTTTTACACGCGCCGCAGCCGCCTGCTTATGTGCGTGGCTTATCTTGCGGGGATGGTTTTGCTTTCCGTTCTTAACGAGCGGCTGGGGATCGGCAGGTATGTGCTGTCCGGCGACCAGCGGTATATGATGCTGGCGGTTATCCCGTTTTTGCTGTATAACGGGAAAAGGGGGGCGGGCGGCGCCTTCCCGAAGTATTTCTTCTATGTGTTCTATCCCGTTCATATTTGGGTGCTGTTTTTGGTGCGGGAGTTGTGGATACGCTAGTCGTGGTTATGCTAGTCATACCCGCTCCCTCTTTTCAAAATAGGTGTGCAGCATCCCCCGGGCCTTTTCGCCGTAGGGCTTGCCCAGAAACTTTTCGTACAGCGCCAACGCCGCGGGGTTTTCGTGGGATTTGCGTATTTTGATCCGCCTGTCCTCGCTGTACAGCCCTTCTTGGCGTTTGCGCACGGCGTTGTAATTGCCGTGGTGGTACGGCTGGCCGCCCCCGGCGATACATCCGCCCGGGCAGGCCATGATTTCAATCGCTGTATAATCACTTTTGCCGTCACGTATTTCCTCCAGGAGCTTGCGGGCGCTGCCAAGCCCGCTTGCAATCCCGATTACGGCTTCCCGCCCGCCGATTGTAACTGAGGCGCGGCGCAGGCCGTCCATCCCGCGTAGCTGCTCAAGCTCGATTTCTTCGGTATTGCCGTGGTCTTCATCCCCTGCCCACTGACGCGCGGTGCGCACTACGGCCTCGATCACGCCGCCGCTTGAGCCGAAAAGCGCCGCCGCCCCCGTGCTTTCGCCGAGCGGCGCGTCAAATTCGCTGTCGGGCAGCCCGTCGAACATAATCCCCGCCTCGCGTATCATGCCGCCCAGCTCCCGCGTTGTGATGACGATATCAACATGGCTGCGCGTATCCTTTGTAAGCTCAGGCCGCTTGGCCTCAGCTTTTTTTGCTATGCAGGGCATTACGGAAACTACGACGATATCATCGGGTTCTATCCCCAGCTTGTCCGCGTAGTACGTCTTTGCGATTACGCCGAACATAATATGCGGCGACATACAGGAGGACGGGATATCGACAAGCTCCGGGAATTGATGCTCGATGAATTTTACCCACGCGGGGCAGCAGCTTGTAAGCATGGGCAAGGTGCCGCCGTTTTCCATGCGGTGGATAAGCTCCGCCGCTTCCTCCATAACGGTCAGATCGGCGCCCAGGTTTGTGTCAAAAACGCCGTCGAAGCCCATGCGCTTGAGTGCTGTCACCATTTTGCCGGTTACAACGGAGCCGGGCGCCATGCCGAACATCTCGCCCAGCGTTACGCGGATGGCGGGGGCGGTCTGTACAATTACGTGCTTGCCCGGGTCCGCCAGCGCGTCCCAAACTTTATGGACGTGGTTTGCCTGTGTAAGCGCGGCGGTGGGGCAGACCATAGTGCATTGGCAGCAGTATGTGCAGGAGCTTTCCTGCATAGGCATATTGAACGCGGGCCCCACGAACGCGCGGTATCCCCGCCCGATCCCCGATAAAATGCCGCAGGTCTGAACTTCGTTGCACATGGTTTCGCAGCGGCGGCAGTAGATGCATTTGTTCGCGTTTTTTACAATTGCGCCGCTTGAGTCGTCAAGCGGTACATCAATGCGCTCCCCGCGCATCCTAAGCTTCCGCAGGCCAAGCTCCGCCGCCAGTGACTGCAGCTCACAGTCAAGGTTTTTCGCGCAGATAAAGCAGTCATTGGGATGGTTGGAGAGCAGCAGCTCCACCGACATCCTCCGCGCCCGTATCGCGCGGATGCTTGCGGTGATGACTTCCATGCCTTCTGTTAGTTTTGTGACGCAGGCGGGCACGATTTTGTTGCGGCTTGCGCGCGTATCTGCAAGCTCCACCATACATACCCTGCATGACGCGGTTTGGTTGACCATATGGATGTCATGCAGATCCAAATGGCACAGCGTGGGTATGCGGATCCCCGCTTTTCCCGCGGCCTCTAAAATAGTGGAGCCTTCCGGGGCTTCTATTTGCAGCCCGTTAATTTTTGCGTTTATCATGCTTTCGCTTTCCCAATAAGTTTTTCGTATTCTTTCCTGAACCCCCGCAGGGTTGACAGCACGGGGTTGGGCGCGCTTTGCCCAAGGCCGCACAGGGAGCTGTCGCGGATCATCTCCGCCATTTGCTCCAGAAGCTCTAAATCGTCCATAGAGCCTTCGCCCGCAAGAATTTTCTCGGCAATCTCATGCATACGCTTTGTGCCGATTCGGCATGGGGTGCATCGGCCGCAGGATTCCGCCAGCGCGAACTCCAGATAGAATTTCGTGATATCCACGGCGTTGTCGTCCTCGTCCATGACGATCATGCCGCCGGACCCCATCATAGAGCCTGCGCCCAAAAGGCTTTCGTAGTCAATAGGGGTGTCCAGCCCGTCTTCGCCGATCAGGCCGCCTGAGGGGCCGCCTGTCTGCACTGCCTTGAACTTTTTGCCGCCTTTTATCCCGCCGCCGATCTCGTATATAATCTCTCGCAGGGTAATGCCCATCGGCACTTCAACCAAGCCGACATTGCGTATCTTCCCCGCAAGCGCGAATACCTTTGTGCCGGGGCTTTTCGGTGAGCCGATCCCCGCGAACCACTCCGCGCCTTTTAATATAATTTCGGGGATGTTTGCCAGCGTTTCTACATTGTTAACGCAGGTCGGGAAGCCCTTGTAGCCCGTCTGCGCGGGATATGGCGGCTTATAGTCAGGCTCCCCGCGCTTGCCCTCGCAGGAGTTTATCAGCGCAGTTTCCTCCCCGCAGACAAACGCGCCCGCGCCGTAGTGGAAGACAATATCAAAATCAAAGCCGCTGCCGAAGATATCTTTCCCGAGCATACCGTGGGCACGTGCCTGAGTTATTGCTGTGTCCAGCCGTTTTATCGCAAGTGGGTATTCCGCGCGGATATAGATTATGCCGGTCTGCGCGCCCACAGCATATCCTGCGATTGCCATGGCTTCGATGACGCCCTGCGGGTCGCCCTCTAAAATACTGCGGTCCATGAACGCGCCGGGGTCGCCCTCGTCCGCGTTGCAGATGATATATTTTTTCTCGCCGGGGCTTTGGCGCGTGATCTCCCATTTCAGCCCTGTCGGGAACCCGCCGCCGCCGCGCCCGCGCAGACCCGAGCGCCCAATTTCATCGGACACCTGCTGCGGCGTCATGTTCGTCAAAACCCTGCCAAGCGCTTCGTAGCCGCCCAGCGCGATATATTCGCCGATATCCTCGGGGTTTATCAGGCCGCAGTGCCGCAGCGCGATCCGCACCTGCTTTTTGTAAAACGGCATATCCTCCGTTTTGCCGAGTTTTCGGCGAAGCCCCGGTTCCTCATAAAGCAGCCGCTCGACAATGCGCCCTTTTGTGATATGTTCTTCAACTATTGTTTTTACGTCGGAGGGCGAAACTTTTATATAGAACACGTTATCGGGTTCAATTTTAACAATGGGGCCCTGCTCGCAGAAGCCGAAGCAGCCGGTAGTGACCACCTGCGCTTCATCGCCAAACCCTTTTGCTTTTAAGATCAGCTCAAAATTCCGTGCTACCTTTGCGGCGTCCCCGGACATTAGACAGGCAGAGCCGCCGCACACCAGCACATTACATCTCAGCGCCACTGAAACCTCCACGCGATATCGGCGCCGGCGGTATACTCGTCTATGATTTTCCCGCCGAGGACATGGCTGTCCACGATTTGCGCCGCCTTTTCTTTATCGACATTGCCGTATGCCACAGGCTCCTCGCCCGGCATAACCACCGCAATGAGCGGTTCTAAGCCGCACATCCCGATACAGCCGACCGGTACTGCCTTGCCCGACCCTTCCCCCGCGCCGGAAAGCCGCCCGACAATTTCGCCCATTACTTCACGCGCGCCGGAGGAAATGCCGCAGGTCCCCATGCCGACCAAAACGCGCGGCTCTCCGCTGCCGCGGCGCGGGCTGACCTTCGCGCTGACTTTTTCACGCACTGCCTTTAGTTCCTCTAAGCTTTTTATCTGCATTATTTTACCTCTTTTACCGTATCATCGAGGATGCGGCGTATATCCTCCGGCACAACGCGCCCGTAGACTTTATCACTAACTAAAACGACAGGCGCAAGCCCGCACGCCCCGACACAGCGCACATCTTTTAATGTGAACAGGCCGTCCGCGGTGGTTTCGCCCGTGCCGATATTAAGCTCTTCCCTGCATTTTTCAAGCACAGCCTCCGCCCCGCGCACATAGCATGGCGTACCCATGCAAACGCTGATTGTGAATTTGCCGGGCGGTTCTGTATTGAAATGCGAATAAAAGCTAACCACGCCGAAAACTTCCGCCGCGGGGATGTTCAGCTTGCGCGCTATATAAAGCTGGATATCCCGCCCCAAATAGCCGTAAAGCCCTTGTGCGCGGTGCAGTATCCCGATAAGGGACTGCTCCTCGCCGAGATTTTCTAAATATTGCCCAAGCTCCGGGAATGGGCCTGTTTGCGCAGGGCCTGTTTTCATTGCGCACCTCTTATGGATCAAGATAGATTTAATATACCCAACAATATTTTGAATATATATCGCTTGCAAAACAAAAATTATAATGATACTATTGTTATGGGGTGATCGCATGACCGACTTGAAAGGCATTTTGGAAGAGCTTGACGGGGTTGACGACCAGCTTATGCATCTTTTCCTGCGCCGGATGGAGATTATTGACAGGGTATCCGCCTATCGGCTAAGCCGCGGGATACCTGTAATGGAGCCTGTAAAAGAGCATGACAGCCTGGTTTCCCGCGCGAAAATAGCGCCGCCGTACCTGTCCCGTTACGCAAGCGAATACGCAAAGGCACTGCTGGCAATGTCCCGCCATATGCAGGAGGCGATGATCCGCCGCGCGGTTGAAGAGGAAATGCGCAGCCAAGAGAAAAACATAACCGGCACGGATTTATTTTTTCTTGACGAGCAGTAGACAATACGTTATAATATCACCGGAGGGGCAGTTATGCCGCAGTGGCGGAATTGGCAGACGCCCAGGACTTAAAATCCTGTGATGGCAACATCGTACCGGTTCGATCCCGGTTTGCGGCATTTTGTTTGGCGGAAAAAAATAAAGCCGAGGCGTGAGCCTCGGTTTTTTCATATATATCCCAATTCGCGCATAGACTGGCACATCATGGGTTTTGCGGCGCGGCGCAGCCGCGCAGGATTTTGGATTTAGGTTATAGGGTAGGGTCGGGCTTCCATGCCCGACCGTTAAAGTCCGGTCGAATATTCGCGGTCGGGGATGGAACCCCGACCCTACAAACTTCTTCCCTTCCTGAAACCTTATTTCCTAAAACCTAAAACCTGCCGCAGGCAAAATACCCGTCACAAAGCCGAATAAATTCGACTTTGCGCCACCCTCTTTAAAAAGAGGGTACGTCCTACGGTTGCTTTGCGGCTTTTCACAAGTAAGAATAAATTTTGTTGTAGCCTTACCCTCTTTTTTAAAGAGGGTGGCGCCGCAACGACTTGCTCGTTGCGGTGACGGGTGTTTTGCCTTGCGGCAGGATTAAGATTTTAGTCTACAAGTTATAAAGGCGGCGGGGTAAATATGGGAGCATGGGATATTCTCGCGGCGGCGCTGGTGCTGGGCGCGGTTTTCGTCAATGGCTGGACAGACGCGCCCAACGCGATCGCGTCGGCGGTCGGTACACGTGCGATCAGCTTCCGCAAAGCGGTTTGGCTTGCGGCGGTTTGCAATCTTGCGGGGGCTGCGCTTATCAGCGCGGCGAATGTTTCCGTGGCGCAGACGATGCTTTCGGTAGCGGATTTCGGCGCGTCCGGGCAAATAGCGGCGCGCGCGATTTGCGCTGTAATGGCGGCGGTTGTGCTGTTTGCCGCGTGCGCTTGGTATTTTGGGCTGCCGACAAGCGAGAGCCATGCGCTTATCGCGGCTTTGGCGGGCGCGTCTGTTGCCGTGGGCGGGACAGCGCCTTCGCGGGATGCATGGATAAAAGTTATCCTGGGGCTTGTTTTGTCGCTGGCTGCCGGGTATTTTTTTGGGTTTGTGCTTGCAAAGGCGCTTAGAAAGCCGCTTTCGTTTGTAAGCCCGCGTGGGCTTGACCGTTTTCAGATTGCGGGCTGCGCGGCGACAGCCATGATGCACGGGGCGCAGGACGGCCAGAAATTCGCCGCGGTTTTGATCGCGGTGTTTTTCGCCGGGAAAACGGGGGAAGGGCTCCGCGGCGCCGGTTATACTTGGGTTTTTATGCTCTGTGCTGTGATTATGGCGGCGGGTACCGCTGTCGGCGGCAAGCGGATTGTAGTGTCTGTCGGGATAAAAATGGTGCCGCTGCAAAAATATCAGGGGGTATGCGCGGACCTGGGCGGGTCGCTTTGCCTGCTCCTCGCGAGCTTTACCGGGATTCCGGTAAGCACAACGCACACAAAAACATCGGCGATCCTGGGCGCGGGTATTGCGGGGGGAAAGAAGGGCGGCAGGCGCGCGGATACTTCGGTTGTGCGGGCGATGCTGCTCGCATGGGGGTTTACCTTTCCGGTCTGCGGGGCGATTGGGTATTTGCTGACATCGCTGTTTTTGCTGCCTTCGGCAGGAATTTAGGTTTTAGGATATAGGATTTAGGAAGGGAAGAAATTTGTTGTACCGTCCTTTTCCTGAAACCTGAAACCTTAATCCTAAAAACTGCCGAAGGCTGTAGGGCGTGACGACCCGGCACGCCGTCTGATTTCGCGCAATTTTCGGCGCGGGTTTTGTGCCGTAATGGCGGCGGCTGTGCTGTTTGCCGCGTGCGCTTGGTATTTAGGGCTGCCGATAAGCAATAAGAAAAACATGATAACTAAAGTAAAATCTTGTCTAATCCGGTTGCTTTTATTATAATAGAACCCGCACTAACAGGCAATGTTGAAATTTACCTGTTAGCGCGGGTTGTACTGGAAATAAGCGTTTTATAGTCTTAAGACAATTTTTAATAATTCCAGTGCAATCTCATCAGTCACACAGCAATGCGTATAATTATTTAACTCTCCATTGTGTATTTTTGCTAGTTTGTCGCAAATTGTGTCATCAAAATTGATTTCCATCATAAATATAACGTGCTGGTCTGCAATTTGAACAGCATATGCTTCTGACAACATTTATTTAACCCCCATATTTTTATGTTTTTCGACAAATTATTATGGAGGAATGCGTTATAATTACGTTTGGGATTTGCATCACAACACATTCCCATATGAACAGCCTATAATCATCATTGCAAGGAGGATATAGGTTGTTCTGTTTTATTGGCTATCATTTGATTTTCAGGTATTGAGCTATCAGTTTTTCCACAATCTCACTTACGCTCGAGGCTTTTACAATTGCATCGATCTTAAGAGCCTCTATTAACCTGTTATCGATGATAACTGTCAATCTCTTTCGCACATGGTCACCTCCTCTACTCAAATACTAGCAGACAAGTAGGAGCGCATTTTGTCACATTATGAAATACGAAATAAAATAATTTTACAAGTGACAGGGGGAGCGCAGGATAAAACACCAAAACACCCGTCATCACTGCGAAAAATCACAGTGATGACGGGTGTTTTGCCTGTGGCAGGTTTCAGGATTTAGGAAGGGAAGAAATTTATCGCTCCGTCCTTTTCCTGAAACCTTAATCCTAAAACCTGCCCTGCTGCGCGGCACGCCGCGCAGCAGGGCTTGACATCGCGTGCTTTTTGCGATAAAATGATATTATAGCTGGCACTCAATTATCCTGAGTGCTAAAATTTCGGCAAACGGAGTGGTTTTCATGGCGAAAAAACAGTTCAAGGCGGAGTCCAAACGCCTGCTCGACATTATGATCAATTCCATCTACACGCACAAGGAAATTTTTCTGCGCGAGCTTATCTCCAACGCAAGCGACGCGGTGGACAAGCTGTGCTTCATGTCCCTTACCGACCCTGAAGTCGGGATGGGGCGCGGCGACTTTTTCATCCGCATTGATGCGGACAAGGAAGGCCGCAGCCTGAAAATATCCGATAACGGCGTGGGGATGACGCGGGATGAGCTTGAGAGCAACCTTGGCGTTATAGCCAGGAGCGGCTCGCTGAAATTTAAGCAGGAGCTTTCGGATCAGGAAAAAGAGGGGAACGACGTAGAAATAATCGGCCAATTCGGCGTAGGGTTTTACTCCGCCTTTATGGTCAGCGACAAAGTGACGGTGCGGAGCAGGGCTTACGGCTCCGAAGAGGCATGGCAGTGGGAATCCTCCGGCGCGGACGGCTACAGCATCACGCCCTGCGAAAAGGATGCCCCCGGCACAGAAGTGATCATGGCGGTAAAAGCGGACACGGAGGATGAAAATTATTCTGATTTTATCGATGAGTATACCCTTGTTTCCCTTGTGAAAAAGTATTCGGACTATATCCGCTACCCGATTTTAATGGAGCGCGAAAAAAGCCGCCCCGTGGAAACAGAAATTGACGGCGAGAAAAAGACGGATTATGTAAAATACACGGAAGTGGAAACGCTCAACAGCATGGTGCCGATCTGGCAGCGCGTGAGGGGCGAGGTTTCCGGCGAGGATTACAGCGCTTTTTATAAAGAAAAATTCCATGATTTTGAGGAGCCGCTGCTGTATACGCACGTGGACGCGGAAGGGGTCGTAAGCTACAAGGCGCTGCTGTTTATCCCCGGGAAGGCGGCTTATGATTTCTATACAAAGGAGTTCCAAAAGGGCCTGCAGCTCTACTCCGGCGGAGTGATGATAATGGAAAAGTGCGCGGACCTTCTGCCCGAGCATTTCCGTTTCGTGCAGGGCGTGGTTGATTCGCCCGACCTTTCCCTGAATATTTCCCGCGAGCTTTTACAGCATGACCGCCAGCTTAAAACAATCGCGAAAAATATCGAGAGAAAAATAAAAAACGAGCTGCTGAAGCTTCTGGGCAGTGAACGCGAAAAATACGAAAGCTTCTGGAAGGCGTTTGGTATGCAGCTTAAATACGGCGCGGTGGCGGAGTACGGCGCGCACCGGGACAGCCTGCAGGACCTGCTGATGTTCTACAGCTCCGAAGGCGAAGGGCTTACAACGCTGGCGGAGTATGTTTCCCGCATGAAAGAAGACCAGGCGGGGATCTACTACGCCACGGGCGAAAGCGTCAAGATGATATCGCAGCTGCCGCAGGCCGAAAAATTAAAGCAAAAGGGCTACGAGATACTCTACCTTACAGACGATGTGGACGAATTCGCCATGCAGGTCCTTCGCGTTTATAAAGAAAAGGAGTTTAAGGCGATCGGCGGCGGCGACCTAGGCCTCGAAAGCGAAGAAGAGAAAAAAGAGCTTGAGCAAAAGCAGGAACAGTCCAAGGACCTGCTGGGGTTCGTGAAAGAGGCGCTGGGCGACAAAATAAAGGAGGCAAAGCTTTCCGGCAATTTGGTGAGCCATCCGGTGTGCCTGTCGGCGGGAGGGTTCATGTCCTTTGAGATGGAAAAATACATGAGCGCGTTCCAGCCGGATTCCGCCGCAAAGGCCGACCGCATCCTTGAGCTGAACCCCGCGCATGAGGTTTTTGCAAAGCTGCAAAATATGTACGGCGAGGATAAGGAAAAGGCGAAAAAATATGTGGAAGTGCTGTATGGGCAGGCGCTGCTGATTGCCGGTTTGCCGCTGGAGGACCCCGCGGCGTATTCCGGGCTGGTCTTGTCGATGATATAATAGACCTCTTGCGAAACAATTAAAAACAGTGTATAATGTTAGATATGAAATATGAAACATTAAAAAAATACAGCGATGAGCAATTTCGTCGTATAACGGGTGTGAAGCGTGCGACATTTGAAAAA
>Ga0099364_10010393_pt1 | contig 12795 bp, 7 predicted proteins | sample TergutTh196P3_FD_73070 | JGI IMG/M metagenome (GOLD analysis project Ga0099364, IMG submission 73070) | Microcerotermes parvus P3 segment gut microbial communities from Pointe-Noire, Republic of the Congo - Th196 P3 | ecosystem: Host-associated > Arthropoda: Insects > Digestive system > Gut ... | reverse complement strand
GGGGGGGGGGGAAGAGAGGGAGGGAGGGGGAGGAGGGGGAAAGGGGGGGGGGGGGGGGGGGGGGGGGGGGGGGGGTAGGAGTGGAGTCATACAAAAAATTGATTGCCGCTTTTGGCAGCATAGTATATTTTTGTTTATGCTTTTAATAATAATAGCCCAGACGTTCGGAAGTTTATAAAACAACCCGTCGCCCGTCAAGGGGAATTGGCAAAAAATGTTTAGAGCGTTTCTCGTGTTTCTATGGACAAAAAACGCCTGTCCCACATAGTCAGGCGGCAAATGATCAATACCGCTATTCGCCGATGCTATTCGTCTCTTGCCGATATGCTACGGCGCAACGTCAATTTCAATTAGCGGGGTTACGCCGGTTTCAGAATCGAACCGGGCAAAGCAAAAATCGCTGGTGAGATTATGCCCCAGCAACGTGCGATTCGCCAACGGAGTTAGAGATCGGTAGATCAAAAACTGGTCTTTGCCTATTTGCACACGGTAGCCGACGGCCTGGTCTTCGTTGACCCGTTGCAAGTTTTCGCCGACGGAGAGTTGCCGCCAAGTGTATTTGTTGCGGCTAGCCGGCTTGTTCAAGCGGTCGGCATTCAAGTCCAAAAAAAGCGGAGCAACGAGTGATCGGCCTGTCGTTTCCTGGTGCAATGTTAGGATGCCGTCTTTTTCCGTTAGATTTCCGTGAACGATGCCCGACTGAACCGATTCTTTCCATTCCGGTAAGGCTAAAGGGAAGACGTTCAATGGCGATGCTCCCTGGCGGGCAGCCACGGGTCGGGTTACAGGCCGAAAGAGAATTTCCGAGGCTTCGTCCGAAGGTTTTGCAGACAATGCGGACGACACACACAGACTTGACGAGTAGGACAATATGGATTGGTTAGGGCGGCCAGCATCCGTCGATTCCGTATCAGTCAATACGGTATCGAGCAAGAGCAAGACTTTGTTTTTTTTGTCGAGTAAAACAGAGCGTTGCAGGCGATATGTGTGGGTGGCGTCTTCGTCAGCGAGTTTTAATTCGATTTCGGTATATCCGCACCCTTTTTCGGTATGTTCACAAAGCAACGTCCATTCTCCGGCGTGTTGCAATAATTTTTTTCCAAGCCGAATGTTGAAAGTCCAGTGTCCGCAAAGAACAGGCACACTCTGGACGGCAACTTCCAGAAACACCGACGAATCGCCTGATGAAGTAAAATCAATCGAAGCAGAAAGTTTTTTCATGGAAATCAGTCACCTTTCAGTGTACATATTGTTACCGATTTCTGCTAGAATTGCAAGCCGATGATACGGCAATGGTGTGTAAACAATCGAGTAAACATTGAACGAGTTTTTCTCCCAAGACAGGAAAAATAAAGATTTTCAATAAAATCAGCCGGGCGTGATTGTTACGGCGGCAGACGCCGTTTGCGTCCAAAAATATGCTATAATGCCCCTCATGTTGCAACACATCATCGGCCTATTCAGAAAAGAGTACAAGCAGCACGCCAGGCAAGCCGTTGGCGTAATTGCCGTATGTTTTGGATTCTGCGTTGTCATCTGTGTGGGCGGGATATACTTTGATCAAGCCGTCCCTCCCGAAGCCTATCTCCTGATCGCTCTTTACTGCACTTTTCTCTATACCTGGACGATGTCGTCAACCGTCTATGTTTTCGAACATGAAAAAAAAACATTTCCTTTTTTGCACACATTGCCTGTGTCTCCGATTGCCATTGCCGCAGGAAAAATCGGCTGGACTCTCTTCGCTTCATCTGTAATATTCGCCGCTTGCCTCCATATCTGTGTCGTATTCTGCCTCTTCTCAAAAGAACTTCCTTTTGAATCCTTAAAGATGATACTCGTCTTTTTCTGTCCAGCAATTGCCGAAGTATTTGTTTGGGGGATTTTTTGGTCAACCCGATGCCGTAACGTCGCTTTTGCCAGTTTGGCCGCCATCATTTGCCCAGGATTAACGTCTATTGTTATCTTCTTTCTTTTTTCTCACGTTGTATTTGGCGATGAAGTGCTCTTGGCCATTCTACCCGTCCGGTTGGCCGTGATTGCAATCGTCGGAGTCCTCGCTGTCTGGGGAGCAATGCGATGGTTTGAATTCAGTATCAAAGACACCCGGCAAGTTTGGATTCCCCGTAATTTCGTCTTTGCCCGATATCCGCAAAAAGTACAATCCCCTTTCCTTGCACTCATCCATCAGCACCTTCGGCATGTATCGCTCGTTTATCCTGCGGGAATCATTTGCTTTATTCTCTTTTCACTCGGATATTTCCTTGTACAAATTGACATTAGAACAAACAGCACATTGCTGGGAATCGGAATTACTATTTTTGTTGCAGGGGGTATAGTCGTCTTTTGGGGGAACATTTTTGGGCATGACCAAAATAACAATTCTTATCGGTTCTTGGGACGAATCGGCATTCACGAAGGTCTGGTTTGGCGGAGTCGAATGTTGCCCGCCGTATTGCTTTACTTGCCCGTATTGCTGTGTGCCCTTGTCGTCCTTTTTGGAAGCAAGGGTTGGAACGACGATTCTTTGTTTAACGCACAGATCATTTTTACCGTTTGGTTGACCGTTTTGGCATTGGGAGCGTTTAGTTCTATTTCGTGCGAGAAACAGATGGGCGGAATTTGTTTAACAATGGCGTTGTCCTATCTTATTCTTATAGCGTGGATGATGCTGTTTATGACTTCATTCGGCAGTTCGCCCATGTGGACGACCGTACCGGTTGCTTTTGCGTTTTTGGCGGCTTCCCGGCTTCGGGCGAAGTATTGGCTTCGTGAAATCACCACCCGGCGAAGCCGATTTATTTCGTTTCTTCCCGTACTTGGAGTGATACTGGCTGTTTGTATTGCTCTTCCGTTCGTTCGCATCTATTCTGTCCCTAATGTGTCGTGGCAAGAAATCAACTTCTATCTGGCCGATGCGCCCGATTCTTACCAAGAACGGCTATTGCAACGTTATGCCGAGCAGCGTGATTTCGCAAGGACGATTTTTTCGGGGCAGATTCTCGAAGAAATGTCTGGCGATGACCCCCAGTATGCGACTTACTTTGCTCTCCGCCTGATGCCTTGGGAAGAGACACGCCGTGAGCGGATTTTGCGGATTCAAATTGTTGTTGCATTGGCAAAGAGCGGCTTGATTTGGGATGATCGGGTGCTATCTCTTCGGAAGTATCATGAACGTCTGTATTGCAACAAGGGCTTCGGTAACTCCTCATGGGATTCGGTTTGGGAAAATACTCTCCTTCGGTTGCGTGATCTTGGTGATAATGCGCAATAGCCGAAGGCAAATGGGTCGTGTTACAAATTTATTAAATCGGCTTCAGGAAGACTACAAAACAAGGATTTCGGCCTACCGCTTTAAGAAATTTGAAACACTACCCGAAGATTTATGAAGACATCGGAAACATGCAGCCTCATTGGGAAACACGCTCTAAATTTTTGCATCTCCGTCAACCGGCGGTAATTGGCGAACGGGAATTTTCATTTTCTGAAACATCTGGCAAATATGTTCATGGCACGTAAATACAAATACTTGCCGACCGCCTCCCGAAGCGGTTGCCGGGCTGGCAGCATCTTGCAAGACTTGAATAGCCGACCATGCACGCCGGCTGTCGAAGTTGACCAATACATCATCCAGTATTAACGGCAAGACCGCTCCATGCCGGGCGAATTCGGAGGCTAAAGCCAGACGCAGGGCGATAAACAACTGTTCCCGGGTTCCTCGTGCAAGCCACGATAATTCGAACGTATTGCCTTGTTGATCTTCTACTAACAGGGTTTCTTCGCCGAGCGGCGTCCAAATACGTTGATATTTTTCGTCGGTTAAGCGTTTGAGTATTTCCGAGGCTTCTGCCAACGTTCTCGGTTGCCGATCTCTTTCGTAAGTCGATCGTATTTCATCTAGCATCCGCGAACAGACTGCATAAATTTGCCATTCTTTTTGGGCTGACTTGATTTTTTCGTCAAGGATTGCCAGTTCGCGTTGTTTTCGTGTAGCCGTTTGATCTTCCGCGATGGATTTTAATTGTTCTATCAAATGTCCCCGGCTTTGCAGTTCTTCGTGCAATCTTGCCGAAGTTGTTTCAATGCGTTGTTGTACATCTTGAAGTAATTCCTCAAGGGTTGGTTTTTGGTTTTCCGGCAATTCGGTCTCGTCGATATCTTCCAGGCTGATATTAGTATCAGGAAACGGGTTTTTCACCTTGTCGAGTAAACTGGCAATTCGTTCTTCGGAGCAAAAATTGCCGATTGCCGCATCGATTTCTCGCTGTATATTCTGTTCTTGCGACAACAATCGTCGGTGTTTTTGATGTCTTTGGTGCAATGCCCGAAGTTCTTCCGGCAATTTTACGGAAAACTGCCGGAGCAAATCGGTTTCTTGCTGTTTTGCCTTATGCAAGTCGGCAACGACCTTACTTCGCATTTTGCGGAACTCTTTGATTCCCGTTTTCAACTTTTCCCGCCTTGCTCCGGCGGCTTTGTTTTCCTCTAACTTTTTACGGAGTTCGGCTAGTGTTTGAATATAACTCATCCCGTCCGGCACGGTCATGTTAATATCCGCCGTCAACGAGTCGATTCTGTCCGTGATGAGTTTTATATCTTTATTGCGTTCCCGAACGGTATCATTTCGCCGATCCCTTTCCTTTTTCAAGCCGCTGCATGATTCACAGTGTGCGAGGTAATCACGGATTTGTGCTGGCGTCCAATCGCTTGGCAAACCGGCTCGCCGTAGCCAGTCATCCCATCGTTTGATTGCCGATGTTGCGTCCTCTTTACATTGCTGTAGCCGGATTTCGATTTGTTTTAACTGTTGATTTGCTTCATTGCGTTGCGTTTCAATCGGCATCAATTTTTCGAGCGACGCCAATTCTTGATGGGCATCTTGCAGCCGGACTTCAATCGGGGAAGTGTTGGCGAAGGGAAAGCGGATATCAATAGCCGAAACCTCTTGGCGGACTTGATCGATTTGCACCGTCAAGGCGGCTAATTGACGTTGATTATGTTCAAGTCTTTTTGCATTGTTTTTTTCGGAAAATTTCTTGCCGGCGATTGTCCCTGCGATCATCAAACAACCCAAAATGACGAATCCGGCATTCAAACTTTGCCCCAACGGGAGCGGGGGGAATATCCCCAACCCGATAAAGACGGCACCGGCCAGCCCCGTCAAAATCATCAATCCGAGCATCCAGCCGGGCAAGGCTTGATTTTGCATCAAAAACGCATTGATTCGCCGCAATTCTTTGTGATGCAAACTCATCTCGTTCAATTTCTGCCCGACACTTTGTCGGCGCCGCAGTTGGTTGACAGTCTCGCCTGCCCGTTCTGCGGCCTCGGAGATACTATTCACCTCGCGTTTGGCTAACTCAACTTTAAGCCGATCATTGTGTTCACGAAAACGGTGTCGCCATTCCGCACGTTCCCGCTTTGTTTTGATGAGACGCTTTCGGGCACGGCTTGCCGACCTGGCGTATGTTCGGTACTCTTCCAACACGCCTGCCGGAATAGTATCACTGTGAGACGCCCCAACTGCACTGCGTTGTTCACGCGGCAAGGGATAGTCCCCACGCCGGATTCGTGACTCTTCGTCGGCAATCTGCTTCGTGTACTCTTCAATCTCCGATTCGAGCGTTGTAATCTCTCTATCAAGATCAACAATCCGGCTTTCTTCTTCGAGTAGAAATTCAATCCGAGGGGCGAGTTGGACGATCCTTTCGTTGATGGATAAACCGGCGATCGCATTTTTAGCCTTTATGTACTCTTCCTTGAGTTTATCGTATGCCGTTCGGCGTTCGGAAAACTCCTTTTCAATATCCGACAACTGCCCCACAACGTTTTCGGTAACGACAACGACAGTCCCCATTGCTTCAATTTCTTCGCGAACCTTATCACGACGTGCCCAAATCGGCACTGTATTTAGGGCAATTTCATAAAATCTTTGCTCTTGTTGCTGTTTTGCAAGGTCTTCTTCTGTATGCTCGACGCTCCGGTCGAGAACCCGTAATTCACTGCGCAGTCCAACGTATTGCTTGGTAAGGCTTTTTGTCGCAGCAATTTCCTCGACAACACGTTCACGCTGCGTCAACAACTGCGTCAGCAACGCCGGTTTGCCTTCGGTTTCGGCAATATGCAGGATTTTGTTACGTCTCGCAGAAATTTCCTTGATGGTGTCAACGATTGCAACGCGATCCAATCCAACGCTTAACCGAAAAAGCATTTCGGCAGCCTCGGTATCGTTGAGCGAAACGAGTTGTTGCAATTCGTCGAGTCCAATGGCAAAGACACTGTTGAATGTTTGTTCATCGACCCCGGAAACGAGCGAACGCAATAGTTGAGTTCCTTGTTTTGTTCCGTCGAGCGTTTGAATATCGATTTGATCTTCGCTGCCGGGTTTGTCGGGCAGAAAGGTTCGGTGCAGTCGATATTGATCGCCGCTGCGTGTTTCAACTTGGAGAAAACCGCCGGATGGGAAAAAGTGATCGCCGTTTGCGGAGTCTCCGTTGACAGTTTCGCCTGCAAGACGGCTTGTTTTTCGGGGATGTTTCGCAAAACGTCGACGATCGTTGCCGAAACCGTAGAGACCTGCCCGGATGAATTCCATCAAGGTTGATTTTCCGGCTTCATTCGCTCCATAGAACACATTGATTCCATCCGAAAATTTGTCTAGGTTTAATCCTGTCCAGGTACCAAACCGTTCAATTTCAAGGGATGTAATCTTCATTATGCGTCAATTTCATTTAGAGAGTATGTCTGTCAACCCCCAGCGTCTATTCTATGCTCTGCTCGCCAAAACGTCAATATGGGAAAGATACGCAAAATACCACGACGACAATACGGCAGCCTGGGATTTTTGGTCTCTGTCCCCCGAAACGTTACATCAAGTGATGATTTTGATGAGGGTAGTGTTCCAAATTTATTGAATCGGCTTCAGGATGACTACAAAACAAGGATTACTGCCTACCGCCTCAATAAGTTTTCAACAAATTTGAAACACTACCCTTTTTGCCCGCCAGTCGGTAACGCATACCCTCTGTTTGGCAACAACGGGTACCGGCCGGAGGGTACCGGACAGAGGGTGCTGGCCGGAAGCCCCTGGACGCCAGTTACAGTCCAAGCATTTGGATAACCCGATCGGTTTCATCTTCAGGACGAAACACCCCTTCGGGCAAGTTGAGCGGCGCAAATCGGAAATCAGGCAAAGTCGGACCGTTGATGACAACGTTGAAAAACGCTTCCTGAAACAACAGTTCTTTGGGGGCAGTTTGGATTTGTTCCGAATGTTGCGACGACGTTTTACGTAAATACCTTATTTTATAAGGAAAATAGTCGTGCATACCGATCCAAACTTCCACATCGCTGGGAAAGCCCGGCGGGTAGTCCCCTTGATCACTTAAACCGCCAAACTTGGATAATAATTCCCTGTAGTAGATGTTCCGTAGTGTACCCGTCAACTTCACGGCGGGGATCGTCTCTTCATGTTGTAAATCTTCCCGACGGAGATGAGTGAATTCGTAAAACCTGTACATTTGGCGCATCATACCGGCCATCGCACCCAAATTGCGAACTTCGCTGACTTGAGTAAAGAAAACCTCGCGGTTCGTTGATAAAAGCCTGTCGGCTAACCTATTCAAGTCAACGGTACTCGAATAGCGGTTGCCCTCGATGTGCGTATACCTGTCAACCTGATGTCCGGTTCCGTGGTCAGATGTATGGCAAACGAGTATCATTCGGTTTGGTTCCATAGCGTTCGCCGACGGCAAGGCCAGTGAAAAGTCTATGTCTAAACGATAGACCGAACGGAAAAAGGCATTAGGGCGAGCATTGGGTAAAGCCTGTTCAGCATAACGCCCTTTTGCGGCATACGCTTTGCCGTCAACAAAGACATCGATACGCAGATCACACTCCAAGTTTTGCATCCGCAACAGCATATTGAGCGAGTCCTGAATATAGGTATCCCCATTCGGCATCATACCGTTTGTTTGCGGGTTGGCCGTGTTATAGCCGGACAGCCCAACGAATCCTAATACGGCAAGGCATAATACCGTCTTTGATGAAAACAGCAAGAAACGCCGCTTTATGCTTAAAACAAGAGTCATATTTAGGATGTGTCAGCGAACTTCACCAGACAAAAACGGATATACCATAAGAATATAGCAGGCAACGTGCTGATAGGCAAGACGGCATACAGAAGGGATTCAATGCCGAAAAACAAGAGCAAAACTGAAATAACGACAACGGGGGTATTTCCTTTTTGTTGCACTCTCTAATTGGCCGTGATGGCGATGGTTTCTTTATTTCCATTCCGCAAAAAAATAATCGAAACCGTTTCGCCGACATAACGCTGGCGGATGTAATACATCACTTCCAAAGCCGTCGGCATAGCGATGCCGTCAATACTCTCAATATGATCGCCGCTCAACATACCCGACTGCGCCGCGGGCGAGCCCGACAACACTCCCGCAAGGATCGGCTGACCGGTGAAAATCTGATTGTCCTTGAATGTAAAACCAAATGAACCCGGCATCAAGTCTTCGCCCTTTTTTAACGTAACAATAAGGTTTTTCATATCTTCCCACGGAACGGCCAGCCCGACGCCTGCGTCATACATTTCCGCACCCGCCGTGATATTGTGCGACGTCATTGAGAGCGGGACAGGAATCCCCAGCACGTTGCCGTCGAGGTCAATCAAAAGCCCCCCATAATTATTAGGCCCGATTGCAGCGTCGGTTTGAAAGGCTTTACCCCAGATTCGGTTTTTCCCGCTGATCACCCCCCTGGTGATATTGGGGTTGTTGGAAAATACTTTTCCCACGGCGATACACGGCTCGCCTATGCGGACTGATTCTTTGCGGCGGTAGGGCAATTTGGGAACGGCCAATGTTTCTAGAGATTCCGTTTTGAGAAGAGTGATCATTCGCAAGCGATCCGTTGAGATTTTTCGGGCAACCTTTTTCGTACCGTCGGGGAATGTAACAATGATTGACGCAGGATCATGCAAGAAATGAAACGCCGCCGTGATGATGAATCCTTCGTTGTCCAGCAAGATGCCTGTGCTTGTCCCTGTATTGGCCAATTCCTGGCTGACTTTTTCGTGCCCGCCTACCGTTTCGATTCGCACTAGATAAGAAGAAACCGCATCGACGGCACGCAAAGCATCTGCCGTCGTATTCGGGCTTGCCGTATACAGGATGGTAATTAGCAGAAAATTTATCAAAAAAAGCCGAGTCATTGTATTCGCTCCTAATATAACACTCAATAACGATATACTCTATAACAATTAGCATACAGTGACGCAACGTAGTACGATTACGTTTCATAACCAAACTGGTCGAAATAGCGTTTCCATCGGTCTGCGATTTTGGTTTTTAATTCTGAATCCATTTCGGCGAACTTGTTTTTTTTGTATTCCCGTTGAGAGTCCGCATGTTCCTGGAACACAGACTTGACGGCATCGAACCCGTCAAGTTCTAATGTTTGATATATCTTTTGGAGCGTTTCAACGGGATCTGCCGTCAATTCTTTGTATGCAATACCGCAAATTTGATTCGGTGCAAGTGTTTTAACATCCTCTTCGAAAGCGTCATACATTGTGTTGAGCGTGTTAAACATATATTCTTCTAATCCGACACCGTCGGGGCGCTGTACGCCTTCATCCAATGCCAGCCGCATCCAAAGATTTTGCGTCGAAGGAAAGATCGAATAGGGATTGCGATGAATGTGTATAAACTTTGCGTCGGGATAACGCTCTAACAGCGTTTTAATGCGGCCAGTATGCGGCGGCGATTTGAGCACAATCCGCCGGCCGGGATACAGCACCGTCAGCGTTTTCAAAAAAGTATCCAAACCATCGAGCCAAATTTTTCGGTCTTCGGCGGATACTTCCCGTAATGTCAAGTATTCGAGATCAATGTTCCAACCATTGTTTGGAAATAAGATATTGCGATAGGGCGACGGCAACCCCATCGAGGCCAGAGCGAATTCATCTTCCTGCGGACGATCAAATCCAGCAGCCATATTATCGACTGGACGCTTTCGCGGCATTAAAACCGAAACGAGCGGTCGGAATGTCCGGCGGGTCAAGATAAAGTGTTCCGGCACAAAACATGCGTACGTGTCTGCGAAAGAAAATTGCGTGTCTCTAATCATATATTCGTGCAAGAGCGTTGTGCCTGACCGCCAGTGTCCGATGATAAATATAGGAGGGGCTGCCAGTTTGGTATTGCGGATTTTTTTACCGTAGATTAAACGTTGCAACCAGGCGGCGGGGGAATTGGCAAATACGGCAAGCCAAGTGATGATACAGACCATAGCGAATCGGATGGGAGCGATTCGGAATTTTCCGGCTTTCAGGAGTTTAACCCAGGCACTGAGCGTCATACCATCCCAAAAGCGTGGGTACCAAAATCGGTCAGTATAGCCGCCAATATCTGCCGAGTTGGCTTTTCCTTTGGACGGAGGTGATTGTTCTTGAGTCATGCCGATCGTGAGACAGAGACGGAGTCATTATACCAGATTGGTGTTGCGGAAAAAGCGACAGGGGCCTGCCCAGTCCTGCGTAGGGAGCGAGAAAATCTTTTGTGCGGCGGCTTTGAATTCGTCGAAGTATTCTTTGGCGGTTTATTCGGAGCGTTTTTGGCGAGTGCGCATGGTCGTGAACGAGATAGAGTTGAATTACAAATTGATTATTTTTCCCATGTTACCCTATGGTGCAATAGGGGATTAACGCACCCCATCCCGACGGCTCCGTGCGCCTCGCAAGCGAGACGGAGAACATCGCAACCTCCATGAAATAGCAGGAAACATGCTGGATTAGTGCAGCAAAAACTCTATATTATTGGGCAAATTATCCCCCTTCATTTTTGCACATCCTTGAGATAGAAAAACTGTGTGCCTAATCCCTACGGCAATCGTTCCCAACTCTCGGTCACGACGCTTATTGGCCAAATCGAATGCCGAGATAACTCTCATACCGGCGTATGTCTAAACGTCCCTCGCCCACAGCGATTTTTACCGCACAGTCATCTTCATGGGAATGAGTACAATCAGGAAAATGACAAAGGTTTTCATAAGGACGCAAGTCCCGAAAGAGACCGAAAACTTCTTCAGAGATAATATCCCATAGCATAAATTGCCGCAATCCCGGCGTATCGACGACATAGCCGCCGAAAGAAAGTTGCATCAACTCCGCCGTTGTTGTTGTATGTTTGCCCTTTTGAGCGTTGCCGACGGCCGCCACTCGAAGTTTAAGTTGCGGATCAACAGCGTTAAGCAGGGAAGATTTCCCCACTCCGCTTTGACCGGCAACAACGCTTGATTGCTCTTTCAGCAACCGACGCAGTCGCTCAAGACCATAGCCTGTCTTAACGCTCATTAAGACCACTTTGTATCCCATTTGGGCATAAACTCCCGCCATCGGCTGCAATTCGGCAGGATCGACAATGTCAATTTTGTTAATGCAAACGATGGGCAGGATCCCGGATTGTTCTGCCGTCAATATCATCCTGTCAATCAAATTGGGTTTCAATGTCGGCTCGGCTGCACTTGCTATAATCAGTGCTTGATCGACGTTCGCAACGATGATGTGTTTACGCAGATAACTCGTTCTTGCAAGCGTGCGGTAACGAGGTTCAACCCGTTCGATCATTGCTTCGGCATAAGCCGTTTCCCCCGGCGAATTTGTAGGGGCAGGCCGAATAAACACGTAATCTCCCGCTACGACGGGTTGGCGTTGATCAGTCGATAGAGTTTTTAGAATACGCCGTGTAACACAATGAAACTGCCTGCCGTCATCGGTTTGTACCACACTGCTTGCTCCATGGACACGCAGGACTCGGCCTGCGAATAGTTTGTCGGTATCGACATTGGGCAAGACGGTAAAATCACCTTTATGTTCGATTTGCTCCCCGACGACAGTTCTTTTTCGCGACAGTTCTCCCCGATTGCCCTCGACGCGTTCGACAGCACTGAACGCATCAAGGCAATCCGACTCTTCGTTCAGGCCATGCTCTTCAAATTTTCGGGTCCAGTTACCGGATCGAGTCCGCTCGGTTCTGTTTTTGCGAAAATCAACACGGACTTTTTTGGGTTTCATGGGATTTTAGAGCGTTTCCTGAATTGTCATGGCCTGGCGTTCTTTATTCCATTGCGAGTCGGCATTCCATCGCGAGTCGGCGACCCGCATACGCCCCCGAAGGGCGGGGCGGCTCACCTAACTCAATTCCCGACTATGCGGGTGACGATTTTTGTCCATACGAAACACGTGAAACGCTCCAGCATAGCAAATTTTTGCAAAACCATACGGAAGCAGGCGGTCGAATCCTCTTGTTGCCCCTTGGATATTAGACTTATTCGGAACCCACCAAAAGTTGTCTATTTTGTCAAATAACACGTCTATTTGGCAAAATGGGTGAAATCATGACGAGTCTCCGAACAAGTCTATTTTATGGCACCTTGGTTAGGTTAATGATGCAATCTTCGATGACAATGGGATTGATCGGCTTTTTAAGGGATTTATCCAAACAGCTGGCACGTTGTCACCGCCAGCATTTTGCTGCACCAAATAAAGCGTTATATCATATAAAAGCGTTGCATCACATAAAACAGTGTTGCAATCTGTTCGCCGTATTATTTGGAGCATAACTCGACAATCAATGCTGCATTTACGGGAATCGTAACATCTTCCGCTATCGGCAAACGCAAAACGATGCCCTTGGGGATTTCAGCATTATCACGATACAAAAAGTCCGGCACATCACGCAACCCTTCTTCAATTACGTCTTTGACTGCTTGCTTGCTCTTGGGCCA
>Ga0099364_10010392_pt1 | contig 12796 bp, 12 predicted proteins | sample TergutTh196P3_FD_73070 | JGI IMG/M metagenome (GOLD analysis project Ga0099364, IMG submission 73070) | Microcerotermes parvus P3 segment gut microbial communities from Pointe-Noire, Republic of the Congo - Th196 P3 | ecosystem: Host-associated > Arthropoda: Insects > Digestive system > Gut ... | reverse complement strand
GGCTGTCTACTATTGTTTTAAGCTGTAAAGCGTCCTCGTTTATATCATCGCAAATCAGGATGTTCATAGGTTATAATATAATAGCATAAAATAGAAAGAATTGACAATTATGCTCACTTGTCTTTGTAATGTCCCTTATGGTTCCGGGTGTCCTATTCCTGTGTTGCCGTTTCTGATAATATCGGCTATTAGTTTATTTATTTTTGTCAGTGTTTTTTTGTCCTGCGTTTGCCAATGAATATAATCTTCCAATCCCTCAAGGGTAAAACTCACGTTGTCAATTATTGGCATTGGCGGCCTTGTGCTTTTCTAAAAAGTCTATCGCACGCTGCGGGATTTCCCCTGTTTCCATTGCTTCTAACTCCGCCATTGTAAAGGTTATTACTTCGCCCCTCTGTGACTGCTCCATGCTGCGTTTTAATCTAGCCAAGTTTTCACCTATGTAATATTCATCATAGGGTTTTAATTCAAACGGTATAGATTGCTCCCTTATTGCCTGCCGAAAAAATACATTAATAGCAGATGATATATTCAAGCCTATTTTGTTAAACAGGGACTCAGCATCACGTTTTATATCTTCGTCAATCCTGATTGTCAGGCTGGTTTGCGCCATAATGAATACCTCCATGAATGTATTGCACTAATATTGTAATAAATATCCTTTGCTTTGTCAATACATCGTACTGCCTCCCAATATCAGATACCCCCTCAATGAAGGTTTGTTGCCCCCCCCAATGGCGGTTTGTCGCGCCCCCAATGGCGGTTTGCGACGTTCCGCAAAGCGGAATGTAGGCGGCATAGCCGCCGCAAACCGCTACGATAAGCGATGTTTCGCGAAAGCGAAATGTCGCTTATCGGGTCTGTATCTGCCGTTTTAATGGCAGATACAGATGTATTCTACGCTGGTTTCCCTGCTTTCTGCGCAAATTGCCTTTTTTTACATGGAAAACAATAGCGAATTGTTAAATGATTTAGGAAAGAAAATGAAAACAGACATTTACGGACAAAAAAGCCCCCGTTTTGTAGAAACGCATTTCACCGGATATTGGGCTTATAGCCTTAATATATCCCTGCCCGTATGGGCGGGTTAAACAAAAGTGGATAGTGGCAAGCAACATCTTTTCTATTCACTACACACTATCCACTACCAAAGGAGTTCTCTATGAGAGACTTATTTACAAATGGGAGGAGTGCCATACGGCTCCGCAATGCAAAAAAAGCAGTAATTAAGCCGTTTGCGGCACTCTTGGGGATTATCATGCTGGCGGCGGTTATGGCTGCCGGGTGCGAACAGGAACCAAGCGGATCCAAAGGGCCCAACGGACCGAATTTCAGAAGTGCACTGCGGGCGGAAGCGACACCTGCTTCTACTGAAGACTTTGTGGTACTGGCATCTTACACGGACGGTCAGTACAATTACTTTCTGCTTGACGGCGGGTATGTCCAAAATACCTACCTCGCCTCGATGATTATGGTACCCTATAACGGCCAAACGCCGATGACCGGCACGTTTACCGAAATAGAGGAAAATTCCGTATCTAATTCGATAACTGAAACAGTCAGCAACAGTTATAGCAATGAACGTTCAAATGAATGGGGTGTCTCTGTAGGCGCTAGCATGAGTTTTGGAGCAGAAGCGGCCTTTTTTAAAGTTTCGGCTAACATCGAATTTAGTTATTCGCACACATGGACGCAGAACTGGACCGAGGAACGGTCGCGGGAAACCTCTTTTGAAGAAATAAAAACGATTGGGCGGGAAACTTCTGTTTCGTTTACCGTAGGTGAAAACAACGAACCAGCAGGCTGGTACCGCTATTCTCTGTACGGCACCAGCGATGTATACTTTCTCGCCACTATGAGCCGCGACAACCAGGAAGTGCTTGGCTGGGATAACATGATCTGCGTACGGTCAAGTTCTGTTTTGCCGTATTTTGAATATTCAGCTAACGGGAATTTTGACAATTCCCCCACAGAGGAAAAAGACATGCTGCCGCCTGCGCAATTATTGCGCAGCCTGCCGGTTCCCGAAAACTTTTCTGTAGAAAGCAGCGGCAAGATAAGCGCGGGCCGCGCACATTCCCTGTTAATTGATAGAGATGGCAATTTATGGCAGGCGGGCTGGATATATAATCAAGCTACTTGGACGTATAATAATGGTGCAAATGTGACACTTCCTCTTGTTGATGGAGTAAATTTCACAGGTGAAGGGAAATACTCACGGGTAAACGCGCCGGTGCCGTCAACAGGAAAATTTATCGCGGCAAGCGCGGGAGGCGCTTCGGGCACCGTTGATAAGCCTAATTTTGTTACACCAATGTTTCCACTTATGCCACTTGGATTAAAAGGCTCATTAGATAGTTCTCATAGTTTAGCAATAGACACCAACGGCACATTATGGGCATGGGGTTCTAATTACATGGGGCAGCTTGGCGACAGTACTAATGGATCAAAAACTACTCCCGTACCAATAAGACAGGAGACAAAATTTACCGCAGTCTCTGCCGGAGCTTTTCATAGTCTGGCGATAGACAATAATGGTAATCTATGGGATTGGGGCACCTATGATAACCGGCAAATAGCTAATGATCTTGCTTGGGTTCTACCTTCGAATTTTTCCTTTTCAAATCCTGTTCGCGCGCGTTATAGCGATTCCCCTGTGCAAATAAACACTGACGGGGTAAAATTTAAAGAGGTAAGCGCAGGCTGGAGTTTTAGTCTGGCGCTGGACACTGACGGCAACATTTGGTCTTGGGGCTTTAATAACCAGGGCGAGCTGGGAGATGGAACAAGCGGCAACTCGCGCTATACCCCGCAGCGCATAACGGAAGGGATAAAGTTTCAGTCAATAGCCGCAGGCTGGTTCTCCTGCCTTGCAATAGATGTAGACGGCAATCTATATGCGTGGGGCGGCAACGGTTACGGCAAGCTGGGTACCGGAGACACAAGCCCCAAGTCTGTTCCTACGCCTATAATGGCTGGAACCAAATTCAGGTCTATATCCATGGCGGCGGAACACAGTCTGGCTGTCCGTTCTGACGGCAAGTTATTTAGCTGGGGCTACAATGACGACGGACAGCTTGGTCTTGGTCATATAAGCAGTTCCGGCACTAACTCGCAATTTAACACCCCGCAGGAAAACAACAGGGATATCAATTTTGTAGGAGTAGCTGCAGGCTTGAACCACAGTCTGGCTGTTGATCTGTCCGGTAATTTCTACGGCTGGGGCTGGGCGCAAAATGCCGGTGTTTCTTCTCATACTGGTCAACATGTAACTACACCTACTGGAATTACGTTTGAGTAACGAGGCGGTGTAAGGCGCTTTTTTTTGTACGCTTGTGCGCACTAGCAAAAACTTTCTGCGCACGTGCAGAAACAAGAAAAGTAAGATTGTTGTTTGTAGGCTATGCTTGTTGTCAACACGCTATGCTTACAAACAACAGCTTTTTTCTCTTTTCTCTTTTAATTTGTATAGGACTCACCCTAAACTCACCCCAAAATCACCCCCAAACCACCTTAAAATCACCTAATGGGCGATTTTTTACAGTTTTTTCCTATGTACAATTAAGATAAATCACATTTCAAGGAGTATTGTATGAAAAGCGTATTTAAATTGTTAGGAATTACCGTTCTTGTAGCGGTGATTGGTTTTACGATGATCGCCTGCGATCAATCGGACTCATTGACAGGCCTGGATGATGGATCTGTAAATGACAATGTATTTTACACAAACTTGGTAACAGTTGGGAACAATGGCAATTGGCTGGTCGATGGTGTTGATACCGGCAGGGAAGCGTTATGCCCGCATTGTAACACGGTCGATCCCGATACACTCACAATTGCCATCATTGGTGACACCGGCAGGAAAGCGCAATGGCCGCACGGCGCGCCTTTCATCGGGCACAACGGGAACTGGCAGGTCAACGGCGTTGACATTAACAGGCCGGCGTACTGGCCGGGGGTTAACGCAGACGAAATCGGCACGCCCATCATCGGAAAAAACGGCAACTGGTGGATAGTTATCGTCATAATTGATGACGGCGAGCATGGCAACGGCAAAGAACATGGAGATAAACCAGGCAACGATCCGTCATTCCCCATAGAAGAGCCGGAATATGGCACTTATGGACATTTTTCGTATACGGTTTTTAACGGCGAAATTACAATTACCGGCTACGATGGAACAGATGAAGTAATAAACATACCTTCGCAGATAGAAGGTAAACCTGTTACTACGATTGGAGATGAGGCTTTTGCCGGAGATTTGGATTTTATAGATTTGCCCGATGAAGATAAAGAAAAGCCGGGTGAAGATAATGGAAATCATGACAGAGAGCATAAAGAAGAACCGGATGAAATTCTCCCTCTCCCTCGCGGCAGAATAACCGCTGTTAACATCCCCGATACTGTAACAACCATTGGGAACCAGGCTTTTGTATGGAACCAAATAAACGAAATTAACATTCCCGACAGCGTTACCAGTATTGGAACCAGCGCCTTTGCACATAACAATTTGACCCAAGTTATCATCCCTGACAATGGTGTTGGCATATCGGCTCTTGCGTTTGCTTTTAATGAACTAACAGAAGTAAACATTCCCGACAGCGTTTTATTTATTGAATCTAATGTGTTTTTCAATAATAAAATAACCGAGGCTACCATAGGAAACGGCGTTAGCTATATTAATATGGCTGCGTTTGCTTCTAACCAACTGAGCAAAATTACTATCCCGGATGGTGTTTATGTAATCGGAAGAGCGGCATTTTCTGGCAACCAACTGACTGAAATTATAATCGGCAAAAGTGTTGATATGATTGGTGATTATGCTTTTGTTGGAAACAAGCTGACTCAAATTACTTTCCCTGACAGCGTTAATTTTATTGGACAGGGAGCGTTTAATGGCAACCAATTAACCGAAATTACAATCGGTGCAAATGTATCTATTGCTAGTACTGCTGCCGGTTTTTCTGCTGATGCTATAGGAGGCGGCTTTGAAAACGCCTATAAAAACGGTGGCAGAAGGGCGGGAACTTATACCAGACCTACTGGTAGTACAATATGGACTAGGCAGTAAGCCTCGAAAGAAGCATTATTGCAAAAAAGGTTACAATTTTATGGATTAATATTTATTTAAAATTGTGGTATACGCCCCAACATCGCATAAATTGAGTTATATGCCATGTGCAATTTTTTCAAGAATAATCGGTGAAAATGGTTAAAATATGACGTTTTTGCTATATTTACTTAACTTGACAAAATGTAAATAATAAGTTATATTAATCTATGTATGGTAAGTTTTTAGAAGTACCCATGTTTTTATGAAAGGAGTATATGAACGATTTACATGTAGAATGTTACGATGAAAAAGAAGTCGTGTCTAAAAAACAGTCGATAAAAAAGACTATGGCTATAGCCGGTAGTGTTATTGTAATTTCGGCGGGGTTAACTTCTTTTGCATGTGGCGGTGCAGGTTCCTGGTTTAACAGTTGCACTATAGAAAATTGTGAGTGTGGGTGTGAGTATGGTGATAGGTGTGTGTGTCTTGAAACAAAACCAGAAGAAGATTTTAATGAAGACAAAACAGAAATCTCTGATGATTCAGATTCGTAAAACGATAGCGCTGAAAAAATGGACAAACGTGTAGATATAAACAATATTGTTTTGCATTTGACTGAACGTTGTAATATGCGGTGTAAATACTGTTTTATGACACACGGTATAAAGTCAATGTCTGTTAAGGTTGCCGAATCCGCCGTGGATTATTTATTACAAAACTGTGGCAAGTATGCTAAAGTAACCTTTTTCGGCGGTGAGCCTTTGTTGGAATTTGAATTAATAAGACATATCACCGAATACATACATAAAAAAGCAACCCGTCCTGTTATATTGGATATTATAACCAACGGAACCTTGTTAACCGATGATTTTTATGAATATGCTAATAAAAATAAAATTCAAATACGCCTATCCTATGACGGCTTGCTGAACGACACAAACAGAGTTAATGAAGAAATGAAGGGTTTATTGGACATAACCCAATACAAGAATGCTATCGAAAAATACAAAATAGAATCTGCAAGTGTAATTGATGTAAACAATGTTGGAATTTGGCATGACAATGTTCTACACCTAAGAAGTTTAGGTTTCAAGTCTATGGGTTTTTTTCTCAATTACTCGTCGCTTTGGAAATTAAATCATGTTGAAATTTTACGCAGAGAATTTTTCAAGATCGCGGATACTTATGTCAAGTGGATAATTGAAGGAAACAAGGTACAAATAGGTAAAATTGACGACATGGTCAGGGCATACTCAAGCAAATTCGGGTTGACTAAAATAAAAGTAAATCGTGATTTGGTGTATTCGGTAGCGGTAAACGGCGAAGTTTATCCATTTGCGTCGGCTGTAGGCAATAAAAATTTATGTTTAGGCAATGTTGTTACAGGTATGAATCAAACGCTGCTGAATAAGGTCAATAATCTAGGGCTTGTTAAAGGATGTGAAAAATGTCCAATCAATGATGCGTGTATAGCGGCTAAAGGAAACATTTTAACCGATAAAATAGAACCATATGCCTATCCGATAGCGTGTCATGGTTACAAAATCGCATTTGACGTGGCTGATTATGTATACAATGCACTAATTATGAATATATCTTATAGTAATAAAAAATATTATTTTTAATAATAATAGTGGAGGAAAAGAAATTGTATAAATGAAAATGAAAAATATCCTGCTGGTTTTTATGGCTATGTTGGCATTTGTATTTGTTTCTTGCACTATTGATCCCAACGGGGAATCAACACCTGGGACAAATACCGATCCCGAAGATTGGCGCAATAGCGAATATTACAGATATTATGTTGGTGCCAACAGCTCGCAGCATAACGCGTCTCGATCAAATATTGCAAATATAATGCCGGTTTTTAATACGCAGGAAGCTGTAGCGGGCGGCGCGCCTGCAATAAACCCTCATGTAGTTGCCGGACTTTTGAAGGTGCTGGACGAAGTTCCGCAAACAGCGAACGCCGAGGATTTTTCCACATGGGTGGCAAGTACGCAAGCGCAGAATTTCGGCGCGGTTTATGTCCGTTTGTTTGACCGCATTACAGACGGCACGGAAGCGCAAAACGAATTCACGGGCAATTCGACAATCAGTGCACGTTGGTGGCGGGTTGTATACAGCAATAACGATGTTGTAACGCTTATGATGGCGGAACCGTATAGGCGAAGCACATACGAGGCCGCCAAATCCAACCTTTTGACGGATTTTAGCGCTGTGTCGGCAAAATTCCCGGCAATCGGACAAGCAATTTCAGCCGCGCCTTTTCAAACATGGCAAGGATATATGCAAACGTCAGTTGCCACAACAACAAACGGTACGGGCACGTATCAACACGAACCGCTAACGCCGGACGACCTTGTTTGGCTTCCGTCAAGTTATGAAACGGTTCGTATTGACAGCATTGACGGTACGCAGGAGGAAAACCCAATCCAAACCACGTCGGGAAATCTTGGTGTTCGCAGCGGTTTGTGGAGGTTAAACGCAAGTGACCGCGGGTTTTCAACAGGCAGCGGCTCGGTGGGGCAGGCTAATGCTTCCCACTGGACGCGTTCTGTCCGCGCCAACGGAACTGTGCAGCGAATAAACAATGCGTCAATACTCTCGACTGCCGCCGTAGACGGCGACAGCGGTATCCGCCCCGCGATACACCTTTCAATAAGCGCATTGCGGGATTTATTTGAACAGTACAAACATCAAATGTGGTACGGGCACACCGTAACGCGTGCCACAATGAATGACCAGATTGATTTGTGGTACGGCTCGGCGGAGTCAATCCGCATTGCCGACAATTTTGTACGGTTTCAATTAAACAACGGCGGCTGGCTGATGACAGGCGCGCCCGAAAGCTATTCGCTTTCCGACGGCTCAGCCATTGAGTATATAAATCCTACCCCCGCGCAGGAGCAGCAGCAGCTTGCAAGCCTTGACCGCAACGACGACACCACGGGCGACAGAGCGATAATAGAAGAACTGCGCTACATGATAAAAATGTATAAAGCCACGGGCAACTTGGTATATAGGGCGTCTTACGAAAAAGCCCTTGAACGCATTTTGGGTTTTGAGCGCCCCAACGGCGGGTTTCCGCGGCGGGCGCATCTTGCGGCTACACATTCTTTTAGCCAGATAGCATATAACGACGATGCAACGTCCAACGTGCTTAATTTGTGGCTTGATATATTGAACAACGATTGCGGCTGGTACAGCACCGTGGACAATGCCATGCGGCAGCGCCTGCGTACATCTTTCAACAAAGGCGTTGATGTCATTTTGAAAACGCAGGTTTATTCCGAGGCGCAAAGAATGTTGACGGGCTGGAACGGCGCGCATGATAATTATACCTACGAGCCGGTATGGATGCGCGAGTGGGAGCCGGTAGCAATTTGGCGCAGACCGTCAATTGGGAATGTAAATTTGTTAATGCGGATTGAAAACCCAAGTGCCCAAGTGCAAAACGCCATACATTCCTTTATCAAATTTTTTAATCATACCGAAATTTTTGGTGTTGTTACTCGAAGTATTCCTATGCCAAACGGCGTATACAGAACTGTTTGGCGCGAGCTTGAATACAGGGAAGGTTCGCGTGGCTATTGGGCATCGTTTACCGACATCGACACCTTTGAGCCGCTGTTTTTTGATCGGTTAGTACCCCGGCTTGAACCGGGAGAGGTTTTAGCAACGCCGCCAAACCGCGGCCGAGACAACCACAATTTTAGAAACTTATATGATGCAAACGGCAAGTTTTTGCTGGTAGAGAGTTACATGAATATAAGCAACGAACGACGCCAAGGATACGGCTATATAAGCAGCGATACACGCGGAGTGAGAGAAAATTATGAGCAATGGCTTCGCCGCTAATACAAGAATGCGCTTGTTTATTTTGGTTTAACTGAGGTATAATGCTTCTAATATGAAGACCGCTATGGAACGCAAATTTTATACAGGATAGAAAGGAGATAAAATGTCCCATTGCATTGTTTTAACAACAACCGCTTCTGCGGAAGAAGCCGACAAAATTGCCAATGTATTGGTAGAGAACAGGGTGGTTGCGTGTGTGCAAATATTTCCCATTGTCAGTATTTACCGTTGGCAGGGAAAAGTTGAACGGGAAAACGAATTGCGCTTAACAATCAAAACTACAAATGAGCTTTACCCGCGTGTAGAAAACCTTATAAAAGAAAACCACTCTTATGAAGTGCCGCAGATTGTTAAGGTTCCGATAACCGATGGGCTGCGGGAATATTTGGATTGGGTTTCAGAGGAAACAGGGTAGAAGTATTACATGAACAAAAAATACATTTGCTATTGCGGACTTTACTGTGAAAACTGTGCGGTTAAGGTAAAAATAGAACCGGTGGCAAAAATCCTGTATGAAGAAATGAAAAAAGCCGGTTTCGAGGAAATAATTCAATTCATTCCCAATGGCGATAAATTTTGACCTTTCCTTTGGAAAAGGGGTTTGTTTACAGGGATGCGGGGGAGTAGTATTTCAGATATGCGGAATTATTGAAGGGGATCAAAAAATATTAAAAACAGCTTATTTTTACTGCCCCATCGTATTATGATTAACCAGTGAGGTATAATATACAATATGGAAACCAGAAAAAACCTGCTAAGAGCGGTGCTTTCACGTATCTATTACATTTTATAGAAATAATGGCATAATATAAAAGATGAAGTAGTCAAATGAAACTACAAAACGACCTTATAAGGAGTAGGCAATGGCGGAAAATAAAAGCGGAATAGAATTGGTACAGTCAATAAACAAGGAATGGCTCGCAGATTTAGAAACAGATACTGATCTGCAAATTCTAATGTATGAACCATTTACAGAAGATTATTGGAAAGAAAAATATAAAATAGTATTATGCAATCTGGAACCCGGTGGCGATAAACCTGTTGTAGCAAAAAATGAGATATTGGGTTTTGATGGTTTTAAATATTGGCATAATGAAAAAAGACACACAACAGTAAGAAATTCCTCGAAATTTTTGTATTGTTTGTATGAAACATTAAAAGGAAAAACCTTTGAAAAAAAAGATTTGGAAATAGCAAAAAATGATAATGAATTGTTATTGAATTGCATGGAGAAAGTAACATATATGAACTTGTTGCAAGATGTTGGCAATGGAGCTTTCGACAAGAAAGCACAAGAATATTTTTGGCAAAAATTTTATAACAAAGGCAACAAAAACAGGGAAAGAATAGTTAATTTAATAAATGCGTTAGACCCTGATATATTTGTTGTTACATCAGATGATGGTTGTGATTTAATAAAGGAGTTGTTTAATAAAAAATTTGAAAATCATCTTTTCGTTTATAACAACAGATTATTTGTTGGGCTAGGTCATCCAAGCCGTAGCTTTGGCATGGATGATTATGTTTTGGATAAAGTAAATGTTATTATGGAAGGTTTGAAAACATATAATCTTTTGAAAAAGTAGCTGCAAATGAAACAAAAAATTGGTACTTATAAAAAAGATAGTTTAGATATTTTTATGGAAAAAGCAGGCAAATATATAAAGGAAAAGAACAATGAAGAAGCTCTTAAAATATTAACAGAAGCAATACAAAATCACCCCTCTGAATACATTGGATTACCATGGGCTTATTTGGAACGCTGTCAACTTTACATAGAAATGGAAGAATATGATTTAGCCTTAGCTGACATAAACGAAGCGCTTATTATAGACCCTTGTGAAAATTATCATCTTTTATTTAGCAGAATAGCAATTTTTGAAAAAACTGGTAAAATTGAAATGGCAATATTTGATTATACAATTTTAATAAATTCTTTCTTAGAATTATTTGAATTAGAAAAACCTAGATTTCAAAGGAATGAGGAAAGTTTTAATGAATTCAAAGAACATTTTGCATCACTCTATATGGAAAGAAGTTTATTGTATCAGAAAAAAGGATATGATGATCTTGCTGGAAAAGACATGGGGATATCTATAAAAATTTTAAAATATTGCAAGACCATTAGTGATATTGAGCAAACCATGAAATATGTTCGCAGGTTATAAAATTATTAATTGGCAAAGGGTAGTTTGCCTACGAGTGATAGATCAAAAATATTCAAAAAATAACTTATTTTTATTGCCCCATCATATTATGATTAACCAGTGAGGTATAATAAAACTATGGAAACCAGAAAAAACCTACCAAGGGCGGTGCTTTCACGCATTTATTTCATTGATAGACAGATAGCGTCTGGCAAATATCCTAATGTCCATGATTTAGCCAAAGGGTACGAAGTTGGGACGGCTACTATTTATCGGGATATAGAGTATATGAGGGATATGCTCAATGCTCCCATAGAGTATGATGCAAAAAATCGGGGCTGGTGTTATAAAGAAAAATCCTTTAGGCTGCCCGCCCGCTTTGCTTCTGCTAATGATATGCTGGCTTTAAGCATGGCAAAATCTCTTATCTCGCTATACAAAAATACACCGCTTTATGAATCTGCCAGGCGTTTGTTAGATGATATTACGGCGCCTCTGTCCTCTGATGAAGCTGCTGATGTAAAACAGGCGGCGTGGTATGAAGATAGAATAATTGTACCGCCTGTTGCTTCCGCAAAGATAAAACCGGAAATATGGGAGGTAATAGTAGATGCAATGAAGGAAAACAGGGTATTAAGCTTTGAATATAAAGGTGTCTGGGATAATGATTATAAAACACGCCTTGTCCGGCCTTTCCAGCTTCTCTTTGATACCGGAGTGTGGTATGTCTACGGTTATTCAGAAGAGCGTTCCGCAATACGGTTTTTTTCACTTTCCCGAATAAAAAATGTTATGCTGACCAATGAACGTTTTGCTCTTCCAAAAGATTTTGATTATCGTAAAATCCATAACAGTAGTTTTTTTGGTGTTTTTGCCGGACATAAAAAATTAAAGTTCCGCATCGCCTTTTACGATGAGTCTGCCCTCTGGGTTCAGGAACGGCAATGGGCCGAGGATCAAAAAATCGAAAAAACAGACGATGGAGTTGTTATTCGTTTTACCAGCACGCAATATACCAAAGTGCTGGAGTGGATTTTATCCCGAGGCTGCACCGCACAACCCATTGGGCCGGATATTTTGGTTACTGACTGGCAAAAGCAAATCAAGGAAATGGGGAGGTTGGCGAAAACATGAAAAGATAATGATATAGGGTTATCTAAAAACGAAATTGAAAAACTAAAAGATAGATTGAGGAGTAATGGATGAATTTTGTTGCGATTGATTTTGAAACCGCTAACTATTCTCGAAAAAGCGCCTGTTCGGTGGGTATGGTAAAATATCAAAACGGAAAAAAAATAAGTGCTTTTTATTCTCTTATAAGGCCGCCGACACTTTATATACGGCCTGATTTTACTGCCATACATGGTCTTACAGTAGAAGAAGTAAAGAACGCTCCGACATTTGCGGAACTTTGGGATAGTCATATCCGTCCTTTTTTAGACGACTTACCTGTTGCGGCTCATAATGCCCATTTTGATATAGGTGTTCTTTTGGCAACTCTTGAATGGCACGGAATTAGCAGCCCCGACTTGCTGTATTTCTGCTCGCTCCAGTTGGCACGGCGTACCTGGCCGTCTTTTAAGTCTCATGCTTTAGGCGACCTTGCCAAAGAATTTAATATTGAATACAAGGCTCATCATGCCCTTGATGACGCAGAAACTTGCGGCAAAATAATATTGATGGCAGCGGAAAATTACAAAAGTACCAACCTGCAGGAATTGCTTAGATCAGCAAA
>Ga0099364_10010391_pt1 | contig 12797 bp, 9 predicted proteins | sample TergutTh196P3_FD_73070 | JGI IMG/M metagenome (GOLD analysis project Ga0099364, IMG submission 73070) | Microcerotermes parvus P3 segment gut microbial communities from Pointe-Noire, Republic of the Congo - Th196 P3 | ecosystem: Host-associated > Arthropoda: Insects > Digestive system > Gut ... | reverse complement strand
CCCTGCGTGAGCTTATGGGGATCCCCTCAAACTACAAGGTGCTTTTTCTGCAGGGCGGAGCATCGCTTCAGTTTTCCATGATCCCGCTTAACCTTGCTGCCACTGAAGACGGCACAAAGAAAAAAGTGTCGTATATGGAAACAGGCATTTGGTCGCAGAAGGCTGTGGAAGAAGCCGCAAAATACACAGAAGTTATTGTCAGGGCAAGCTCCAAAGACCGCTCCTTCAGCTATATTCCGGCAGGCGCAAAACCAGAAGCCACTGATGTTTACTGTCATTATACGCCTAACAATACAATCGTGGGGACAAGATGGCCCTATATACCGGAAACAGGTTCTGTTCCCCTTGCAGCGGATTTTTCAAGCAGCATACTTTCAGAACCTTTGGATGTTTCCAGGTTCGGTATCATTTATGCCGGAGCGCAGAAAAACCTTGGCCCTGCAGGAGTAACACTGATCATAATCCGCGAAGACCTTATCGGTCATGCCCCGTCCTGGGTTCCGATCATGCTTCGTTATGACACCCATGCAAAAGAAGGCTCCATGTACAATACACCGCCCTGTTATTCGATCTACATGATAGGCCTTGTCCTTGACTGGTTAAAGGAACAGGGAGGCGTGGAAGGCATATTAAAGATCAACCTGGAAAAAGCTGATCTCTTGTATACATATCTTGAGGAAAGCAAACACTTTATGTCCCCTGTTGAAAAAACATCCCGCAGCTTGATGAATATTCCCTTTGTCTGCCGTGAAGAAAATCAGGACAAGCAAAAGGAAATTGAAACACGTTTTTTAAAAGAAGCTGCAGAGGCAGGTCTTGTAAACCTTGCAGGGCACAGGCTTGTAGGAGGCATGAGGGCAAGTATCTACAATGCAATGCCCATAGAAGGTGTTAATGCTTTGATAGCATTTATGGAAAAATTTGAAAAAAGCCTTTAACCAATTACCTCGCTCTTCAGGGCGGGGTGTAAACCTTCGCCACAAATAAAAGGAGGCAGCTATGTTTAAAATCAGAACAATGAATAAAATTTCTCCCCTGGGACTTGAAAAATTCTCGCGTGATAAATATGAGATCGCAAGCGAAATCCCTAATCCGGATGCAATCATAGTACGCAGTGCAGATCTCAATTCAATAGAAATTCCTGACACAGTTCTTGCCATTGCAAGGGCAGGTGCTGGTTACAACAATATCCCGGTTGGGGCATGCAGCGAAAAGGGCATTGCGGTTTTTAATACACCGGGCGGAAATGCAAACGCAGTCAAGGAACTGGCAATAGGAGCGCTTTTGCTTTCTTCAAGAAACATCTTTGAAGGGATCTCCTGGTGCAAGACCATTGCGCAAAAGGCAGATGAAGTTCCGGAGCTTGTTGAAAAAGAAAAATCCCGTTTTACCGGAGCTGAGCTTAAGGGCAAGGTTTTGGGCGTTATAGGCCTTGGTGCAATAGGTGTTATGGTTGCAAATGATGCAGTTGCTTTGGGCATGCAGGTTATTGGCTATGACCCGTTTATTTCTGTTGATGCTGCCTGGAGGCTTTCCCGTGCAGTAGATCGCGCAGACACACTTGAAGGTGTTCTTGCCAAAAGTGATTATATAAGCCTGCATCTGCCGCAAAACAGCAATACAAAAGGTATACTTAACAAAGACAAAATACGCCTTATAAAAAAAGGAGCCAGGATTATTAACCTGTCACGGGGTGCGCTTGTAAATGAGGCTGATATTATTGCATCGCTTAACTCAGAACATCTGACATCTTATGTTACGGATTTCCCGACAGCAGAACTTCTTAACTGTCCCAAAGCAATCTGCATTCCGCATCTTGGCGCTTCAACGCCAGAGGCAGAAGATAATTGTGCAATAATGGCTGTGCAGCAGATCATTGATTACCTTGAAGCAGGCGCTGTTTCCAATTCTGTCAATTTACCGCGCTGCCGGCTTGAAGGTAAGGCTCCGCATAGGCTCCAGGCTCTAAACCGCAATATTCCCAATATGGTGGGGCAGATCACGACCATACTTGCAGAAGAGAATATCAATATTCTTGATCTTATCAATCACCATCGTGATGATTATGCATACAATATTATTGATACAGAACAAGCTATACCGGATGCAACATTGGAGAAGTTAAAAAATGTTGAAGGCATTATCCGCGTGCGGGCAATAAAGTAAATTATTTCCTGCGTTTTCTAAAACCCTCTGCTGCCTTGAAATTATAAACAGGTTTTATTCTTTTAAGAATTTTTGCAGTGGGTTTTATATGTTTAATTATCTCGTCAATGTTTTTATAAGCCATGGGACTTTCGTCCAGTGTATGCTTGTTAACTGATGTGGAAAAAATCCCCTGCATTGATTTTTCGTATTCAGCCATGTTTAATGTCTCAAACGCCTTGTTCCTGCTCATTATCCTGCCTGCGCCGTGCGGTGCAGAATAATTCCAGTCTTTATTGCCAAGACCTTCGCATATAAGGCTGCCATCGCGCATATTGATTGGAATAATAAACTTTTCTCTCTTTTTTGCAGAGACAGCACCTTTGCGCAGGATCATGGAGTCTGTGTCAATATAATTATGAATTGTGGAAAACCTGTCGTGTATTATTTTTTCAGACAAATTTAATTCATTAAAAATAATTGACATCATTGCCCTGCGGTTTACTAGCGCAAAGTGCTGGACTATCTTCATATCATTGATATAATCTTCAAAAAGTTTATTGCTTAGGTATGCAAGATCATTGGGAATAAATTCGGTACTCTTTTTACTGCTAAGCTGTTTAATGGCTTTATCCTGGTAATATTCTGCAAGTTCCTTTCCCAAATGCCTGCTGCCGGAATGAATTATAATATAAAGGTTTTCTTCATCATCCCTTGAGACTTCAATAAAATGATTGCCGCCCCCTAAAGTACCTATACTCCTTTTTGCCCGCGCAATATCAAACGATGTGCAGCGTATATCGCCAAAAGCAACTTCATTTACAAAGCCATGTTCGCGATCCCTGATGTTCATGCTGCTTGGAATATTTGCATATATTACTTTATCAAGCAAAGCCGGATTAAATTCTTTGGCAAACTTTTCCTGTGCCTTGATCACAACTGTTTCCATGCCGCAGCCTATATCAACGCCAACAAGGTTTGGGACAATCTTATTGTCAATAGTCATTGTGGTACCAATGGTACAGCCAGCCCCTGCATGAACATCAGGCATCAGGCGGATAATGCTGCCTTTTACAAAAGCCTGGTTGCAGAGAGTCTGTATCTGCTCGCTGGAAAAATCATCCAGATAATTTGTAAAGACCTTTGCTGTATTGTATTTCCCTGAAATTTTAATCACTGGGGAAATAATCTTTACTTACCCAGCCGCAGCACATTCCAGGAAGCAGGAGCCAGACGAGCTGTTAGTTTGGAACCATCCATTCTGCCGTCTGTCTGGGTTACAGGAGATACTGTCTCTCCCTTTGCAGAATTTACAGCAAGCAAATCCTTGTTATAAAGCGTTATATGTTCCTTTAATTTGTACCCATCGAATCCGTAAACATCCGCTTCAAGCTCCATTGCCTCGTTAAGGCTGCGGTTGACAGCAAAAATAACAAGTTCATTTTTTTCTTCATTATGCACGGCAACTGTTTCAAGGTAAGGAATATCAGAATATTCTATAGAATCATATTTATTGCATTTAACAGGACAGCGCAGTACAGTACCACGGCCATACATGGAAGCGTGCATAAAGGGATAATAAATGGACTGACGCCAGGCCTTGCCGCCGGGTTCTGTCATTATTGGTGCAATTACATTAACAAGCTGTGCAAGACATGCAATTTTTACCCTGTCTGCATTTTTTAAAAGTGTAATAAGCATGCAGCCTACAACCAATGCATCCTCCATTGTGTAGATATCTTCCAGCCTGGGCGGTGCTTCTATCCATTTCTCTATTTCCCTGTCCTGATCGTGGCTGTGGAACCATACATTCCATTCATCAAATGAAAGATCAATCTGTTTTTTGCTTTGCTTTTTGGCTTTGACATAGTCACAGATACCAACAACTGTCCTGATAAACGAATCCATTTCAAGGCTGCGTCCCAGGAAATTGGGTGTATCCTTTTCTTTATTGCCAAAATAAATATGAAGTGAGAGATAATCCACATGCTCGTATGTGTGATCAAGAACAGTTTCTTCCCATTGTGCAAAAGTTGGCATGCGTGCATTTGAGCTTCCGCATACAACAAGTTCTATGGAAGGATCAGTCCACTTCATAACCTTGGCTGATTCAGCTGCAATACGTCCGTATTCGTCAGCGGTCTTATGGCAGATCTGCCAGGGACCGTCCATTTCATTTCCAAGACACCAAAGTTTTATATTGTGGGGATCTTTAACTCCATGGCTCTTACGCAGATCACTCCAGTATGTATTACCTTTAAAATTACAGTACTCAAGATAATTCCTTGCCTCATCAGGGCCGCGGGTTCCAAGGTTTATTGCCATCATTAGTTCTGAATCAGCCAGTCTTGCCCATTCAGCAAATTCATTTGTACCAATTTTATTGGATTCTAAAGTCATCCATGCAAGATCCATTTTTACAGGACGTTTTTCCAAAGGACCAACTCCGTCTTCCCAGTTATAACCTGACACAAAATTTCCGCCCGGGTAACGCACTAATGGTACACCCATCTCCTGTACCAGACGAATAACATCTTTCCTGAATCCATTCTTATCAGCCTCAGGATGTCCTGGTTCATAAATGCCGTTGTATACAGCCCTTCCTAAATGCTCGACAAAAGATCCATAAATACGTTTGTCAACTGCGCCAATGGAAAATTCCCTGTGAAGTGTAATGCTTGCTTTCATAATCTGTATTTTCTCCTGTATTTCAATTAGTCCATCTATCGCCGCTGGGATGCGGGCAATAACTTTTGGCTGGACGAGCCCTAAATAATATAAAACAACCGCAATGAGCGCAAAGTACCTGCTCCCTTAAAGCCTCACACTCTGCACAAACATCTATGCGTTTTTGGTAAAGACCTGTTCCCGCTGCAAGAGAAGGATCAATAGGTATTTCCTTAAGTTTATCAGCAATCAATTGAGGTGTAAAGAAATTTGTACCCTTGTCACAGTGCGGACATAGCCGGGATTCTGTCACGACAATTCCAGTGTGACTACTGATTTGGGCGGAAGCTTTACATTTATTCTTCCACTTGCCCCTTCAGCCTTTGCTCCCTTAAATTCCTCAATCTTTACCTTGTCTGCATTTTCAAAAGTATTATGATCTCCCATATTTGCAGATGTAATAATCCATCCGCCAGCTGGTTTTGGAGTAGCTCCCCTAAACTCAAGGATTAGGGGTTTCTCGTTTTTAGGATCAATGTTGGTCATGGAAACATGTATGTTCCCCTTTTCATTTTCTGAAGCACTAGCTGTTATGGATGGTATAGAACCGAAACCCAGTATGCAGCCTTCATCTTCAATATATACCGGAAGTTTAACAGCATCATGATGAACCTTGTACATATCAAAGGCATGATATGTCGGGGTCTTTATCATCTTTGCGCCTTCTGTAAGGATGACCGACTGAAGTACATTGATGGTCTGGGCGATATTTGCCATGCCTACACGCTCGCAATGATTATTGAAAATATTAAAGTGGATCCCTGCTACAAGTGCATCCCTTAAGGAGTTTTGCTGGAAAAGGAAACCAGGGTTTGTTCCGGGTTCTACGTCAAACCAGGTTCCCCATTCATCAACAATCATGGCAACTTTACGATCTGGATCATATTCATCCATTATGGCGCTGTGTTTTTTTAAAAGCTCTTCCATAAAATAAGCCTTGCGCATTGTTAAAAGCCATTCTGCTTCTGTAAATTGCGTGGCAGATCCCTTATGCGCCCATTCACCCGGAATTGTATAGTAATGAAGAGCAAGACCGTTAAGGGAATTGCCGCGCGGTGAGCAGGTTTTTTCCATAAGTACTTTTGTCCAGTTGTAATTGGTGTCATTTGGGCCGCAGGCAATTTTAAAGGGGACTGTGTTGCCGTACTTTCTTGTATATGTCGCATAACGTCTGTAATTATCTGCATAAAACTCTGGTGTCATGTTGCCGCCGCAACCCCAGTTTTCATTCCCTATGCCCCAGTATTTTACATTCCAGGGTTTATCCCTGCCGTTTTTTCTGCGAAGGTCTGCCATTGGGCTTGTACCGTCAAAATTACAGTACTCAACCCATTGTGCTAGTTCCTGAACAGTACCGCTTCCGACATTACCGCATATATAGGGCTCGCAGCGCGGTTCTCCAGGCTCTGAAAGCTGTTCGCACAGATCAAGGAATTCATGTGTGCCAAAGCTGTTGTCCTCTGTTACACCGCCCCAGTGAGTGTTGATCATCTTTGGACGCTGTGAACGCGGGCCTATACCGTCCATCCAGTGATACTCGTCAGCAAAACAGCCGCCGGGCCAGCGCAGGTTTGGGATTTTTATTTTCTTAAGAGCGTCCACAATGTCTTTTCGTATACCTCTGACATTGGGGATGGGGGTACCACCATTAGATGGCGAGTCTTCGCCAACCCAGTAACCGCCGTATATACAGCGGCCAAGGTGTTCAGAAAAATGACCGTATATGTGACGGTTGATTCTAACATTACCATCTGCTGCATTAACCACTATTCTGTTCATAATTATTCCTTGCTTTTTTTATTTTTGGTAAAGATAACACTTAACGATTCTTCCTTCTGTCTCAATGTCAGGAGGATCAGCTGCTTTGCATTTATCCATTACATTGGGACAGCGCGCAGCAAACTTGCATCCCTGTCTGGAATATTCCCTTACCTCTGTTGTGGAAAGACCTATACGCTGAGCCCAGGCTGATTTGTCTTCAGGTTCAGGCGCAGGAACAGATTCCTTTAATAGTTTTGTATAGGGATGAAGCGGATTACCCAGTACAGCTTCTACAGGCCCCATTTCCACAACATAACCCCGCAGCATTATTGCTATCCTGTCGCTTATATAATAGGCAGTTGCAAGGTCATGTGTTATGTAAAGAACGCTTACCTTTTCCTCATCGCGGAGCTTTTTTAACAAATTGACAATGGTCATTCTTAAACTGGCATCTACCATGGAAACCGGTTCGTCCGCCAGGATAAGGCTGGGTTGTGATATAAGGGAGCGTGCCACTGAAATACGCTGTATCTGTCCGCCGGAAAGTTCGTGCGCATAACGCTTTGATAACTCTTCCAGAGAAAGCCCTACAAGATGCAAAGCCCTGTCAACAGATTCTCTGGCAGTTTTTCTGTCTTTGGCAATGCCAAAGTTAATGGCTGTATCAAAAAGATATTCTTCTACACGGCGCAGGGGATTAAAAGTCTCAAAGGGATTCTGAAAAACAGGCTGAACCTTTTTCATAAAAGCCTTGAATTCGCTCTGTCTGCGTATTGAAAATAAATTTCTTCCTTCAAAAAAAACTTTCCCGCTTGAAGGCTCAAGATCCCTAAGGAGCATACGCGAAAGGGTTGTCTTTCCGCTTCCGGATTCTCCTGCAATTGTAAAAATTTCCGGCTTGTCTTTTTCTAGGGAAAAGCTTACGTCATTAACTGCAACAAGCCTTGTGCCTGTAATAAGACCGCCTATGTGGAATACACGTGTTACATTCTGTACTTCCAGAAGTTTATTACTGCTCATTCTTTTGCCTCCCCTGGCTGTCCATGTGACAGCAGATGGCAAGCTGCCCTGTGTCCTTCGCCAAAATCCTTCATGTTGGGATTTTCTTTCCTGCAAATATCCAGTGCTTGTTTACATCGCGGATGGAAACGGCATCCTTCCGGCGGGTTTGCAAGATTTGGCGGCGCTCCTTCAAGACTGCTCTTGCCGGATTTGTCTCCTATAACAGGAAGGGAGCTTATAAGGTGTTTTGTATATGGATGTTCGGGCCGTCTAAAGATAATTTCTGTTGGTGCCTCTTCCACAATGCGCCCTGCATACATTATTGCTACACGATCCGCAACATTGGCATGTACAGCCATGTCATGGGTTACAAGTAACACTGTATTTTTTGACTGACCCTGGATTTCTTTTATAAGCTGTAAGACTCCGCGCTGGACTACAACATCAAGGGCTGTTGTAGGCTCGTCCGCTATGATAAGTCCTGGATGGAAAACCGTAGCAAGTGCAATGGCAACCCTTTGACGCATGCCTCCCGAAAGCTCATGCGGATAAGATCGCAGTATCTCGGATGGAAGTCCAAGTACTTTTACATGCTCAATTATACGATCAAGGAACTCTTTTTTGTCTTTTATACCTTCGTGAGTACTGATAATGTCTTCGAAGGTTTTTATTACTCTTCTTACAGGGTTAAGTACACTCATGGAACCCTGCATGACATAGGAGATTTCCTTCCATCTTATATTGCGCTGAAGATCATCAGCGGGAATTGTAAGTATATCCACATTCCTGGTTTTAAATTGATATTTAACAGAACCTTCGTATACCTTTAGCGGGGCTTTTACTGAGCCGGAAAGAACTTTTATTAGGGTTGTTTTGCCGCAGCTTGACTCCCCTGCAACTCCGTAAATTTCATTTGGCTTGAGTTCCAGGGACACATCATCAATGGCTTTAACCATGCGGGATATGCCGTACATCTCTGTCTTGTAATAAGCTTTTAAGCCTTCTACTTTTAATAATGCTGACATGGCTATACTCCCATCCGGCGCAGCCGGGTTCGTGGATCAATGTATTCATTAATACTGGTTATCATAAGGTAAAGACCCAAAAAGAGAATTATAGAAAAGAGTACAGGTGCGCCAAGCCACCACCATATACCAAATATAAGAGCCTGATGAGCATTAGCCCAGTAAATTGTAGAACCAAGTGTTGGTGTTGTAATACTTGTTAAACCCAAAACACCCAGGGTTACTTCCATGCCTATTGACCACATCATATTATTGATTGTAGTGGCAAAGACAACAGGAAGTACAAAGGGAAGATGTTCTGTCATTGTAATTCGAAAAGCCTTTGTGCCGGAATAAACCGCAGTCCTTGTAAATGACCTTTCTTTAAGGCTCAAAACCTGGGAGCGGATGAGCCTTGCATCCCAGGCCCACCCGAATATTCCAAGGAATACAGCAAGGATTGTGATGTTCATTTGCTCCCCTACCATAAAGCTTACAAGGATCAATATGGGAAGAACAGGAATAACAACAAAGCTGTCGTTAATTGACATTAATATTTTGTCAATATAGCCGCCTCTGTACCCGGCAGTAAGACCTACTATAATGGCAATTACACGGGATACCAAGGCGCATATAACGCCCAGATAAAGTGAATTGCGTATGGCAAAAGTCATCCACCAGAACATATCCTGGCCGCGGGAGTTTGTACCAAATATATGCCTTAAAGAAGGTGATTGATCCATGGGTACCTGGAATGTCCTGCCCATGTCGTGCGGAGAAAACCAGGATAAGAACATCATTAAAAAAATCATACTTAGAAAAATAAATGCTGTGCGAAACCGTATATCAAAACGCAGAAGGTCGCGTAAAACTTTATTCATTTATGGCCTCCTACCTAATCCTGACCCTGGGGTCAAAAAACGGATAAACAAGATCCAGAATTAATGCGGCTGTGGCAACGCCAATTATGGAGAAGAGTGTAACTCCCATAATCAGCGAGTAGTCGGTTCTTAATATTGCCTGATAAGCAAGAAGACCTACACCTGGATAGGAAAAAATAACCTCAAGGATCATGGCTCCGTTAAAGATCATTCCAAGACTCAAAGCAAGGCCTGTTATCTGGGGCAGCATTGCGTTTCTCATAACATAACCAAAAAGGATTTTTCTTTCTTTTAATCCTGCGGTTTCTGCATAAACTACATAATCTTCACTAATTATATTTGAAGTTAATGCTTTCATTCCAATATACCATGCGCCTATTCCGCCCAACACAAGGCTTAAGGCAGGTAATATGGAATGATGCAAAACAATAATTGCAAATCTTAATGTCATTGAAGGCCGCATACCTATTGGATAAGCGCCTCTTATTGGAAATATGGGTAAAAGATAGGCGAAAAAAATCACTAAAAGCAGTGCCAAAATATAATAGGGGATTGGTCTTATGGCCTGGCTTAAGACATCTACCCCTCCAAGAATTTTGTTTTTTGGATAATCACTTGCAAGAGCACCCAAAAGATTTCCTAAAATCCAGGAAATAAAAGTAGCTGTTAATAAAAGCCCTAAAGTCCATGGCAGGGAACGGCTTATCAATGTCATAACAGGTGTTGGAAAAGAAGAAAAGGAACGACCCAGATCACCTCTTAACAAGCGCTGCCATAAATCCAGATATTGTTCCCAGGTACTCCCTTCAAGACCATAAAGGGATGTAAGAGACCTTGTAAAATCTTCAAGCTCTGCGGGGTTTAAATTGACTCCGGTGATCATAAGACGGTTTATCTGTCCCCTAACCGGATCAGAAGGTGAAAGCCTTGGAACTATAAAAGTTACAGTAACTCCAACAAAAACTACAATTAAATACTGACCTATACGCGGCAGTATATATCCCAATATAAATTTTCGCATTCTTTTCCCCTAATTAAAGATTAAAAAAAGCCCTGGCAATCTTTTCAATTACCAGGGCTTGCAAGATCAGGGTTCTTATCTGCCTGTGGACCTGAATCTAAGATACATATATCTTGTATTGGTCCAGTTTGTTACAGGATTGGCATAGGGATTTGTTATATCCGGATAACCAGTCCAGTAGTGTTCATCCATAATGGTAAATACATTATAGGCAGATATGGGAATTTGGAACATATCATCCAATGCGATCTGGATGAATTCCCTTCCAAGCTCAATAACTCTTGGGTGTTCCATATCTAATGTCAGTAATTCTTCAATATTTCTGTCAAGCCTTGGATTTCTCCAGCGGCTCCAGTTCCTGCCGCCTAACACACCAATGGGTGTATATTCAGAGGAATGGAAAGGTGTAAGGAAGTTGGAAAGATCAGGGTGGCCGCCCCAGGATTCTATATTCCAGAAAAGCTGGCCATCAAATTCTCCAGGTCCTGTAAAGGAGCCGGCATCAGTTGTAACATTAAGAATTGCATCAATGCCAAATTCCTGCCAACATTCTACGATCATTGCTGCAGCACGGTTAAGGCCAGGGTTACTGGCTTCTGTATGCCCCAGTAATACAAATCTGAATGGCTCGCCATTGGCAAATTGCCATACACCCTGTGCATTCCTGCGCATACCGCCCTTAATCATAAGTTTTTCTGCTGCTTCAAGGTTATAGTGATACCAGCCTGCACCTACGTCTCTTTTTATTTCAGTAGGATTGGTAGGAACAACATCACCCAATACCTGTCTGGCAGCCTCTGCTATTGCTATGGTTGCATTGGGGTTATATGGTCTGAATGTTGTGCCGTCTCCCAGATCAAGGGTATAGTCTACCAGCCATTGTTCAAGAGGCTGGAAATAAATCTGCGGATACATTCCTGTAGGCGGAACATGAAGTGCTGAAATTGTCATGGCTCCGCGGGCTGCTGCCATGGCTACTCTTGTGATATCAAGTGACAGGGTAAGAGCCCAGCGTACATCCCTGTTGTTAAGGCCAGGTCTGTCATTATTTAAAACAACTGCTACAAGTGTTGGATCAGGATGTCCCCATGGGAAATCCGGGAACCAGGTTTTGGATGTAGGATGAGTACGCCTTAATGTCATGGCACCTTCAACTGTTATATCGTGAATCATGTCAAGGTTATTGCTGCGCATGGACATAACTTTTGTATCACTGGAACCAGCATCAATATACATGGCGTATCTTGGTGCATGTTCAAGGCTGCCAAAGCGGGCCAGTGTTGTTCTCTGCCAGTCCTCACGTTTTTCCCAAAGATACCATTGCCCCTGTGGATCAAAGTCTTTAAGTACATAGGGACCCAATGAAACCAGAGGATAATTATTAAAGCTGGCTGGATCGTCTACATTTTCAAATATATGCTTGGGCATTATAAATGTTGCATCCCAGCGCACTACAAAGTTAGAATGGAAGCGTGAATTGGGATTTGTAAGATAAATTTTCAATTCAAAATCATTTATCTTTTCTACCCTGTCTACCCATACCCTGAATGTAGGTGTGCGGTACATTGCATCATAGGTTTTAAGGGTTTCAATAGTGAAAATTACATCATCTGCAGTAAACTGTACGCCGTCACTCCAATAGATGCCCTGGCGCAGCCTTATTGTCAATTCAGTAAAATCACTGTTGTAAATCGGGAAATCTGCTGCAAGAGCATTTTCCCAAACACCATCGATACCTGCGTTGGGGTCGATATACCAGAGTGCATCAAGAGCAAGCTGCTGCAGACCACCCATAAAGCTGGTATTCCAGCCGCTCCAGCGGTTAAAATATTCAGCCGGGTTTGCCCGTCCGCCGGGATTCTCAAGAATAATGGTTTGATTGCGGGGTACATTTGCACCTTCGATCATCCCACCAGCATCTCTACTACAACCAATAAAGGCCAATGAAAAAATCATCAGCAATATAATGGCCAGAAATACTGATTTCTTTAGTCCATTCATATAATTCCTCCAAAAAGATTTTATGCTTTTTTTTACAAAAGCTATTTATAATATTATCAAGGAAGATTTTTTATTTGTCAATTAAATAATTATATATCAATCAAGTTGATTTATAAATTATATCAATTAATTTTACTTCCCCAAATGGAAATTCCTTCATTAGACATGGCAGAAAAAGTCATAACATAAGAACGGGTATCTTCATTCCACTGATGGCTCGCAACCCCTTTATAAGTGATGCCATCTATGATCAGG
>Ga0099364_10010390_pt1 | contig 12798 bp, 11 predicted proteins | sample TergutTh196P3_FD_73070 | JGI IMG/M metagenome (GOLD analysis project Ga0099364, IMG submission 73070) | Microcerotermes parvus P3 segment gut microbial communities from Pointe-Noire, Republic of the Congo - Th196 P3 | ecosystem: Host-associated > Arthropoda: Insects > Digestive system > Gut ... | reverse complement strand
CAGGGTCGTTCGAAATCCAATTTCCTGACGGTTTTACTTTAGACGATCAGCTGACCGTTTTATCTGTCGAATTTGGCGGCGGCGCGACTTTATCCTTTACCGCCAAAGGCAACAATACTTGGCTGATAGAAATTAAACCGAGCGACTTGAAAAGCGCGAATGTGACCGAATACTGTAAAATCATGGATATTGCCTATAAAGCAAACGAAAATGTTCCCGTCGGTACATACGAGGCAAAGATTACGAACCTCGATTTTACGACGAATGACGGTGTGTCCATAAAAGAAGAATTGATGAGTGTCAATATTCCTGTCCATCAACAGCCGACGTCTATCGAACCTGTCCATAACAAGTCGTTTGTAGCCTATTTTACCGGTAACATGTTGAGCGTAGAAAGTCCATATATGGAAACCGTCGCAGTATATTCCGTCATGGGCGCACAACTCTATACTGCTATTAAAAATCCGGGCATAATCAATATTCCGTTCCCTTTGCAAAGCGGTACAATAGTCATTATACAGGGAAGCAAAAGCGGCACAGTAAAAATACTAAAGTAGCACTAATGTTAAGTTAGAACAGAAAAGGAAAAAAGAATAAATACAAAAAACGTGAGAGTGAGAACAAATCATCTAACAAGTGGTTTAGGTGTGCTACGAAGAGAGAGAAGCAGCATTCTCTCTCAAACTGAAGAAAAGATGATGGAACGATTGAGAGAAATCGCTGACCCGACGATCACATTCTCCGAAGGAGGTGACCAAATTGCCACCCGCGCTGAAGGGGTAACCCGACGGTGGTGAACTGGAGTGGAAAAGCGAAGTACGTGTGATGGACAAGTATGTTTACCGATGCATCGTATCTGGAAAAATGCAAACTCTTGAACAGTACGGCGTTTACCTTATGGAAGATGAAAAGGAGATGATAAAAGGCAGATCATTGATGTTGAATTTTATTAGTGCTTAAGCAATCAAATAGAGCAGAATTAAAAGCACTGTTCAACCTTTTTTAAATTATTTATTGGAAATCCTTTGATATGCAATAATTTTCTCGTACCTTTGCGGTTTATAAACATTATAAAAAGTAAAGATTATGCCGGTATCAATCGTAAAAGTACCATTTCAAGCAGATTTATTGCAGCAAATAGATTGTTTTGTTGACGGAAAAGTGTACTCTCGTGAAGATATTATTATCGAAGCAACCAAAATGTACATTGCCCGCAAACGGAATTGGCAAAATATATTCTCACTTGGCGACCGTTTGGCTGTGGAAAACAACCTTTCGGAAGTTGATCTGATGAACGAAATAAAAGCCTGTCGTCTCGAAAAATGAAACTTGTATTAGATACAAATATTTTTATATCCTCTTTCTTTTGGGGTGGTAATCCACGAAAAATCATGATACGGATTATTGACAGAAAAGATACATTGTTTGTTTCTAATGAAATATTGCGCGAAATATTTTTTGTTATGACACGTCCAAAGTTTAATGTGAGTCATCGCCAAATTAATCTTTTTGTCGACTCTATTGAAGAAGTCTCCTGTCATGTTACTTCTTTGGGTGTAATACAAGGTATTTGTCGCGACAGCGATGACGATAAAATATTAGAATGTGCTGTTTTGGGTAACGTTGATTTCATGGGCGACAATGATTTATTATCGTTAAAAGAATTTCGAGGAATTCCTATTATGACTGCCTCAGAATATATCGAAAAAGTCGAAAATTCAAACAAGATATGATGAATGCCTGCACCTAACAAGCGGTTTGGCAAAATTGGGGTGTAAAGTGATAACCCGAATTCCGGCGCGTCCTTTAACCGTCAGTGACAACCCGAACTGTGTGCAGTTGCGCCCCAACTTCGCCAAGCCGCCGGGACGGAAGACGTATAGTTCTTGGATTTGGCGTCTTTGCGAAGAACGAAACAATCCAGAAAAAAAACAACAAAAACTATATCAGATTTACAATGCCTCAAAAATGTATTTTTCGTGGCAGTCAGGGAATGACGGCATACCACCCCCTATCGATGGCAAAAAATCAGCCAAAACAGATATTTGTGGGAAATTTAAACAGCCTTTCAACACTTTTTCTTATTTTTGCACTGTTTAAATACATTTTATGATAAATAAGCCTCAAATAGAGAAGCCTGTGGCCAAATTTTTTGACCTGTTTCAGCAAGAATTTTCACAGGCGCTTCGAAGCGAAGTACGAACGATACAGGCTGCGATTGAAAAAATACATCTTTCAAACGGCAAACAGATTCGTCCCCTGTTGCTTTTGCTTACGGCCGAGGCATGCGGGCAAGCCACCTCAACGTCGGTCGAATCGGCCGTACTGCTCGAACTGCTGCATACCGCGTCGTTGATGCACGATGATGTGATTGATGAAACGAAACAACGCCGCGGAGCGCCTTCCATCAATGCCATCTACGATAACCGGATTGCGGTGCTGGTGGGGGACTTTATCCTGGCAAGCACCTTGATCAGAGCTATTCAAACAGGCGAAAATCAAATTGTTGCCATCATCGCCATGCTTTGTCGCGAAATGGCCGAAGGCGAAGTCAAACAGCTGGAAAATTCGGATAACATCATTCTTTCGGAAAAAGATTATTTCCTGATGTTGGAAAAAAAGACTGCCGCATTGTTGGCTGCCTGTACTGAAATTGGCGCTATTACAGCAGGAGCCGACCATGAATTACGAACGAAATGCCAACGATTCGGTTTTTTGCTTGGATGCAGCTTTCAAATCAAAGACGATATTTTCGATTATTTTGACAATCATCATATCGGCAAACCTAATGGCAATGATATCCGTGAAGGAAAGATTACCTTGCCGCTTCTTTATGCCTTCAATACGACGTCTGCGCAAGAAAAAGCCGGATATTTAGATATTATTAAACAAAGACAGTTTACTCCGGAAAACATTGCTGCCCTGATTGAGTTTGCCAAAGAAAAAAGAGGCATTGAATACGCGGCAACCTGCATGATGGAATACAAAACCAAAGCCATCGAAGTCATTGAAAAACTCCCCCCCTCGGAGGCTAAAAACAGTTTACTACTGTTAGCCGATTATCTGGTGAACCGTTCGAAATAAGAATTTATTTCTTATTATTCAACGTTTCAATTCTTCTTTTCAGATCGGGATGGCTTGAAAATAATTTTTCATACTTGCTGCTTTCGGGCGCACCGGCTTCTTCCTGCAATTGCAGTAACACGCCTAATGCTGATGCCATACTCCCTGAATCTTTCTCGGCCTTTTTCAAAAACTCAAATCCATACGAATCGGCGTCATATTCCTGCTTTTGCGAATATTGCGAGTTTGCCATCGCTTCCGCTAATTCGCCTAATTGCGAATTGGTTAATGCCGCAGCCGTATTTCCTCCTACCGCTCCTACCGCATCTTTTAATGCAGAAACCCGCAATGCAGTAACAAAAGCATCTTTCGAGTCGGTATTTGCAATATGGCCGATTTCGTGTCCGATTACCGATAATATTTGTTCGTCGGTCATTAACTCCATCAAAGCGGCAAAGATGCGAATATCTCCGTTCGGACAAGCAAAAGCATTGACATCTACTACATAATAGGCTTGAATATTCAAATTAAGCGACTGCATTAAATCTGCCGGAATTTGTGAAACAATGTTCGCTAAACGGTCAGCATAAAATTTCTTTCCCGGATCGCTATCTGTCGTTTTACACACCGGATTATTTGCATCCATCCATTTCATATACTCATCTGCGTATTTCGCAATATCCGCATCTGTGATAGTAAAAGACTGAACTCCTGCTGATACAGCCTCTACCGCCCGGTCAACCCTGATTCTCCCTAATTGAGCATGTGTTAAGTTAATACAGCACAATGCCAAAACAATTACAACAATTATTCGTTTCATAATATTACATTTAATTTGTTTATTATTCGAGGCGAAGATATTATATTTTATTCGCATATCCAAATTTTGAGTTTAGAAACGAAATCAATTTATTTCTGTATGTGTACATATCAGTCAGGTGCAAGCGGACGGAAATGATATTGAAAACTTTAAAACGAAGAAAAAAAACGGCGATAACCTGGCTTTCAGGGTAGGGTAAATCAATACTTGTGCGGTATAGATGTATTAACAATGGTCAAAAACTTAAAACTTTTATCAAATAAAATGAAAAAGAATATTATCAAAACAGTATTGGCAGGCATGATATGTATTTATATGGCTTGCAGTAATGAAGCGCTTGCGGAGCAGGAAACCCCCGAAGCGCCGGGGTTTGTGTGGACGCATACGGGGTTTACCGAACAAATTGTTTTCCCCAATCAGTATTGGATGTACCGTCCAAAGTTGAAAATAGTGGACGATGTGCTTTATGTATCTCACAACACAGGTATTTTCAGTAAAAACCTGAACGAGGCGGATAGCGCGTGGGAACTCTTTGCGCTGGGCGACCTGGGCTGGCCCATTGTTGATTTTGTGAAAAACGGGGATAAGATGCTGGCTATTTCAAACACAGCCAGCCACAAGGACAGTTTGCTCTATCTTTCTGTCGACAACGGTAAGACGTTTGAGAATTTCACTTCGCCCGATTTGTTTCAGGGAAATTATGATTATGGATGGATATGCGCGGAATGTAATACGGCCATGCAAATTGCACAACATCCCGAAAACCCGGATGTCATCGCCTTACTCACGCACTTTGGCGTTTCCATTTCGGAAGACTTCGGCGTAAATTGGCGAATCGCTTTGGAAAGAATTCCCATGGGGCAGGACTGGGTTGTCGGCTTTCATCCGTTGGATGGGAACACGATGTTTTATTCGGGCGAGCAAATGAATCAAACCGGCGTTATTTTTAAATCGTCCGACGGCGGCGTTTCATGGTCTTATTATGAATGGATATGATACAGCATAAAAACAAACTTTTCCTCTATGCGACTGTAAGCGGCGTTGTCGAATTGGATTTGGGATCAGCCACAGGTAACGCATCTATTAAGACCGCCGGGCTAACGGTTTTTCCGAATCCCGTACAGCACAGGCTATATTTTGATACGGATTTAATAGTCAATCACATAGAAATCATCAGTCAAACCGGTCAGGTCCTCCAAAAAACGAATATATCGAATAATGAACGCCAAATAGATATTTCACGCTTACATGCAGGCATCTATTTTGCCGTATTTCATGCAAAGGAATGGACTGTTACAAAGAAAATTGTTGTCGCCAAATAAATAAACAGCGTTTATTATGTAGGCCGCACCTAAATAATTTACATGTAACCGAGCGGTTACATGTCTTTGCGGCGATGTAACCGAGTGGTTACATGTAAAATGTTGTGTATGGAAAATGAACGGAATCGCACATTATCAGAAGAAAAACTGATAAGCGCAGTCAGCGAAATGATTGAAGAAACAGGTTTTGAGAAACTTGGTATCAATCAGTAGCAAAAAGGGCGGGATTGAACAAAAATCTCATCTACCGGTATTTTTGTAATCTTTGCTAAATTCTTTGCGAACCTTGCGAAAAAACAAAATGACCTTTCATTGTCGACTCAAAATCCCACATCCCAAATCCCCGCTACCCTGCATAACTCGACAAGCGAAGCGTTGGCATTGAACAAAGCTTCGTAGTAGTTTTGAAATACTTCGTTGGCGGTGCGTTGGGCATCCAGCACTTCCAAAAGCGATGTTTCGCCGCGTGAATAACTGTATTTTTTCTTTTCCAATATCGAAGCGGCGTCAGCCAGCATACTTTTTTGATACAGTTCCGCCTGACGATAAGCTGAAACATAATTGTTGTAGCATTGCTCCACCTCTTTACGAATCTGTAATAACACCGCATCATACTGAGCCGTTGCCTGTCGTTCGGCATATTGTGCAGCCCGTAATTCTCCTTTATTCGCATTGGAAAATTTAAGCGGGATTGAAATGCCAGCCATCACGGCATTAAATTTGGGGGCATATCCTTCTTCGTTGAGAGCCTCGGTATTGTGCGTAAAACCGACATTCAACCCAAGGTCAATCACCCGATTGGCTTTGGCAAGTTTCAAGTTTGCCGCCGAAAGTTCACGGTTACGAATTGACGCTTGCAAATCTGCCCGATTATCCTGTGCGATTGCTATTAAATATGGCAATTGATAGACGTGGATATCGCGTAGGGACGTTGCGCGCAACGTCACTACATCCGCAATCGAATCTATTGTAGCCGTTGTACCTCCTTCAAAAACAACCAAATCGGAAAGCATGTTTTTGTACTCCACCTCTACCTGAAGATAATCGGTCATCAGGGTGGTCGCCTCCAAACGCGACTGCATGGCATCGACTTCCGCAATCTCGCCAAGTGCCTGACGCAGACTGTCGCCTCGCGCTAAATCCCGCATGCTTTGCCAGGATGAAAGCGCCAGATCGACAAGCTGTTTCTGTTTCAACGCTTCAAAATAACAGAGCGTTGCATCGGCGCGGAGGTTACGGAAAAAGTCTTCTACCAATGCTTCGGTTATCTGCTGTTCGCTACGGGCGACTGCCATGCGTGCGCTACGTTTCCCGCCAAGTTCAAGCGTATAACCAAGTTCGGCAGCATAAACCTGTCCCATTTGCATTGTTCTGTCCTGATTGTTTTCGTAAGTTAGCGACAGTTCGGGGTCGGGAAAGACTTTTGCCGCCTGCGTGCTGGCTTCAGCAATGGATACATTGTATTGCTCAACAATATATTCGATATTCTTTTCACGGACGTTTTTGATAAATTCGTCGTAGGTCAAAATCCGTTGGGCGTTTGCAGTTTGAGCGCCGATAAATATTGCGGCGATTAAAATTTTATTTGCGTTTTGTCGTAGAGACGTTGCGCGCAACGTCCCTACATTACGATTTGTTCTCATTTTTATCATTTTTCTCGTTATAACAATCACTATCCCATAATGCGGGATTATTTTCAATATAATCGGCAATCCGATTCATTTCGCTTTGATTACGTATGATATGGTCGTGAAACCGCGTTTGCCATGCAAAGACAATGCGGTTTTTGTTGGCGAATTTGGTTACGGCGGATTTAAGACCACGCATTACAATACATAATAATGATTGATGTTTTGCGATTTCAACCATTTTTTCATTAGGCGCTGTTTCCGTTTTCGTAGAGACGTTGCGCGCAACGTCTCTACAATGCGTTAAACTACCGTCAATCAATACAATTGCATGAACATGATTAGGCATAACCACAAATAATGGTATTTCGGCGTATGGATAATGATAGTTTATATTTTGCAAATTTCCGATTACGTTTGTCCCAATCTCGGATAATTTTACAACACCATTTTCAATTTCACCAAAATAATGTTCGTGATTTTTGGCACATATTGTAATAAAATAGGCGCCGCCACCATAATCATGCCACGCTGCACGCGCCGATTTTATACGATATTTATTTTGAAATTTTTCGTTTGACATATTTTTTCATTTTATTTCTGTTAATTCATTCTGTTGTAGAGACGTTGCGCGCAACGTCTCTACGGATACGGAATCGGAAATCCGTTTTTCCATTAAATAATACAACGTGGGCAGCAGGTACAGTGTTATAATGGTCGAAAACATCAGTCCGTAAACAATTACCGTTGCCAGCGGTCGCTGCACATCGGACCCAATCCCCGTAGCAAGCGAAGCGGGGAGCAATCCGATAATGGTCGTGATGGCAGTCATCAGCACCGGACGAAAACGATGCTTCGCTCCGCTCTTTACTGCCTGTTTCAGTTCAAATCCTTCTTTGCGCAGGGCGTTAAAATGCGAAATCATCAGTACGCCGTTCTGTATCGAAAGCCCGAACATGGCAATAAAGCCTACCGCCGACGATACGTTAAATGTCATGCCACGCACTGCCAACGCCAACATCCCTCCGAAAACGGCAAGAGGCAACATGCCGATAAGCAACCCTGCCTGCCGGAATTTGCCAAAGGCAAAAAACAAAAGGATAAACATCACAGCCAGCGCCACAGGTACAATGACGGCAAGACGGCTGTAGGCACGTACTTGATTCTCATACTGACCGTCCCACCGTATTTGATATTTGGTGTGGTCGTATAGAACCTGTTCGTTGATTTTCGATTGAGCCTCTTTGAGGAACGAAGTCAGGTCGCGCCCTCTCAGATTGACGCGCACGGTAGTAAAACGGCGGTTCATCTCGCGGGTTATGGTATTTGCGCCCATTGTGGTTTTAATCTCAGCCACAGTCGAAAGCGGTATCATCGCTCCCGAACTTGAAGCAAGCATCAAAGCTCCGATTTTTTCGGGCGTATCGCGGGATGCTTCATTGTACCGGCAGGTAACGTCATACACCCTGTTGTCAATAAACACCTGTGAAATTGCCTTGCCGCCAATGGCAACCTCAATCAATTCGGCTACATCGGCTACATTCAATCCGTATTGCGCAATTTTACTGCGGTCGGCAATAATCTGAAGTTGCGGCATGGGAGGCGGCAGTTCGAAAGCGACATCGGCAGAACCCGGTATATTTTCAATAATCGCTTTAACTTTATCAGCGATAGCGCGGCTTTCGTTCATGTCTTCGCCATAAATTTTGATAGCCAGGTCGCTGTGCGCCCCCATAATCTGGTCCATCACCATATCAATGATAGGTTGCGAAAAACCGACCGTATAACCGGGCATCGTTTCTATCATTGCCGCCATATCGGCAATCAAATCGGATTTTCTGCGACTTTTTTTCCATGTATTGTACGGTTTCAGTCCAACCGAAATCTCAATATGAGAAGACGGGAACGGGTCAACGCCCTCGTCGTCACGTCCCGTTTGCGTCATCACGTATGTTACCTCGTCAAAACTTTTAAGTCTGTTTCTGAGTGTGGATGCCATTTCGGCTGATTTTTCGAGCGAAATTCCGGCGGGAAGCTGCACCTGCAACCAGATACTACCCTCGTCCAAATAAGGCAAAAAGTCTTTCCCGACATAGATTGAAAGTCCGATATTGACGACCAGAATAGCGGCAATGGGGAGGATAATCTTTTTGGGAGCATCAATTAATTTGGCGACCATGCGCCGGTAAAGCTCCGTTACCCGTTCGAGCCAGCGATTTTGATATACTTTTTGAGGTTTTTTGTAGAGGACAAAAGCCATGCCGGGAATCAGAATCAACGCAACCGCTAAAGCCCCCAACAGCGCGTAGCCCATCGTGAATGCCATGGGAGTAAACAGTTTTTTCTCAACCCGCTCGAAAGCAAACAGCGGCATATAGGCAGTGATGATAATCAGCACGGCAAAAAACATCGGCTTTGCCACCTCCGCTACCCGTTTTGCTATCCCTGCTTCCTCTAATGGCATATCGGGATGCTTCTCCCGTCTTTTGAGAATCGCATCCATCACCACAATAGCGCCATCCACGACAATCCCAAAATCTATCGCTCCCAAAGAGAGCAGGTTGACGGGAATATCGGTCAGCCACATCAGGATAAAGGCTATCAACAATGCAAGGGGTATGGTAACTGCCGCAAGCAACGCGCCCCGCGGACTGCCGAGAAATATTATCAATACCCCGATAACCAGCAGAACGCCAAATGAAATCGTATGCGAAATGGTGTGCAATGTTGCATCAACCAGTTCGGTTCTGTCATAAAAAGCATGTATTTGTACGCCATTAGGTAAGACTTCGCCGTTTAATTCATCAACCACCCGGTGTATTTGCTTCAACACCTGCGAAGGGTTTTCATAACGCAGCATCTGCACCATGCCTTCCACTCCGTCTGCATAATCGTACCGGTCGTCCACAAAACCGAAGATACCTTTCCGTTCAAGGTTTCCATATTTCAGTTCGCCCAAATCCTTAATATATACGGGCGCTCCGCCGACGGTTTTTACCACGATATTGCCCAAGTCCTGCAAATCGTGTATCAATCCCACGCCACGCACGACATAACTTAAATCGCCCCGGTTGAGCATACTGCCGCCCGCATTCGAATTGTTACGCTCAATCGCTTCGGTTACTTCACCAAGCGAAAGATTATATTTTATCAGTTTGTTAGGGTCTATTTCGATTTGAAACTGCGTAGTAAGACCGCCAAAATTTGACACATCAACAACGCCCTGAATTTGCTTGAGGCGGGGAATAATTACCCAGCGGTTGAGTTCGGTAAGTTCGCGTAATGTAGGGACGTTGCGCGCAATGTCTCTACCGGAATGGGTAACGATATAGCGGAATATTTCGCCTGTGGGCGAGGTCAGGGGGTTCAGTTCGGGTGTAGCGTCGAAGGGCAAGTCTACGTTATTGATGCGTTCCTGCACCCGTTGCCGCGCCCAGTAGTCGTCCGTTCCATCGTCAAAAATAAGCAGAATGGTGGAGAGTCCGAAAAAATTCTTGCTTCGCATCATCTTCATGCGAGGCGTACCGTTGAGTTCGCGCTCAAGGGGAACGGTTATCTGCTGCTCAATCTCTTCAGCCGCAAGACCCGGCACTTGGGTAACTATGCTTACTGTTACATCTGCAATATCGGGGTAGGCGTCAATGGCTAACTGCCGCCATGTATAGATTCCTGCGACCGACACAAGTACAAATATCGTCATCATCAGCCAGCGGCGATGAATAAGGGAGGTCATTAGTTTTTCCATGTTTACTGCAAATATATGCCCCCTTCGATGACCACGTTTTCGCCCTCGGCTACGCCTTTGATGATATGCACTTCACCTTTGTGAACAGATTCGGCTTCTACCTTGCGGCGTACATATTTTCCCTTTGCGATTTCAACTAAAACATAATCGCTGTCCTGTTCCTGCATGACGGCAGTCGAGGGAAGAATAACCGCCTTTGTCGGAGCGCTCAAAAAGTGAACCTCGCAGAACATGCCGAGTTTGAGTTCCCTGTCGGCATTATTACACTCCACAATCACTTCGAGCGAACGTGTTTCCTCATCCAGCATTTCGCCAATGTAATATATCGAACCCCAGATGATTTTATTGGGATGCGCATCGGTATAAACCTCTACGCGGTCGCCCAGTTCGATAGCCCCGAAATATTTTTCCTTGACAAGCGCCGCAACCCACACCTTCGACAAATCGGCAACCACCGCCAACGGCTCAGCATCCTCCTTTACATAACTTCCAATGGTGATATTGCATTTCACTACCTCTCCGGCAATGGGGGAAACGACTTGCAGCGGTTGTCCCATCTGTAGAGACGTTGCGCGCAACGTCTCTACGTCAATATTGAATATGCGCAAGTTTGCCTTTGCCTGTTCAAATTCCTGAAAGGAAATAATCGCTTCGCTTTGAGCCTCTTCCAAATCCCTTTGAGAGGTAACGCCATTGGCCGCCAACTCTTTTTGACGGTTGAAATTTCGTTGTGCGACTTCGTTTGCCGATTGTGCGGCAAAGTACGCTTTCACAGCCTCGTAAAACTCCGACGAACTAAGTTCGAAAACCGGCGAACCGGCGCCGACCTTTTGTCCCAATTTGACAAACGACTGTATGATTCGTCCCGCAAAAAGAGGAGTTATTTCCGCTAATTGACCCGCCACCGGACGAACGGCGCCTACTGTTCTAAACTCAGCCGAAAAATCCTGTAATTGAGCCTTTTGAACAATTAAATGTTCGAAAATCGGTGAATTTTCCTTTACGGTTATGGTTTCGCCCTCCAAAACCAAATCTGCAGAAAAGACGTCATCACTGCTTGCGTTATTACGACAGGCAATTATCAATAAAACGCATACAAGCGCAAAAAGATATTTGTACATAAATAAATAAATTAGATTGATTATATAGTTAAACCTGAAATATATATGTAGTAGGGACGTTTCGCGGAACGTCTCTACATTGCATTGTGGTAGCTATACAATCGGGGGCGCACGAAGCGAGAGGTTTTGAAAATAGATAGAGGTTATCCAGTGCGTAGTTTCAGCTAATTTATGCTGATTCAGTTGGAATTGCAGCGGGGTTGGAAGTTGAAAAAATGTATAATTAATATACTCTATATGTGAAATTTGTGCAATTAAGGTGATAGTGCATTCCGTATGATCGCCGCTTTTTGTGTCGTGATGCGAATCGGCGTGAGCATGGGAGTGAACAATGGTTACGCCATTGATTATGTGTGAATGGGAAAACAAAGTCGTACTTGCGTAGAAACCTGTAAAAATCACTGCGAGCAAAAACGCTATTATTTTCTTCCTTACCATGGGAGCAAAGATAAGTGAAATTTTCAATACATACCACAATAGTTACATGTATTTTGCAATAAGAGCGCCCGGACGATCAATAGAAAAACAGAATAATTATCTATTATCCAATAATATACGAATTTTTACTTCAACTGTCATTTTGACAAACTGCTCTTTCTTCATCCCTTTTTAAATCGCTTATCTCTTCTGTACGCAAAATAAAATACTTGCGGCAACACCGTGAACGATAGTATCATGCAAATCAGTATGCCGCCTACTATCATGATTGCCAATGGTTTTTGTATTTCGGAACCCATGCCTTGCGACAAGGCGGCAGGCAATAAACCCATCGAACCCATCAGGGCGACCATCAGAATAGGGCGCAGGCGGTCGCTCACGGCTTCGTCAATCGCCAAGCGTAGATTGTTGGTGTGCGTCATGCGCTCTTTCATCAATGCTATCAATAAAATACTGTTTATGGCCGTTATACCGAAAAGTATGATAAACCCGACGCCCGCCGAGATGCCGAAAACCGTTCCTGTAGCCCAAAGGGAAATAAATCCGCCAATAAAGGCGTATGGAATGGTACTTGCGGCTATGAGCGTGTCTTTTACCGTACCGAAATTGAGGTAGAGCAAAAACAAAATCATCAGGATGACGGCGGGAACTATCATCATCA
>Ga0099364_10010389_pt1 | contig 12798 bp, 17 predicted proteins | sample TergutTh196P3_FD_73070 | JGI IMG/M metagenome (GOLD analysis project Ga0099364, IMG submission 73070) | Microcerotermes parvus P3 segment gut microbial communities from Pointe-Noire, Republic of the Congo - Th196 P3 | ecosystem: Host-associated > Arthropoda: Insects > Digestive system > Gut ... | reverse complement strand
CTCCGCTCCGGTATTCGCCGGGCAAGATACTGTTCAGGGTTCGTTACCTCGCTGGTTATGATGTTGGGAAGGCTCCGCCGGATTTAGCATCGGCTTGTCTGGAACTGGCAGCTTGGAACATGAACCGTTACCGGGGGCGACGAATTGGCATGACCGGAAATATCCGGGGCAGCGGGAAGGATGGGGAGCATTTTGAAATGTCCATGCCGGAAAATGTGCGGGCGTTATTGGAACCATATAAGAGGCGGGTAATATGAGCGATACCAGAGTCACATTTATAGAAGAAACTATTATGAAAGCCGTAAAACGGCTCCTTAGCGGACGGGTGAATGAGATATTGAGGGATACCGAATATTCCGTTCCAGTTATTGAATTTGGGGAGTTTGCAGGTGGGGATGTAGTTGTTCCGGTGGTTTCTTTGTCTTCTTGTGAACAGACGGAAAAGGAAAGGATTATCCGGTTGGACGCTTATTCATTGACGATAACCATTTCATTGCCTGAAATGCCGGAAAGTGAATTGTATTGTTACGCTTTTTCCGGGGCGGTTGGCAGGGCTTTTTATGATGATCCTACCCTGGGCGGCGTTGTGGATAGAGCGGTTATCACTGGAAAGAAATATGTCCCACCGAAAAAGCCCCATTGCGGGGAAGGTTGGGAATTGATTGTGTCTGTGCGGGTAACGGTAGAGGAAGTAGGGAAATGAAGGTGCAAGGCTGTGATTGTTCTATAGTAATTAAAACCGCATATCAAGAAATGGACGTGCCGTATTCAGAGGAAACTTTGAGGGAGGCAATTTCAATTCTGCAAGAGGAAGCTTCTATAGAAGGGGACGGTGTAAACAGAGCGATACAAAAAAGGAGCGGTGTTACCGGGTGCGTGGTTACGCCTTTTTCAATAGATACAGCCCCTTTACTTTTATTTCTTGCTATGGGGTCGGCTGGGCTTCCCATCTATATTTCTGAAACCAGAAACCTTTACCGTCATTGTTTGCATTTACTGCCTTTAGAAAACAGTACGAGATTTGACATTATCCAGAAAAGAAACAATGAGAGATTGCTTTATGAATGTTGTGTTGTCAAGGGTTTTGAATTAAGGGTGAACCGGGAAGAAACCGTCAAACTGAAAATTGATATTTCAGGAGAGCAAGCGCCTGTCATTTATCCTTATACAGAAATTCCCCTGGAAGAAAATACTGAACGATTTAGTGGTTCCAATGTCTCGTACAAAATTAACGGAAAAACATATTCAAACATATACGGTTTAACCCTTTTGGCTAAAAAAGAGGGGGGCACGAAAACGGAATTGTGGATTAAACGTTGTCTGGAAGCAGGGGGCTATGCTACGCATGGCAACGATATTCCTGATGTGATTGATGAACTGATAATTACGGCCCAACTTTTGCGGGATAAATACGTCCCTTCGGGCCGTGCACCGAGAGGAAGGATTTATGGGCAGCCATACGGCTGCCCGGCGGTGTATGAATACAGGCATTTTGGATTATTCAGGATTACCCTTACACGGCTGGTTTTGGTTTCTGATGAAACGATAATAAACTCTCCCGATGCGGTGATTGGCCCCATGCGGTACTACGTTTCGGGAACAGTTAAAGCGGAAGTTTTTACTTGTGGGGAGGATTGTTAGAAATGAAGTTTTATGAGATCGACAATGCTTTGCAGGATGCTATTACTGCCGGAGATAAAGCTGTCCGCTTACGGATTGAAATTGATTTGAGCGGGCATTTTGAAAGCGTATTTGAACAGGACATTATTGAGGCGAATTTCTATTCCCTGAAAGAGGTGGCGGGCGGTGTTTCTTCGAGGGGGGAATTGCTACTTGATAATCAGCAAGGTATTTATTCATACCATAACGCAGGCCCAGGGTCGCAAGTAAAGGTATCGTTTTCCATTGGGGAGGGCTTGCCTTATTCCCAGCGGTTTAGCTTCTATATAGATGATAAGGGTATACAGGATATTCGAGGGCCGGGGCGTAAGCGGTATGTCCGGCTGGATTTGGGGGATCTGTCTGCTAAACTACGTAAAACCGATGAGACAAGGGATTGGACGGCTCCTGCTGTTTTTACTTACTCGGTTATTTGCGATAAAACAAAGCCGGATAATTCACTTGTTCATGGAATAACGAAAAGGGCGGGATTGTCGGCCAATGACATTGACTGTTCCACTATTCCGGTAACGCTCCCTTATATCCGCTTGCGTCGTAATACCTGGGCGGAACTTTCCAATCTCGCCACAGCCTATCGCTGCCATTTGGAATGTGCGCCGGAAAAGCCGCTTGTGTTCGCCTATTCACCCTACCAGATGGAACCATTAACGGATGAGGAAATTTCCCATACATTTTCCGGGGAAAATATTTTTTATCTGCGTAAAACGGCAATGGCGGAACTATACCGGAATACGGTACGGCTTAAAGTTAATCTGCCTGTTTCTTTGGATAAACAGGAAATCTGGCGGTATGAAGATCCGCCTGTATTGTACGATGACTTTTATCAGGGGTATTACCCTTTCAGGTATCCGATAGAACGTGAGATTGAACATTCGGGATACGAAGCCCATTACAAAATTAAAGACAGTACAGGCAAGGAAAGGCCTGTTGTTTACGCTGACCATATTGATACGCAAGAGGAAGCGGAAAGCCGTTTGCAGTATTTGGGCGGGCCGTTTTCATATTCCAATTATGATGTTACCACCAACCATGACAGGGCTTTGCTAAGGCTTAATAAAACTGTGGATGGAGATTTATACAGGGCTTCTATACATGGGCGGCCTATTGTCCTTGATTTGAACCGTTCCTGTTTTATGAGGGACGCGGAGGGGGTAAATACTTTCGGGACTGTGGCTCTGAATGTTACCGGGTCTTACTTTTCAGAATATGAGATTGACGGCAGGCCGCATTATGAAGATTGGGTAATCCGTGAATTAGCGGAACGTATTCAGAATAGGCGGGAGTTTACAGTTAAAACTCATCGAGGGGTTTTTAATGCAAGGGTGGGAGCTAAGGTCAAGGTAAAAATTAAAAGTGAAGAGGTAAAAGGTGTGATTACTGCGTTTTTGTTACGTTACCGGAAAAATGAAGCATTTATCGCTTCTTTCAGAATTATTGAGCAAGGAGCAAAGAGTAATGAATAAAGAGATGGGAGGCAATGCGATGACCCATGAAGACAGGCGGCTATTTATTGAAACTATTGCAGAAATGAGGGAACTCAAAGGGGAAATGCGGGAATTCAAGGAGCATGTTATCGGGAGGGTGCAGAACCTTGAAAAAAAGGAAGGGGAACGGAGCAAGGAGCGGATTTCAATTTGCAGCATTTTGATTTCCGCTGCGGCTTTGGCGGTAGCTATTTTTGCCAACTTTTTTAGGCATTGGGGGAAATAAATGAAAATTAAGTGGGACAGCTTTAGCGCTTTTGAAAAAAGCAAGTTTGAGAAAATGAATGAGACTGACCGTTTTATTTATTTTCTGTGTAAGCAGTTTGGCAGCCCTTATGGGTGGGGTAAGGAAAACCCGGTTAGCTCTGACTGTTCCGGGGCTATCTGCATGTCCCTTTATGCGGCTACGGGTTTATTGATTAGGACGACCGCTGACGATCTTTACAGGCGGGTATTTACCAAGGTAAACCCAAAGGCCGCTGATATACGGGCTGTGTTCTTCCTTGCCAAAAAGCAACAGAAACATGGGGACAGGACGGTTGCGGCGGGAACGGCTACCCATGTTGCGGGTATTTTGGATGACGGGGTTATCCTTAATTCCCAGGAACCGTGCGCAAGGATTAGGCGGATTAACGAAGTGTCCGACTGGTATCAGCGTAACGGGCATGAGGTGGCTGTAAGGGGCTTAGACCGGGAAGCTCTGGCAAGGCTGGCAGCGGAGGGGAAAACGGTGTATGACCTTGACGCTGAATTTTGGAACTACTTCGAGAAGTAGGGAATAATGAGCAATGAAGTCAAGAAAATGAATGATACTGACGGGATTATTATTTCTGATAAGGCCTCGTGGGAACATTCAGGGAAAGAGCTATGGGGTATTTTGGGTAAACGGTTAATTTCGTTTCCGTCAAAAATAATCGGATTTAAGCCTATGTGTTTGCTGATTGCAACATGGCTTTTGGTTAAAGGGCATATTCGGGATTGGATCTGGTTTTGTGTTTTGGTCATTGTTCTGTTCGGCATTATGGGTTTGAAGGTTGTTAGTCGTTGGCGGGACAATCACTAACAAGGGAAAAGGTAAAAGGGAAAAGAGAAAAATAAGCAGGGAGTAAAAGCAATGGGGGGATTGATGGGTAAATTAACAGATTTTGCCAAGGGAATTATCTTTGGGTTTTGTGTTGGGATTATTGTTGTCGGTTTGACAGCGGCATTATTGAACCGACATAACAGGAACAAGGAGCTAATTGAGTATGTGGAAAAACAACAGGCTATTGAAGCTTTGCGGGAGGACTATGTTAATCGTGATCCTTATAAGTTTTTTGAAATACCCGGTATTCGGGGAGCCGCCGACAGTGCATCAGCCGATTTTGAACGAAGACGGGATGAGGCGGTACAGCGATTTAGAAATCGACTTGTTGATTGATGATATTTCAGAAATTGCGATAGAGGCCATTGAACAGGCCGCGGCAGAAGCGGCGAAGGCTGCGGCTCTGGCAGCAGTTGAGCGTGAAGCTGCAACAATGAAGGAAGTAGCTCGCTGGAGGCTGGAAGCTGAGAATAATTTGCAGGAAATAACACAGGCAAGAAAAACGGGAAGGAAGAATACGGTCATTGCCACTTTGATTGGAATACTGAGCGGGTTTGTTGTTGGAGTAGGCGGCACATTAATTATTGGGAGTAAGTGAAATGAGAGACAGGATAAAAATTAATGGTATGGTTACTGTCCGGGTGTTGGATAAGGACGGAAACGTAAAGCGACGTGGGCCGGGGTGGTTTGGGAGGCTCCTTAAACTGCGGGGGCGGCTTATGGAGTTCAAACATCATAACATTGTTACCAGAGAGGGAGACGCTTTGATTGCGGATGCCTTGCTGGCTTCTCCTACAAAAACGAAGGTAACAAATTTATCGGGGTTTATCGAGATAGGCATAGGCTGGACTGGCAACAGCACAAAGACAAATACCAGGTGCAATACGGCAACAGGAAGTATGAAAGCCCTTGACAGCGGCTACCCCGCATTGAAAGCGGCATGGGGCAGTACCGGGGATACAACGATTACCTACAGGGCGACTTTTGCGGCGGGGGAATTGAATGTGAACGGTATCAATGAGGCGTGCTTGCTTAATGGTAATGGTTCAACAGCTAACTGTTTGGCTTATGCACAAATAACGCCCAGCGTAAATGTTACCGCAAGTGATACATTGCAGGTGTTATGGGAAATTACGATATTAGGACAGTAGGGAATGGGGAATAGGGAGTGGGTAGATGCGATAAAGTTTAGGCAATCAATGTCAGATTTCCCATTGACGGTAAATTTGGGAGATAAAAAACCAATATGGGGGCTTTCCCGATGGGCGGGTAATGACGGGTTGAGGTTTATCCCTCCTGATGATGAAGGCTTTACTCTGCGAGGAGATAAACGGCGGCTTGTGTATAAGGGAAGGCGGCGGTCTCACAGATTTACCATTTTGGAAGATGGGGCTTTTGAATATGATTGCATACTCAATAAGGAACCGGAAAGCAATATTGTTTCCCTGCGTATGGAAGGGGCGGAAAATTATGATTTTTTCAGGCAGCCGGATTTTGTTCCTGATCCGTTTTTGAAAGGCAGCTATGCGGTATATAAAAAAGAAACGCTGATTGGCGAAGGAACCGGGAAACTCTGTCATATTCATAGGCCGGAAATAATTGACGCTCGGGGGCGGCGGTGTTGGGGTGATTTGTTGGTTGTTGGGAATTGCCTTAATATTACAATTCCGGAAAACTGGTTAAGTGAAGCGGTTTATCCGGTTATTGTTGATCCGGTGGTTGGGACTAATACTATTGGGACCCAGCTTACTACTCCGATTTTTTCCAGTTACTATGTATTTTGCAAATATCCTGTTTCAGAAAAAATTGCCGGGCTTTGTACTGCGCATATATATTGTTGTGATGAATGGTCTTTAGGAACTCTTACCCCAGTTTTGTTTTCAGATAATAATAACCGACCTCACCTAAAAAAGTCAAAAAATGAAGGTTACATAAGCTGTGGTGTTGACTATAAGACTCCACTTGGATGGAGAAGCACAAACTTTACCATTAATGGAACTTTGGGGAAGGGAAGCATTATATGGTTTGGGGTAGAAACAAGGTCATTTAGAACAATGTATGATTATGCGGAGGGCGGGACTGCTGCGCTTTATGATCCATACTTTCCTTCTGAAATACTGCCTGGGGCCAATGTAGAATATTATGACAGGCGCTATAGCTGGTATTTTATGTTTGAGTCCGGGCCGCCGGGGGATGATTTTTTCTGCATCTTAACGGGTAATGTTTCATTAACGGACAACCGGAAATGCAAAGCTGACTATAAACGAAATACAGCAGAAACAGTACAGGGAACAGGGTTAATAAAAAGCTCATTTTTGTTTCAGCGTATGTTGTCTGAACTAGCTGGAATAATTGATAAGGCTGACCGTTGGAAGGAAAATTTCAGGCTGCTTCTTGACAATGTTGGCAGCATGGCAGAGACAGCAAGGGCAGGTGAATTCTATCGGACTGAACGGGATAGTGTAAAGACGGCGGGGACGGTGTTTAGGAGCCTTTTGCTTTTTACCCGCATTTTAACCCAGGTATTTGCCGGGGATTATCTTTTGAGGCGGTTTCTGAAAGCAAGGGAAGAAATCATTTTGAAATCATGCATCACAAGGGAAATAACCCTTGAAAGCAAAGTCAATTAGCAAGTGAAAAGAGAAAAGAGGAAGATTTTTGTTGGAAGGTTTTGAGTGAACCAGCAAAATTATAGTGATTTGAAGGCAGGAAGCAATGGGGAGAATTTTTAAGGGGCAGTCGGCGTTACAGATTATTCTAAGAACATTCATTGACTTAGAAGGTATTGAAAATGCTGTTATCAGGTATCGCAAGCCTAACGGAAAAACCGGGGAGCTTGCCGCCGCTGTTACGGACACTGTGAAAGGTCTTATTTCCCATGAGTGCATTGAAGGGGAGATTGATGTATCCGGCTGGTGGGTGTTTTGGGCATTTATAACCTTTGCCGATGGGCGGACGGCGGCGGGAGAGGCGGCAAAGGTTTATGTCTGGAATGAAGGTAAATAATGAGACGGAGAACCCCGGAAGAACGATATAAAGACAATGTACGCAAACAGCAGAAAACTTTAGAGGAGTTTGCGGTGCATGAAATAGAATGGGCTGAAGATTTGATGAGGTGGTATGGGATTAAGAAACAGGATATGCCGGATGATGAGTACCGGGCCTGTGCTTTTTTCATGAACAGGGAATACCTTAAAAAGCCGGGGTCATTGTCTTTGATGTATTCGGTGTATGAAAAGTGTTGGCGTGAACTACCGGAAGTTACAAGGGAAAACGCTTTTGATATTTTATGCTTCCGCTACAAAATGTATGCGGCAACATTAAGATCAGGGGGCTACGATGGCAGAACGGATTGGTGATGAAAGTATTTATCTGCGGCTTGAACAGTTGCAAAAAGGGATCCTGCAATTTACGGATACAACCAACGCCTACAGGCTGTTGACTGAATACGGCAAGGATATTCGCTATAACGCTTTGTGGAAAAAATGGGTCGTATGGAACGGTACACGCTGGGAAATGGATGACGGGTATTTAATCCATGATCGGGGATTGCAGATGATTAGGGGTATCTACCGGGAACTGTTAAATACCTCTGATTACCGGGACAGGCTCGATATAGAAAAACACGGAATGCAAAGCGAAAGTGCACGGCGTAGAAAGGCGCTGATTGAAGTCGCATCATGGATACCGGAGTTGAATATCAAAACCGATGACCTTGATAAAGGTCCGTGGCTGTTTAATGTTGGGAACGGAACTATTGATTTAAGAACCGGGGAGATGAGGGAACATAACCAGGATGATTTAATAACAAGGATTGCCAATGTGGAGTATGACCAAGCCGCCGACTGCCCGGCATGGAAGCAATTCATCATGGAGATAATGAATTACAACACGGATTTGATACGGTTTATCCAGAATGCTGCGGGGTGGGCTATTACCGGGGACACTTCGGAACAGACGATGTTTATTTTGTTCGGAACCGGGGCGAACGGAAAATCAACTTTTTTGAATACGATTATGAACCTGCTGGGGGATTATGCCATTGCTACGCCTACTGAAACTTTTATGAAGAAGTCAGGCGACCAGATAACCAACGATATAGCCAGGCTTCGGGGTACTCGTTTTGTAACTACAACGGAAGCGGAGCATGGGAAACGACTTTCCGAGCCGCTTATAAAGCAGATTACCGGGAATGACCGTATGACCGCCCGGTTTCTGTATGGGGAGTTTTTTAACTTTGTGCCGACTTTCAAGATTTTCATGGCAACAAACCATAAGCCTGTGATTAAGGGAACCGACCACGGGATTTGGCGGCGGATTAAACTTGTACCATTTATTACCCGGATTGAGGAAGAAAAACAGGACAAGCACCTTGAACAGAAACTAATGCTGGAAGGGCCGGGTATATTGAATTGGCTTATCGAGGGGGCAAAAAGGTGGTGTGCGGAGGGGTTGAAAACTCCGGCTATAATCATCAGGGCAACGGATGAATACCGTGCGGAGATGGATGTGATAGGTAATTTCTTGAAAGAGCGTTGTATCCAGCAACCGGGGGTTTCGATAAAGGCAAGGGAATTGTTCAAGTGTTATCAGGACTGGTGCGACGACCATAACGAACACGCTGTAAGCGAGCGGTTTTTGGGTTTGCGGTTGAAGGAAATGGGGCTTGAACAGAAACGCAGCAATGACGGACGTTATTGGCAGGGTATTCAGTTGAGGGCTCAGCCAGGGTGATTTTTTTGTGCCTGTTGGCCGGTTTTCCCCTTGCCCCTTTAAGGTTCCGTTGGTGAAAGCACATAGAAAGAGTTTTTGTCATTTTTGATTACTCCCTGTTGCCCTTGACTGCTCTGTATTGCTCCCTGTTTTCGGTAAAGTAAGATAAAAAAACTTTGCTACAATATTAAAATTCTAAATTGGCGAAAAATGACATTTTTCTTGGGGGACGCACGCTCCCCCGGTTAAAAGAAACCCAGTTCAGTAAGGTCATTCTTGTGTATGTAGGTGAAGGATTGAAAATCCTTATGCTTCACGAATTTGATTGCTCCATGTTACTCCCTATTACTCCGTAAAGCCCTCTATTACTATTTTTATTTTATTTTGTGTATCTTAAATAAAAAAAAGAAGAACTTAAATAAATGTATATATGTATATAAGAAGGGGAAATTTGATTATCATGCATCACTTCTTACACGGTCAGGCCGCCCGGCGAAGCCGGGCGGTTAGAGGGGATAATGCCCCGGTGCAAGTCCCGCTGTCTTTCAGGTTTTACTTTTTGATAGTGTTTCTGGCGGGTCTTGCGCCGGGGGGTTAGGGAGGTTTGCTTTTTGTTATCAGTTCCCGCCTCCCTGAAAGGGGGGCGGGGCTTAGGGAGGTCTTGGGTTTTCTATTTGTCTACACAGACCAATCAGGCCACTGGTCCGCTGCTGTCGGTAGACAGCTTGCGGTCCAGCGGTTAATGCGGGTAAATGTAGCAGCTACGGAATTTGTCGATGATGTATCACCTTGCGCTTTGCCGTGGGGCGAATTAGGATGAGCTTTGTAGGTTGCACGGCTCCCGGGTGGGCGAAGTACGCCCCTCTGCGGCGGAACGTAGGGTTTTTGAAAAGTCAATAATTTTGCATTTTACCAAAATGTCCAATTGCATATAATCGGGCAAAGGTATACGACGTTGGCGGCGGCATATAAGGGCTTGCGAAGCAAGACCGCCGCCGCCAATGTGGTGTAGTGAGGCGTGGGAATGGAGCGAAGCGGAATGACCTAGCCGAACGGAACCCGAGGCGCTTTAGCGCCGTAGCGTATACCGACGATTATATGCGGTTGGGTTTAGCGGAAAATTTATATTTTATAGATAACGTAAAAACCCGTAGTGGAGACGCTCGAATTACGATGGGCTTGAGGGTTGCGCGGCCCTAGGGTGGGCTAATTAGGGCCAGCTCCCCACGGTGGTTAAACATTTACAATGATGTAACGATTTTCGAGGGGTGGGGTGCCGGGGTTTTTGTGCCGTATATTCGTTTGATTATTTTATAGCCAATTATCGTGGGTCTAAAAAATCCGGTGTTTTACTTTTGGATAATTTGAAAACATGGGCGGCGTTTACGCCGCTGTATATATGCCTTTTAGAATAGTGCAGGAAATGGGCTGCGTGAGGATTAGCAGCACATTTCCTGACCATGCACGGCAGGACGCCGGGCATGGTTGTGGTTATGCTTTTGTGATAAATGCCATGTTTTCATTTTTGCGAAGCCGGGCTTTTTTGTCCCACACATTTACAGTAAATTTATTCATAGCGAATTATAGCGGCACAAAAAGGGCGGCGTTTATGAATTGGGAAAATTATGTATTTATTGCGATTTAAGAAATGCAAAAATGGGCTTAATTTGATTTGAAATACATTAAAGGTGAAATGATACGGCTATTGTTATTTGAACGGCTCTACGGGCTTATATATGCTACATTTGAGGGTTTTATTTATTTGTCTGTGGATATGAAATAACATCTAATTACATTAATACGTTATGTGCAACTATTGCCAAAATGAGCAATATGTTATCAAATATGACATCAATTTTCTGTAGTCATAGGGGGCAATAGAGAGTAATAGGGAGTAATTAAGGGTTGACTAATTCTTTATCCTGTATATAATTAGAGTAACAGGGAGTACTTGGGAGTAAGTGGGAGTATAGGGTGGCGAACTTCGCATACAACCGGAACGTTATGCGACATTATGGCTGAAAATGGTTAGGAAGATATTGACAAAATAAAAGAAATATGGGATAAAATGAACTGGAGAATAATATGGATATTGAAATTTTTCATTTAGAAGAACCTAGAATTATTGCTGGATTTTCCATTGAAACAACACTGGAAAATAATGCTCAAGATCTGGATTTATTGTATAATGATTTTTTGCATAATGGGAAAAGGGAAATACTTAATAGTATTACAAAAAACAATCATGAATATTATGGTGTTATATGGTATACAATACTACATAAAAAATATAAATATTTATTAGGGCAAAAAATTGTTTCAAAAGCAGATGAAGAAAATATAGACTTTAAAATAATACCGAAAGGAACATACTGTAAATCAAAATTTCCTGCAAAATATGATGGAATAAAAGCATGGACTGATTTTTATTCATTGGAAATTCCTCAAACAGGATATAAACCAAAAGAAATTGATGATATTGCATTTGAATATTATCCTAATGGACTTGACGGTGAATTTGAATTGTGGTCTTTGGTTGAAAAGGAATAAAAGATGCCTGAGAGAATGTTGGATAAAAAAAATATTCCCACAGAAGAAGAAATAAAAAATTTTATTGGTGAAAAATCCATAAATAATATAGAGTTCTTAATAAATTGTTTAAATAATATTTTTAGTATAAAAATGGAATTAAAATTTCCTTTTGGAAATAATTATGGTTGGGGTTATAAAGTAAGCGATAAATCAAAACATTTATTTTATATATTTTTCGAAAAGAATAGCATTACAATAATGTTACAAATTAAAGGAATTAAAACAGAAAATGAAATGAAAAAATATAGTAAATTATCTGAAGAAGGAAAAAATTATTGGGAAAATAGATATCCTTGTGGAGAAAATGGTGGTTGGATACATTATAGGATAAATAATAAAAAACAATTAAAGGACATAGGAATATTTTTAAGTATAAGGACTAATAAAGAAATAAAATTGTAAAAACAGCCATAACGTCGCATAAATGTAGTTATGCGAAATCCAATTTGAAATTATTGAAAATATATAGAGTATAATACTTGACAAAATAAATAAAAAAATATATGGTTTATTTATATTAATAGATAGAGGTGAATATTAATGAAATATGTATTTATTCATGGGTTGGGACAAAATTCGTCAAGTTGGAATAAAACTCTCTCATTTATGGAAAAACAAGATAATTTTATATGTATAGATTTATTAGAAATTATTGAAAATAAAGATTGTAATTATGATAATATATACAATGCCTTCTCTAAATATTGTAACAATATTCTTGAACCAATAAATTTATGTGGTTTATCTTTAGGTGGGATTTTATCTTTAAATTATGTTTTAGATAACCCCAAAAAAGTAAATTCATTAATTTTAATTGGCACACAAGATAAAATGCCAAAAAATTTATTAAAAATCCAAAATTTTATATTTAAACTTATACCAAAGAAATTGTTCAATATTAACGGTTTTAATAAAATGGATTTTATAAAAATAATAAATTCAATGATGGATTTAGATTTTAGTAAAAAAATAAATAGTATTTCATGTAAAACATTAATTATCTGTGGGATAAAAGACTCAATTAATAAAAGTGCTGCAAAAAGATTGGCGAATAACATAAACAATGCAAAATTATTATTTATAAATAAATCAGGACATACAGTAAATGAAGATAATCCAAAGGGATTGGCATTAGAAATTATAGAATTCTATAAAAATTTTAATTATGAATAATATAATGGTGATAAAAGCAAATTGGACTTCGCATAACAGGATTGTATATGTACGCCCGCTTGAGGCGGGCTA
>Ga0099364_10010388_pt1 | contig 12798 bp, 11 predicted proteins | sample TergutTh196P3_FD_73070 | JGI IMG/M metagenome (GOLD analysis project Ga0099364, IMG submission 73070) | Microcerotermes parvus P3 segment gut microbial communities from Pointe-Noire, Republic of the Congo - Th196 P3 | ecosystem: Host-associated > Arthropoda: Insects > Digestive system > Gut ... | reverse complement strand
ACTTTAATAAAGAAAAAGAAAAAATAAAAAATCAATACAAAGGAGAAAAACAATGGAATATCTCGACATTAATGACATACTTGACGAGGCACGAGAACTGGGAGCATCCGACGTTCATTTGACGGCAGGACTTCCGCCGATTATTCGGTTGCACGGTAGTTTGAGGAAGCTATCCGGCTATCCCGATTGTGACGAGGTGTTAATCGTAGGCGTAATCAATGATGTGACGAACGACAAGCACAAAGAGACGCTCAAATCCGGGCGAGACGTTGACTTTTCGTACGTTACCCCCGCAGGGTTCCGGCATAGGTGTAACATCTATCGCCAACGGGGATTACATGCTGTGGCATTACGTCTGTTGCGAAACGACATTCCTACGCTTAAGGACATAGGTCTCCCTGCATTGATGGGCGAATTTGCGCTCCGTCCGCGCGGATTGGTTCTCGTAACCGGACCGACCGGTTCGGGTAAATCCACGACGTTGGCGGCAATGACCGACCATATCAATCGAAACCATAACTCGCACATAATCACGATTGAAGACCCGATTGAGTATCTGCACCAACATAAGCAATCGATGATTAACCAGAGGGAAATCAACATTGACGTTGACAGTTTCGCGTTGGCGTTGCGTTCTGCCTTGCGTGAAGACCCGGACGTTATCCTCGTGGGAGAAATGCGTGACTTCGAGACGATTTCTTCCGCAATCACCGCAGCGGAAACCGGTCACTTGGTTATGTCAACCCTGCATACGACAGGTGCTGCCGAAACGCTCGACCGTATAATCGACGTTTATCCGCCTCATTCACAGGGGCAGGCACGTTCGCAGCTCGCAAATAACCTTGTTGCGGTAATTTCGCAGACCCTGGTTCCTACCGCAGACGGAAGAGGGCGGGTTGCCGCACTCGAAGTCATGTCATGTACCGATGCGATTAGTGCGATGATTCGTGAGAATAAAATCTTCCAGATTCCGTCGGCGATTACTACCGGTAGGTCGAAGGGAATGTTCAGTCTCGACCAAGACTTAGCGCGGTTGACTCGTCAAGGGTATATCGACGAGAAGACCGGACTGCTCCGTTGCCAAGACAAGGCAGAGTACAAGAAATACCTTGCGATGGCATTATAGTCGGTTAACGGCTATGAATATGTCTTTTTAGAATAAGGGTGGGGATTTTCCCGCCCTTATTTCATTAAAGTGAGCGAAAAATCCGGCTCAACAAAGATTATAATCAGTTACGCTCTTCAAATGCAAAACAAGATTTGCTATAGCGGTTGCATTATCGAGAGAAGTGTGGTATACTAGGGGGAAGAAGCTGTTTGAAGGAGACGAACCCATGATGATGAAGATGTTGACCGATATAGAAATCGCGAAGTCCGCCGAACTAAAACCTATTACCGAAATCGCCGAGGGGGTCGGCATTACGTCGCGAGAAATCGAACCGTATGGGCATTATAAAGCGAAAATCAGCCAAGATTGCATCGAACGTCTTGCAGGAAATCCGCAGGGTCGGCTTATACTTGTGACTGCGGTTAACCCGACCCCTGCAGGGGAAGGCAAGACAACGGTCAGTATCGGACTGGCTCAAGGATTATGTAAATACGGCAAGAACGCTGTTCTCGCTCTGCGTGAACCGTCACTGGGACCGGTTTTCGGGGTGAAAGGCGGTGCGGCGGGGGGCGGATATTCGCAGGTTCTGCCGATGGAAGATATAAATCTGCATTTCACAGGGGATTTGCATGCGTTGACCTCGGCTAATAATCTGCTTTGCGCATTGCTTGACAATTCGTTGCAGCAGGGGAATCCGTTGGGAATTGACCCGCGGCGGGTTCTTATAAAACGATGTGTCGATATGAACGACCGCGCGCTCAGGAATATTATTGTGGGATTGGGTTCCAAAATTGACGGTGTTCCGCGAGAAGACGGGTTCATCATAACCGTCGCAAGTGAAGTCATGGCAATTTTGTGTTTGAGTGAGGATTTATCCGATTTGAAATCCCGATTAGGTCGGATTCTTGTAGCGTATACCTATGATAATAAACCCGTTTTCGCCGCAGATTTGGAGGCAGTCGGTGCGATGGCGGCATTGCTGAAGGATGCGGTTAATCCTAATCTGGTTCAAACAATCGAAAATACTCCGGCTATAATCCACGGGGGGCCTTTCGCGAATATTGCTCACGGTTGTAACTCGATTCGTGCAACGAAACTCGCGCTTAAATTAGCGGGGGAATCGGGGTATGCTGTTACAGAAGCCGGGTTCGGTTCTGATTTAGGTGCGGAAAAGTTTTTTGATATAAAATGCAGGGCTGCGGGATTAAGTCCCGATTGTGTTGTGTTAGTCGCTACGGTTAGGGCATTGAAATATAACGGCGGGGTCGCTAAAGCGGATTTATCGTGTGAAAACGTGGAAGCGTTAGAGAAGGGGTTGTGTAATCTCACGACCCATATCGAGAATCTGGCTAAATTCGGCGTACCGATTGTGGTGGCGATTAACCGATTCCATGCCGATACCGAAAACGAACTTGAACGTCTCCGCGTTCATTGTGAAAGTCTGGGGGTTAGGGCTGCCGTTGCCGAAGTCTTCGCAAAAGGCGGTGAAGGCGGGACGGAACTCGCAGAAGCAGTTGTAGAGACCTGTGAAAAGAGTGAATCGGCATTTGAATTTAAGCCGCTGTATGATTTGGGGCTTTCGCTTAAGGAGAAGTTGGACGTAATAGCGAAAGAAATTTATCGTGCCGATGGTGTAGATTATACTAAATCAGCCGAAAAGTCAATCAATGAGATTGAATCACTCGGGTTTGGAAATCTGCCGGTATGCGTTGCGAAGACTCAGTATTCGCTCTCGGATGAGCCGGGGAAACTCGGTTCGCCGCGGGGATTCCGCATAACCGTTCGTGACTTGCGATTATCGGCGGGTGCGGGGTTTGTTGTTGCATTAACGGGCGAAGTCATGACCCTTCCGGGGTTGCCGAAAATCCCTGCCGCCAATAGTATCGATATAGATTCGGGCGGTGTGATTTCGGGGTTGTTTTGATGCAGATTAACACAACGAATTCAGTAGAAGAAACCTTCGAATCAGGCAAGGCGTTTTCGACGAAGCTAAGTCGCAATGCGGCGGTTCTTCTTTATGGAGAGATGGGGGCGGGAAAGACCCATTTCGTTAAGGGGATAGCGGTAGGACTGGGAATAACTGTTCCCGTGACAAGCCCGACTTTCTCTTTGGTTAATGAGTATAGCGGGTTAATCCATTTCGATTTGTTTCGGATTTATTCGGAGGATGATTTGTATGCAATCGGATTCTATGATTATATCGGAAAAGGAGTCCTCGCAATTGAATGGGCGGAGAATATTCCGGGATTGAAAGATGAGTTTGATGAGTATTATACCGTGAGAATCGAGAAAACGGGGGATGACGACGAGCAAAACGAGAGGAGAATCACCATTGATTATTCTGGGGCTTGACAGTTCAGCGGTGAGTGCATCGTGTGCTGTTACACAGGACGGAAACGTCCTTGCGAGTGGATTTGTCAGGGTGAAAATCACACATTCGCAGACGTTGATTCCGTTGGTTGAGAATATTCTCAAAGCGGCGGGAATGTCACTTGACGAAATTGATGCGTTCGCAGTTTCGAACGGACCGGGCTCGTTCACGGGGATTCGTATAAGTGTCAGTGCGGTTAAGGGAATGGCATTTGCACTGAATAAGCCGGTCTGCGGAGTATCGACTCTGCTGTCGTTAGCGCATAATCTAGTCGGGCGGGACGTAATCGCTTGTGCGGTTATGGATGCTCGCCGTAACGAAGTTTATAACGCGCTGTTTGATATCAGCGGGGATTCGGTCACGCGGTTGACTCAAGACCGGGCAATTTCTCTTGATGATTTAGGCAGTGAGTTAGAGGTTTTCGAAAAAGAGGTCGTTTTCGTGGGGGACGGTGCGGGGTTGGCGGTTGATTATTTCGAGGGGGCAGGTTCGTGCGCACCTGAGATAATCCGTTTCCAGAATGCCGTAAACGTGTGTTTGGCAGCGAAGAATTTCGTGTCGGCAAAGGAGTTGATGCCGATATACATCAGAAAACCGCAAGCCGAACGGGAACGTATAAAGCGGCAAATGTCTTGACATTTGCGTACGGAAAGGAAAAGGTTATAAAAATGATTATTATAGGTTCAGACCATGCCGGATATGCTTTGAAAGAGTCATTGAAGCAGAATCTGGAGAAACAGAATCTCGCTTATGTAGATTGCGGGTGCGACGGTTCAAGTGTGGATTACCCCGATATAGCCGAGACCGTCTGCAGGAGGGTCTTGAAGGATTCTGCGAGTAATGCGAAAGGGGTCATAATTTGCGGGACCGGGGTGGGGGTTTCAATCGCGGCAAATAAAATCGTAGGGATTCGTGCGGCATTGTGTGCCGATTACTACACGGCGAAATACACGCGGAAACACAACGACTCAAACGTGATTTGTTTAGGTGGGCGTACGCTGGGGGCAGATGTCGCGTGGGAGTTACTGAACGTCTGGCTTAACACCGAATTCATCGGGGGGAGACACTCGATGCGGGTTAATAAAATCAAATCTATAGAAGAACGAGAAAACAAGGAGAAAAACAATGAGTAAAGTTCACGTATTGGACCATCCGTTGATTCAGCACAAAATCTCGATTATGCGGGATAAAAACACCGGTTCTAAAGAGTTTCGGGAGCTTACCGAAGAAGTCGCTTTGCTGATGACTTATGAGGCTACGAGAAACCTTCCGCTGAAAGAAGTGGAAATTCAAACCCCCGTCGCAATTGCGCGGACAAACGTAATCACCGGAAGAAAAGTCGCGCTGATTCCGATTCTTCGGGCGGGGTTGGGCATGGTTGACGGTGCGGTCAGCCTTATTCCTGCGGCGAAGGTCGGTCATATCGGAATTTGTCGAAACACCGAACCATCGGAAGAGTCGGCGGTTGATGAGTATTACTGCAAACTCCCTTTCGATATAAAGGAGAGGGACGTGATAGTCATGGACTTGATGTTGGCTTCCGGCAGTTGTGCGAATGCGGCGATTGCGAAGGTCAAACAGTCGGGGGTGATGTCCATTAAGTTTATTTCGGTAATTGCTTGTCCCGAAGGAGTTGCGAAACTGCAGGAGAATCACCCCGATGTAGAAATTTATACCGGCGCACTCGACGAGGGACTCAACGATGATTTGTACATTGTTCCGGGATTCGGCGATGGCGGGGACAGGTTCTTCGGGACAAAATGACGGGTATCAAATTCAGGGCAAGCCGTCGGCATCGTTGCTCTTGATTTGCCGAATTCGTCAAGCAGCCTGCCCGCCGGCGAAGCCGTCGGCACCGCTGCTCTTGATTTGCCGAATTCGTCAAGCAGCCTGCCCGCCGGCGAAGCCGTCGGCACCGCTGCTCTTGATTTGCTTTGTGCAATATGCACAAAAAAGTCCCCTTATTTTTGTCAGATTTGTCATTGATTTTTTCGTGCGAAAATGGTAAAATGAAATTAGGTTTTGAGTTGAGACAGAAAAATCCTAAAAATCTAAAATATTAAAAAGGAGTATCGATTATGAAGAATACATTGAAAAGGACACTTACCGGGCTTATCGTGGCATCGATGATTCTCGGCGTTGCCTGCAAAAAAAACGGAGACTCGAGCAATCCCGGCCCCGGCCTCGGCACAGGCGCACCCCCGGTGACTAACGATGAACACCAAGGAGTCAAGGATAGGGCGGCAGAACTCGCCGAAGAGCAAGCGGCGGCACTCCCTGATGTGACCGTGACGAAAAAAATCGAGTTGATGTCATGGTTTGACCTGGATGAGACTTCGCCGACGGTAGAACTGTTTAAGGCAAGGTACGGCACCCCTGATGAAGCCGGTGGCAAGAACGTCATAAATCTTACTCGTGTGAGTTATGATGACAGGTATGAAGCGTTGGACAGAGCGATTATGGGGGATAAATCGCCCGATATGTTCCAGTTTGAGGAACGGTATTTCCCGTGGGGGGTTCACATTAATTATTTTGAAACCATTGACGGCGTTATTGACCTTTCCGGACCGGAATGGGATGCCACCAGGGATTACATTAAACTGTTTGAGTGGGGCGGAAAAAATTACACACCGATAACCGAAATCAACAACTCTAATTCGTTGCTTTTCTACAGGAATACGATTATTGCCGAACAAGGATTCGAAGACCCGTATGAACTGTGGAAAAAAGACGAGTGGGACTGGGATGTTTTCGAAGATATGGTTCGTCAGTTCTCAGACCCTACGAATAACAAGTACGGTATTATGGGATTCGGCATTGATGAGGCGGCGATTCTCACGACCGGCATAGGAATAATCACTATTGAAGACAGCAAACTCAAGAATAATATGTTCGACGCAAAGATTGAACGTGCGACTGATTTGCTCAAGCGGCTTTCCGACGGAAATTACCGTTATCCTTATCATACTTTGAGTGATTTCCAACTTAATCCGGCTGCGTTTAGGGCAGGAGAAGTCTTGTTCTGGCAGGATGGGCCGTGGGTGTATCAAGAAAGAATCAAGAACTGGATAGAACCGGATAAATGGGAAGATGGCGGCGACGAAATCGGTATCGTTCCTTTCCCTCGTGACCCCATGGCGGATAAGTATTACCAACGCGGAAAACAGGATGCTATGATGCTCGTAGCGGGTTCTAAAAACAAAGACGGTTATATTGCATGGAATCACTGTGCGGCAATCGCGAACAATGACACTAAAATGGACGCTGAAGGTCGTGATAAACTCAAGAAGGATTACAACTGGACCGAACATCAACTCACCGTTTTGGACGAAATTCGTAACATGGAACTCGTGTGGGATTTCAAGAACGGAATCGGACCCGATGTTTCGGATTATAGAGAATCTCCGATTGAAGACCTCACAAAACCGCTGATTACTCATGGTGAGGTAACGTATGCTCAGCAGAGAAGCGAGAACCAGTCTAAAATTGAGACCAGAATCGATATGATGAACGAAAAAGTAAGCTAAATAAATCGGGGGAGTTGAGAAGACTCCCCCGATTTTTTAACTTTGTGAATCTCTTTTTCTGAAACCCATGAACCCCAACACGAACATTATAATTGACAATATCGTCATAATAATTAAGGCGGTAATGTCCCCGGAAGTGAAGGTGTAGGTGGCTTCACCGAAGAGCGGGATTGTTTCGACTACCCCTCCTATTTCGAACTGCATTTCGCCGATTTGTTCGACGTGCGGCAGCATAGGCACGTGTCCGAATGGGGATAATTTACCGAGCCACTGCGGGAGGTTCATAATTTGCCCCAGGTACAAAATCACGAACGAGAATCCGAGATACCACCATGCCCATGATGTGAACTTCGGCAGGAAGCCGTTCAAGACGGCGGCAACCCCCAATAACACAAGAATCGCCGGGATATAGACCGAACAAGCAAGAAGCCAATTTGTGAACCTGATAGGTTCTTCCATGACAGCGTGACTGCCGCCCCAAAATCCGACGGCGTTCATCAGCGGCATGAGTATCGCCGAAACCACCGCTATGATGAAGTATCCCCGCATTTGCGCATAACGGCTTACGCTCCTTGAGAGAAGGTTTTCGCTGTAGCCGCGTTTTTCCTGTGTGCGAACCTTCAGCATGAACTGTAACACGGGGATTCCCGCGCAGATTGCCATAATCAAGAGGAAGAACGATGCCATTCGCATAGGGTCGCCCCCGGAAATCTGTTTGAACATATCGTTGGAGTTTATGAGAGTTTCCATGTCACCCATAATCAAGCCGTAAGCCGCCCCCAACATCGGAATAATGCACATCCAGACCACGAACGGCGTTTTCAACAGCCGCCACGCAAGTTGTTCCGGGCTTTTGAGTCGGGGGGACGCGTCTTTCTTGCCGGGTCGGGCGGGAATGAGTCCTTCCCCCATATCCCGCGACTTACACAGCAGGAATGCCGTAAGAATTAAACCGCAGGAAGCAAGAACCGTCGCTATTACCGGGAGCCAATAATGGTTGCCTGCATACGGTTTCGCGTGTTGAAGCAACCCCAGAATCGAAATGTTGAGAATGATTTGCGAGTCCCGCATACTCCCGGTAGCGAAGAGCATATACAGTAGGGTCAAAGTCCCGAATGACAGCGACATAGCTACACCGGGGTTCTTGCAAAGTTGGCAGAACACCGCAGAAATCCCTGCCATGAAAATCCCGAAAGCCCCCATAATTCCACCGAAGAGCAGCCCACCGCTTACGCTTGCCATGTCACGTTCACCGACCGCGGCAAGCCCGAACCCGATAACAAGGCTAATCAGCAGATTAAGAATTACCGCCGCCGTAATCGAAGAGGAGAGGTTAGATAATCGCCCTACGGGGAGTGAGCGTATAAGCTCGATTCTGCCCCTTTCTTCGTCCTGACGGGTGTGGCGAACCACCAAAAACACGTTCATGATTCCGACGATAATCGCCGCCCATACGAGTATATAAACGGCATACATTCCGCCGAGTGAAAGTTCACCGGTTTCGCCGACGAAAGGCGTTCCCACCATCGCTTTGAATGCAGGGCTTTCGAGGGTGACTAACATAGCGTTGAGGCTTTCACTGTCGGGATACATTCCGCCTATTCCTGCGGCGAATCCGATACACAGTGATATAATCCCGCCCAACCAGATTAAATTGCTGACCCTGTCGCGCCGCAGAATGAATCGGGTAAGGCGCAGATTGTTTTTGAATAAAGCAGTCACATTATTCACCCCCTTACGTTTTCGTAATGACTCATGAACAACTCTTCCAGGGTTGGCGGGGTACATTCGAGTTTGACTATACCGCTTTTACACAGGAACGATATGATGTTGTTGATTTCCTTGGTTTCTGCCGCGAAAGTCACAGATGTAAGGTCGTTTCCGATTTGGCGAACGTCATGGATTCCCGATAATTTTTCGAGTGTTTCGATGGGTTGTAACGTTTCAACGGCGATTCTTGTACGGGTGAGGTGACGGAGTTCGCTCATTGTCCCGGTTTCGATGATTTCACCGTCGCGGATAATGCTGACCTTGTCGCACAGCCGTTCAACTTCCTGCAGAATATGGCTTGACAGTAAGACCGATTTCCCTTGCGACTTTACTTCGGCAACGCAACTCTGGAACACCTGTTCCATCAGCGGGTCCAGACCCGAGGTTGGTTCGTCTAAAATGTACAAGTCCGCGCCCGAAGCGAACGCCGCCACCAATGCGACTTTCTGGCGATTGCCTTTGGAGTAGGTTCGGCACTTTTTGCGCAAATCAAGCTCGAATCGGTTTGCGAGTTCTTCTTTTTTAGTGCGGTTTTCATCTGAATTGTTCCGACGAAGTCTCACAAGCAAATCCACGACTTCCCCTCCGGTGAGATTGTCCCAGAGATTTACGTCTCCCGGTACGTAGGCGATATTTTTGTGGATTTCCGCTGCATCCGACCATGCGTCTTTGCCGAACACGCTCGCTGTGCCGGAGGTGGCTTTCAGAATCCCCAACAGCACTCGAATGGTCGTGGTCTTACCTGCGCCGTTCGGTCCGATGAATCCGTGGACTTCCCCGGGTTTGACCGTGAGGTTCACGTTGCTTAAAGCGGTGAAGTTGCCGAATTTCTTGGTTAAATTAATGGTTTGAATCATGATTGTATCCTCCTTTGTAATGGGTGGTTCCTCTAAAAAAATCTCTGAAAATTATTTGTAAAACGTCTTCTTAAAAAGGCTCAAGTATGCCTTGATTTCCTCCAGGAATTTGTCGTATTCCTTTTGATAGTCCTTTAAGGAAGTTGAGTTAATCCGTTCCAGTTGCGCGGTCGAATAGCTCAAGTGAGTCCAGTAAATAACATTGATTGCCATTTTCGGGTCTATGTCGTCCCTGAAAAGTCCCTCATCAATATCCGCAAAGATTTTTGAGGAAACCATTCCGAAGGAATTTCCGTACAGTTTCTTGAGTGATTCGCTCTTTTGCTCTTTGTACGCTGTCGTCACGAAGTCGAACATAATCGGATATTTGTACGACAAGTCGATTTTAAGCAGAAGCATTTGCCACATTCGTTCGATGAAGTCCCGCTGTTCAAAGTTGATTAATGCGAAATATTCCTTCACCATAACGTCGATTGCGTATTCGATTATAAACTCATACAGATTCTCCTTGCTTCCGAAATAATGAAACAGCAATCCCTTTGAAATCCCCGCTTGCTTGACTATTTCGTCGGTCGTGGCTTTTTTGTAGCCTTTGTTGAATTCCTCCATTGCGGCGTTGATGATTCTGTCGCGCTTTTCGGCTTCCATTGAGAGGAATTTCTGTTTTTGTTCCTCGTTGATTTTGAACACCTCTTTCTTCTCTTTAATAACTTAAAAAATATCATACCGACTCGGTCAGTCAATTGTATTATATCATGATTGACTGAATAAGTCAATAGGTTTTTGAAAATATTTTTTTTGCTTGGGAGCTATTGACTTTATTCAAGGTTTGATATACTATATAATAGAGTAAGTATTTATGTAATTTTTATGTAATTATAAGGAGTATGTTTATGAAGAGTTCCGGTAAGGGATTAAGCACGTTGACGGTCGGCATTATAAAAGAGAATCCGGTTTTGGTGATGTTGTTGGGGATTTGTCCGACCCTCGCGGTCACTACTACGCTGTCGAACGGAATCGGCATGGGAATTACTACGATGTTCGTGTTGGTCTGTTCGAACATCACGATTTCGTTGCTTAAGGGGGTTATCCCCGAAAATGTTCGATTGCCTTGCTACATTGTCGTGATTGCCGGGTTCGTGACTTTTATCGAGAAGATTCTTGAGACGTTTGTACCGGAACTCTACGACAGTCTCGGTTTATTTCTGCCTTTGATTGTTGTGAACTGTATTGTTATGGCGCGGGCAGAGGGCTTCGCCTCGAAAAACAATCCCTTGCTTTCGGCGTTGGACGGATTAGGAAAGGGAATCGGTTTCACCCTTGCGTTGAGTTTGATGGGATTATTCCGTGAGATTCTGGGGGGAGGGACTATTTTGGCGGGGACGGATTACGCTGTTGAAATTCCGATTTTATCCGCTAATCCTATGCTGCTTTTCATTTTTCCTGCAGGGGGATTCTTCACCTTCGCTATGCTGATTGCGGTGGTCAATACATTAGCCAAGCGGAAAAATCGTGATTATAAACCTCGTCAAATCGGGTGCGGCGGCGACTGTAAGAATTGCGCTTCGAAAAAATCAAGTTGCGCAACACAAAAGTCCGAGGAAAAATCCGCATGAAAAAGAAAATAATCTCAACTATACTCTTGATTGCGATGGTTGTTTCGCATATTCCCGTTTGGGGCGGTAGCGATTCAAACGGCAACGTTTCCGATTCGGGAAATCGACGGGATGATTCCGATAACCCGGATAATCCCGACAACCCCGAAAATTCTAAAAAACCGTCTGAACCGCAAGTCCCGTTTGAGGTGAAGTTTTCCCACGAAGCGGGGTTTTACAGTGAGGAATTCTTGCTGGAGCTTTCGGTGCCGGAAGAATACGGCGAGGATTCGCAAATCTGGTATACCACCGGTGAAGACGTGACGGGAATCGTTTTACCGGCAGAGGCGAGTCGTTTGAGCCGCCATGACGGAGGGGTTACTCCTGTTCCGTCTGCGCCATCGACTCTATACGTTGAGCCTATTGTCGTATCAATTCCGCCTGATGTGAACGTGTTCACCGTCAGCGCGATTTTTGTGGGGGGCGGAAAGGTTTCGCAACCGGTGACACGCAGTTACGTTCGCGGTACTGATGTGGAGAATCGATTCCACTCGGATATGGTGGTTTTTTCGCTTTATTCGGACGTTTTCGGGCTGTATGACTATAATGACGGGATTTTCGTTCCCGGAATTGACCGCGATGAATGGCGCGAAGAATACATAAGAATAAACGGACGTGCGCCCGACCCATGGAAATGGGACACCGAACTCCCGCCGACTTCTCCTGCGAATTTTAACCGAAGAGGAAGAGGTTCCGAGCGTGCCGTTCATGTGGAGATGTTTGATTCATCCGGTGAACGCTTCATTGCGCAAAGGGCGGGAATGAGGGTCAAAGGGGGATGGTCGCGAGGGACTTTCGTGTATGAGCAGAAATCCCTTGAATTCTATGCCAGAAATTCCTACGGTGACAGGGATAATTTCCTGTTCCCGATTTTTGGCGAACAATACGCGGAAGACGGAAATCTCATGCACAGATACCGCAGATTCCGCCTGCGAAACGGCGGTTCGGACAGGGAGCAGAGTTACTTACGAGATGAATTGTCACATACATTGTTCAAACAGGCGGGTTTCGATGATGTTCAGGGACATCGCCCTGCCGTTGTGTTTCTTAACGGAGAATATTACGGACTGTCTTTCGTGAAGACTCCCCGAACCGAAGACCATTGGCGGCGCAGATACGGCGGCGAGGAATCCGGGTTTGTTATAATCGGGAGTAATGAGAGGGGCAGCGTCGGTTGTGAAACCCCGGGATGCGGTCGTGTGATTCCGGGATTGGGTGAAACCGGCGGACGAACCCCCGCTTCTAACGTGATACGTTGTGGAAGCAGTAATCAATGCGGACGAGTCGATTGTGAAATCTATCAAAGCGGATTAGATGACGGTTGTGTCGAAAACGGTCGTTGCCGCGGCACTTCCGACTGGCGCGAAATTCGTCGGCTTGTACTGGGGTCGGGCGGGGAAGAGAATCCTGACGGGCTTGACGATGATAAGGCGTTCGCCGAGTTCTGCGAGAGGGTGGATATCGATAACCTGATTCACTATTACGCACTGGAAATGTACATCGCTAACGT
>Ga0099364_10010387_pt1 | contig 12798 bp, 5 predicted proteins | sample TergutTh196P3_FD_73070 | JGI IMG/M metagenome (GOLD analysis project Ga0099364, IMG submission 73070) | Microcerotermes parvus P3 segment gut microbial communities from Pointe-Noire, Republic of the Congo - Th196 P3 | ecosystem: Host-associated > Arthropoda: Insects > Digestive system > Gut ... | reverse complement strand
CTTAGTACTGTGTCTGTTCCTGCTGTGTATGTTGCGGGATTAGTGTGTGTTTCGCCGTTTAATCCGTTGTATGTTATTGTGTAATTTTGCGACACCCACAATGCTTTTACGATAATATCATCTGTGATATTGGTAAAATCTTCTCTGTCCCATTTGTCGAATGTGAAACCGTTTCTTACAGGATTATTTGCAGGTGGGGTCACTGTTCCGCCGTATGTTGTGGTTTTCACTTCAAATATTTCAGTTTCGTTCATGAAAGTAACGCTAACTTCATCAGTAATACTTCTGAGATTGTTCATTGCAAAAAGTATATTTTCAGCGGAATCATCGAGTGTTTTTTGTGTTAATGTTTTAGAATCTGCTTCTGATTCAAGGTATTCTTCCGCTTTTTCGATTGCGGCGGTGAGATTGTTCCAACTTGCAGTTGAATAATCTGCTTGAACTAAGTCTTTTGTGCTTTCTAAGGCGGTTTCTATGTTGTCTTTATATGTTGTGTAAGTCATTGTTGTTTTGTCCCAGTTGTTTACGCCGTAAATTTCCACGTCCTGGATTCTTGCGGTGTCGTCTGCTCCTGAATCTGTCACTAAAATGCGGGCATAACGGTAAGTTTCGCCGTTTGACAAGTTGGATTCATGGTTGCCGCCGTAATATGTCGCTTCTATGTTGTTTGTAACGGTGTGAATTGTTTTCCATTCTTTCGCATCATTACTGCCTTGCAGTTGCCATGCTTTTGTGTTCAAATCCGCAGAATATCCTGCTAATTCCGCGTTTTTCACTACATAACGGCTGATAGGCTGACGTTTGCCGAAATCTATTGCTATCCATTGTTGTTCTGATTCTGATTTTTTAGTATGACTCCAACCGTGGGTTTTTCCGAAAGAGCCGTCGGTGACTTTGCTCGGCTCGTAACCAATGTCGTAACCATTTGCAAACGCTTCCATTTGTAGTGCGTTGTTTATGGGTTGACCGTTATATTCATTTAACAGCATGAAATAGTGGTCGGAGCGTAAAAATTCGATTTTATCTTTATATTCGGGGGTTACTTTAAAATAATGTATTAACTCGTTCATGCGGGAAACTTCATTCATCCACCATGTGTCTTTTTGGAATGAGTCGAATGTGTTGTCGTTTTCGGGCACATTTTCTGCGGCATATTTCATTCTTTGTATAAGTTCGGAATTTTGGGAATTGCTTGCTGTCAATTCAAAGCCGCCAAAATGTCCGCGATAATTACGCCAATTAAAACGTTGCACATATGCAGGGCCGTGGTAACTTTTTGCATGATTTTCCGGGGTTGTTATTATTACATCAGGGCCGTTTGGATTGGTAGGATTAGGCCCTGTTCCTATTTGAATTAAATTCATATAATATGAGCCTAATAATGAAGGATAGAAATTGAAATCCGCAAATTCGCTGAATTTATCCAAAGTAAAATCTCTGTTGGTGTTTTCTTGTCCTGCGTGTCCCCAAAGTGTAGGATAATTTACACTTGTCACCTCGGCATAATGATTAGTTAATTCCGCAAAACCTTGTGTCCATGTTGCTTCTGTAACACCGTCACGTAATGTTACAGGATGGTCGGGCCATATCATAGCCTGTGTATAACCATATCCGCTCGGGCCTGTAATAAAAGTATCATTGTCGGTCGCGGTATCATAATACCATTGCAATATCTGCGGTGATGAATCCAAAAGCGCGGGAGTAAATGTCCAGTTAACAGGATAATGTCCTCTTGAACGGTTACCCAGTCTTCCCCACCATCTCATACCGTGTTGTACATACATTATATTGTCGCCGTCGCTTACTGTTGAAGATACATATGCTACACCGTCTTTTAAATCGGGTTTTTTCGGTGTGGTCGGCGGGTCTATTTCTCGTGACATTCCGGAATAAACAGTAAAGTTTTCATAATAATCACTGGGTACAGAAGTAACACCGTATGAAGTAGCAAGACGTACTCCTGCCCCTTCATCGGGGAAAAATCCTATTCCAAGCGCGTCAAGGCCGCCGTTATGATTATCTTTCATGTCTTGATAAAACTTCTCTGCAATTGCTCTTTGTGCTCTGTTAGCAGTTCCTGTTCCGCCGTTTAACCAAAGAACAGGAGAACGTGTTGCGATTGCTAAATCTCTGATAGGAGCGGCACAGTTTTCACCGTTTAATGTTTCCACATTCGGCGATGACCATCTCCATGCAGTATCTTCTTCATTTCTTACACTTGTATATGTATTAACAAATTGCAACCCCGGTTGTATCATGGTAATTATACGGTCATTATAAGGTAAATTCCCTTTTGAATTAACCACAGTATGATCCTGTCCCGGGTCGGGACGGTAGTTTTCATATAAATATTCCGCCGCTTGTACTCTTCCGTCATTTCCTGCGGCAAAAGCGCGCGGCTGGTTTGTTACAGGGTCGGGATTTATTGTTTTTATTACAGGCCATGTGGCTTCGTCCATACCCATCGCTCTCAATTCGCCGAGTAAAAGATTGTTGACAGGCAAAGCGTTATATATTCCGCCTACAGTAGTTGCGACATCACGGCTGTGGTCTGCTCCTTCAACTTCTCTTCTTGAGGTAGCAGTTTCGTTATTAGGATTACCGCTCGCATTTATTGAATTTGGGTCAATAGGATTTGCTGTTTCATATAAAACAAATCCGTCAATTTCATGGCGGTATTTAAAAATAGCGTTACGAACTCTTTGTTCTGCACTGTTCCCGGGAGTTAGCACATAATCCATTCCCAAAGACGCAGGCCAATAATCAAGATGCGCGGATGAATTATCCGGTTGATAACCGTTGCCAAAGGATTCTTCATTGCCCTCTACATATAAAATACGCGGTTGTTTTCTGTTTACAAGCCCTTGCATATTTGTCATAGCAACTCGATATGTTCCGCGAGCACCCCTTGCTCTTACTAACTCCAAAGTATCGGCCGGAGTTCCGAAAGAGGGCATAGGTTGTCCTTTCGGCCAGTTAATGTTATAACCAAATTCGTTGGTATATGTGTTTACCGCAGACTTTTCGGGCACATCAGGGGTCGCGCTTATTGATATACTTTTGATATGCAAATCCGAAACATCGGTATAAAAACGTCCGTCAAACCGCACTATTGTCGATTTTCCGCGTTCAAATCCAAAAGGTTCATCTGTTATGTTAAATTCTCTTACAATAGTTTGATATGTATCTGCCTGTGCAAATTCACCGAAATTTATACTTGATTCGCTGACCACATTATGGTCTGCACGCATATCAATTTGCATTAATTTATTGTTTCTTTGTTGGTCTGTCGCTAATACAGGGACTTTTGCTTCTATTTTCACATATGCTTTGCCTTTGTGTAAAGTACCCATATCCGCAAATTGTTTGCGAGCTAATTCCATGTTAATATCCCAAACGAATCTGTCGCTTTCGGGTAAAGTTTTGGGTAACTCTAAATAGCCTTTTGTAGAATCATAACTTGGTAAACTGTTACCCCATGGGTTTGAATTAACACCAATTCTTTCTGCAATTTGTGATGCGAAAACAACCCTGTCTCTCCAGTTTTGCAAAGGTTTGGTTAACGGTCTGTTATTGTCACATATCAAGACATATTCTTCTAACGTGAAATCAACAGCACCGTTTCGCGGACCTGTCACGGTGTATATAACTTCTTTGTTATTATTTTCTTCGTCAACAACAAACGGTATAACGACATTTTTCCACATACCGTCGGTATATTCTTCTATATTGGGGAAATTCAAAAGCATACCTTTATCATTGCTGAAATGCGAAATTTCTTTTGATAAATCGGAATCCGCTCTTTTTCCCGAAGTTTTTGTGATAAATTTCGCATAATATTGTCCTTGCGGCAATGTAGATTTAAAACTTAACATACGGCTGTCTGCTGTATGCGTTAAAGAACGGTCGTCGTTGAAAGTACCTCTTGAAAAAACTATATCACTGTGTGTACCTTGCACAGGATATGACGCGATAACTCCGCCGTTTTTTAAGGCTTTGTTATTTGTAGAAATTACAATTTCACGTCCAATATGCACCTCTGCGGTTCTTCCGCCGACTATTTGCGGTATTGCTCCTTTGATTGCATAACTAAGATTTGTTTTGGCAAGCATATTCCCAATAACAAAAGGAATACTTACTGTTATCCATTCATCGTCGGGAAAATCTCTTAATAATGGGCCGTCACGGTCAACACGTTCGTGATTCCCCGGAATAGTAACGAAAAAAGGACGGTTTCCTTCTTCACAATTTCCAGTTCCCCGTTTGATTTTCGCCATAAACTTGAAATAATATGACCCCACAGGTAAAGCAATTTCCGGACTTGTGAAACCATAAGCATCATCAAGCACAAATCTTTCACCGTTAGGTAGTTTTCTCGCACCTGCTCCTGCCATGTTATAACCGTCGCTATATCCAGGAGGGCCTAATGTCCATTTTGCGACGACACCGTCGTCTAATTCTGCCGCCTGTACATCTGTTGCAATAAATTGCAAAACAGGGAAACAAGTAATTGTCATCGTAAAGCTCATGATAATTGACAGAATAACTGCCGTGATTTTGTGTAAATTAATCTTTTTCATTTAAAAATACCCTTTCTTTAGGAATTAGGAATTAGGAATTAGGAAATAGGAGTTAATAGATAATAGTGAATAGTTTTTAGTAATTAGCTTGATTTTTGTTGGTATTAAAATTCCTTGAATTTAATATTGTTTATTATTATAACATAGATTTTTAAAAAATATATAAATATATTGTAAACTTTTTTATATATACAAAAAAACAGCAAACATTTTTTAATGCTTGCTGTTTTTTTGCTTATAGTAAATTTTTTATTCAAAACATTGTTTTATGTCGGAAATCATGTGTTCTATTGAGGTGTAGCCTCCTGTTACTAAATACCATGCTTCGCTTGACAGCATATAAATTTCATTGTTTTTTGCGGCTTTTGTTTTTGCGATAATTGGGTCATTTAAAAAGTTGTTTACTCCTGCTCCTGTGCCTATTGCCGCACTTCTGTCGAGTACAAAAATAATATCGGGGTCAACTTCCAATACATATTCCGCACGCACATTAAATCCGTGGTTATCCGTCCATTCGACTGATTCTTTGCTCGCAGGAGTAAATCCAAATTCTTCATACAACATCGAAAATCGACTTCCCGGGTTGAATACCGCAAGGGTGGTTTGGTCTTGCATCATAGCGAACAACGCCTTTTTATCGGACTTTTCCGCTAATTTATTTATTTCGGATATTTGTGTTTTATAATCTTGTAGTTTTTCTTTAAGTTCATCGGCAATTTCCGGGAATATTGCCGCTAAAACATTAACATTGTTTTCTACATCGGCTAAAAAATCGGATTCATGTTCGTTTAAAGTGAGTTTAACAAAAGATGTTTTTTGGTAACGCTCTTCAGTATTTGACCTGAATTTCGCGGTGTCTTCTTCGTTTAGCCTTTCTTCATCTGCGTTCATTCCGAATGCTCTGTGCCCTAAAATCACAAGCTCGGGTTCGACTAAATCCAAAATATCCCAATCAACATAAAACAAAGTTCCGCCGTTGATTACAACATCATCATTTTGGTTTTTAAAGTATAATAAATCTCTGGGCATAGTTTCTTTTGACGGAACAATAAGCGTTTGAATCCCTGTTTTTTCAAATCCGATATTATTTAAAATATCCAATATTGCATAATCGTATATCGCAACTTTTTTGGGGTTTTGTTTCACTAAAACAGAATTACCGTCAAAGTCAACAACAGTAACTTCCTTGTTCTGTGTATTTTCCGTCAAAGAATTTGACGGGTTTTTATTTAAAACATCTTCTTTTTGCCCACAAGAAGAAAAAGCAAATATACCCATGCTTAAAATAGATACAACAAGTATCATTAATAAAATATATTTTTTCATATAAACAAGTCCAAAGTGTTTGCATAAATATATTAACACTTTGACCAAAATCTTCCTTTCAATCATTTATTATAATATAATTTTTGTTATTTGTTATTTGTTTTTAATATGACGGGCGGCAGATTACCGCCCCTACAAATCCATACTTATCGTTATAATCGTTCATCGTTCATCGTTCATCGTTAATTATTATCTGTTAGTTGTTAGTTGTTAGTTGTTAGTCGTTATCCGAATAATATTCCGCCTGAATAATGTATAGAATATGATTTTTCTTCACATAGCCCAGTAGCCTTAACTGCACAGCATATGGCTACTTGGGAATTAATCGGAATATCATAATTTATATCTGCGTTAAATCCTGATAAAAACGCATCATCCGGGATTACCGCTTCACCTGTCCATGGAATACTCGCAAAAGTTTCTGTTTCGGGTATTTTTGTGAAAGTGTTATCTTCAAAAGAAGTTATCGCAAGAAAAACATAAGGGTAAATTCTTGCTCCTTTAGGTATATCCAAATCTGAAGCATTTGAAAAATTTACCGAGATATTTTTCAATTTTGCATTATACGGCATAACAAACGTATGTTGGTTGCTCTCTTTTGCCATGGGTGTGAATTGACCGTCTGTCAATGGGTTTGTTTTTCCATGTGACCCAAAACTGACAAGTATAACATCGCTTGATTCACCGTTTTCATCAGTATTTAAAACAGCAGTAGTATTTCCGACACAAAACGGAATTAATGTGCCTGGAGAAGAATCGCCTTTTTCCCCTGTAAGTCCCATTATCCCTTGCGGTCCGGGCGGCCCGATTTCGCCTTGTACCCCTTCCGGCCCCGGACAACCTCTTGCCCCTTGCGGCCCTTGCGGGCCTTCTCGCCCTTCAAAACCCTGCGGCCCAGGTGGGCCTTGTTCTCCTTTTGGGCCTTGTTCTCCTTTCGGTCCTTCAAGCCCCGCAGGCCCCGGACAACCTCTCGGCCCGGGGTCGCCTTTCATGCCTCGCGGCCCGGGCGGGCCGGGGAGTCCGCAAGGCCCTGTATTTCCTTTTCTTCCTTGTATTCCAGGGCATCCGGGGTCACCTTGCGGTCCGACATCTCCCCTAACTCCTTGTATCCCCGGAGGCCCGGGGTCTCCCTTTTCTCCTTTTGGTCCAGGTTTTCCAGGACAAGAAGTTGCTTTTACCCCCAAAGTTTTATTGCAACAAGAATAATTAGAACACATAGCACAACAAGGATATTTACACATTCTATTTTTTTCTTGCACTTTTTGTTTAGAAAATATAGTATTAATATAATTTCTTTGACAACAACACTGCCTGCATTTATTTTCTTCCTTGTGTGTACATAAATTTTGCATAATTATGCCCTTTCGTTATATAGGAATTAGGAATTAGGAATTAGGACGTTTATACAGGAGTTAGGGGTTAGGATTTAGGTTATAGGACATTTAATATTAAATAACATCGCAACAGCGATACATTTATATAGGAGTTAGGAATTAGGAGTTAGGTTATAGGACATATAAATAAAAATATCATCGCAACAGCGATACATTAATTCCTAATTCCTAATTTTTGGATATTGGTATAAAGAACGGTTTGCTCTTGTTCCGCGGGCGAACGGAGTTCGCTCCTACAAATACCTCACTGTTTGCGGTGGAATGTCAATTTTTAATATCATCGCGAAAGCGATACATTAATTCCTAATTCCTATTTCCTAATTCCTAATTCCTACGTTAAGCTCATTTGTATTCCGCCGTTCATGTATACCCAAATTTGTGCAGACGACCCCGGAGCGGCATAATAACCGCCGCCGAAAATCATTACTTGTGTTCCTACATCAATCGGTATACTAAGATTCGCATTTATAGCGCTTAAAATAGAAGTCGTCGGCATAGAAGTTGTGAACGGTAAGGAAGTAACCGTTCTTGCCTCGACAATTTCGGTAAAACTGTCACTTGTCATCGATGCTGTCGCAATAGAAACGAAAGCATAAAGTTTTGTAGAGCTTGAAATATTTGGAGTACCCCAAGTTCTAATCGACGCATAAATGCTTTGAATCACAATAGGAGCAGGTGTCACAAATTGATGTCTTGAATAATCTTGCCCCCCTGGAATAGTAAATGTTACAGGGTTTGCAAGTGATGTGCAAGTTGCAGGAATAATAAAACTTCTATTATCCGGGCCTCCGAAAGAAATACCGCTGATTTGATACGGTAATCCCGAGGAATTAATACCAATTGTTGTCGTTTGATTCCCCGGAGCGGCAAAAGGAAGTAAAAACCCTGCCCCTGGCGGCCCTTGTATTCCTTGCTCTCCCGGTGGCCCTTGAGCACCGTCTGTACCAGGTGTGCCGTCTGCTCCGGGCGGCCCTTGCGGCCCTTCTTCTCCTTGCGGGCCTTCTTCACCTTGCGGGCCTTGTGCTCCTTGGATTCCTTGCGGTCCTTGAATAGGCCCAATATCCATCCATACTCCATTTATTTCATCCCATGCGTAAACATCGGGTGCAACATAATAAAATTCTCCGGAAGTTCCAATGGGAACAGCTGCTTCTAATTCCGGAAGTGTAGTATAAGTCCCTACAATAGTTCCGACTGACCCATTAACCCCGGGGTCGCCTTGTATTCCTTGCTCTCCTTGTTCTCCTTGAACACCTTGTTCTCCTACTAAACTTGCAAGCCAATCTTCTTCTGTTCCGGAAAAACCGTTGTCAACCGCAACTTGATATGCCGATTCACCAGAATCACCTTGCAACCCTTGCTCTCCTTGTTCTCCTTGTTCGCCCTGTTCTCCTTGCGGCCCTATCAAACTTGCAAGCCAATCTTCTTCTGACCCCGGAAATCCATTATCAACAGCAACTTGATACGCCGATTCACCGGAAACGCCTTGTTCCCCTACCAAACTTGCAAGCCATTCTTCTTCTGTTCCTAAAAAACCATTGTCAACCGCAACTTGATATGCCGATTCACCGGGGTCGCCTTGTATCCCTTGTTCTCCCTGTTCTCCCTGTTCCCCTTGTTCTCCTTGTTCGCCTGTTTCTCCTACCAAATTTGCAAGCCATTCTTCTTCTGTTCCTAAAAAACCGTTGTCAACAGCAACTTGGTATGCGGATTCACCAGGGTCGCCTTGTATCCCTTGTATTCCTTGTTCTCCCTGTTCTCCCTGTTCCCCTTGTTCTCCTTGTTCTCCTACCAAACTTGCAAGCCATTCTTCTTCTGTTCCGAGAAAACCGTTGCCAACCGCAACAGCATATGCGGAAATACCTTGTTCTCCTGTATCTCCTGTGTCGCCTTTTTCTCCTTGTGCCCCTTGCGGCCCCGGCGGGCCTTCAATTCCTTGGTCGCCTTGAATACCTTGTGCACCCTCAGGACCTATGCAACCCATTGGACCTTGCGGGCCTTGCGGGCCTGTTGCTCCTGTCGGGCCTTCACTTCCCGCAGGGCCTGCCGGGCCAGGTTCTCCTTGCGGCCCTTGCGGGCCAGGTTCTCCCATTATAGACAAACCAACAGGGCCGACAGCTCCTTTATCTCCTTTTGGTCCTATTGGTCCGGGAGGGCCCGCAGGGCCCATCGGCCCTGAATTTCCCTTTGTGCCTTGCGGCCCAATACATCCGGGGTCGCCTTGCGGGCCTGCATCACCGCGAACTCCTTGCGGCCCTTGTTGTCCCATCGGCCCTACCGGCCCGATTTGACCACGCGGCCCGGGGCAACCTTGGTCGCCCTTAACTCCTTGTATACCCTGCGGCCCCATCGGACCTCGAGCGCCTTCCGGCCCCGGTGTTCCGGGGTATCCTTGCGGTCCTCGTGCTCCTACATCACCTTTTGGCCCTGTACAACCGGGGTCGCCTTTAGGCCCTCTCGCTCCAACAACTCCTGCCGTATAATTAGCAAAATCTGCACCATTACATACATTTTCCGAATTATCAGAATGTGAAACCTGCGAATTACAAGAACAAGAATTCCCACTATTTTCATGTAGATTCATAACTAAAAAATTTCTCCTTTTTAAATATTTTATAATCTTAAAATTGTTGTTTATTTATCGCGCGGGCGGCAGATTTCCGCCCCTACAAATGAATATCCTAACTCCTAAATTACATAACATCGCGAAGCGATACCTAAAAATCCCTAATTCCTAATTCCTAAACCCTAATTCCTGCTCTATAAATAAAATCTCTGATTTTATTTATAGAGCTCGCTTGCCATTTTGAACATCGAATCTATATTTAATATTCCGCCTGTTAAAATTCTGTTTTCTAATGAAGGCAGTTTTTCTGCACTTGATAAAATTATGTTTTTTACCTCTGATGTAGTTAAACTTGGGATATACGATTTTAATAATGCGGCCGCTCCTGCAACATGAGGCGACGCCATCGAAGTACCGCTTAAATAACTGTATTGATTATGCAATGAAAGACTGAAAATATCTGTCCCCGGAGCGGCAATGTCAACACTTTTTATCCCATAATTAGAAAATGATGCCAATACGTCAGTCGGAGTAGTCGCCGCAACTGAAATAATATTATCGCTGTCATATGAAGCCGGATACATCGGGAAAAAGTCATTGTTTGTACCGTTATTCCCTGCCGAGACCACAAATAATCCTTCATATCTTTGTATCGCATATTTTAAACTTGGTGAATATGATCTTCCGCCCCAACTGTTATTTAAAATCGGTATTTTATTTATGTTCGCAAAATCAATGGAAGCAATGGCGGCATCGAGACTGAAAGCACCGTTACCTAATTTTAAAGAGGCAACTTCCACATTCCAATTTACTCCTGCCACTCCGATATAGTTATTTCCGATTGCTCCGATTGTACCTGCAACATGAGTGCCGTGCCCGTTTGTGTCCATCGAATCGCTGTTATCAGCCGCAAAATTCCAACCGTTAATATTATTTTGGGAAACCCACATATTTTTATTTATATCGGGGTGGTTATAATCAATACCGCTGTCTGTAACGCCAACGACAACATTTTCACTTCCTGTTGTATAATTCCATGCTAATTCTGAACGGACTCTTTTTATTCCCCAAAGTTTATCATAATACATATCGTTTGGTATTATATGTGCATTTAAGTAATAATCGGGTTCTGCATAAACCACATATGGATTCGCAGTAATTTTATCAATTGCCGTCATAACTTCTGATTTTTCTTTATTTTTCAGATAAACTAAGATAATATAACCGATACCGCTGTTGCAATTTAATTTATCGGGATGAAAAATAACTTCAGTTTTTTCATATTCAATTCCATGCAAAATTTGCGTACTGTAATAATCCGGCGATTCCGGGTAAAAACAATTGTTATTTAAAGCAACAACTATTTTCCCGGAAATATAATCATCATACATAAAGCATCACTCTTTCTTTGCTTGTTTTTCGCTTATGCCGCGAAATGGCACTTACTTTTGTGAAAAAGTAAGCAAAATCTTTTTAACCGCTGGCTTCAGCGGAGAAGAGAGTTTGTCGGGATTGCGCCCGACAGCGCACTTACTTTGTAACGATACAAAGTAAGCAAAAATCGTTTAGGCTTTCCCCCTAAAAACCCCCTGAGCTGACACCACGGTAATTTACTAATCGTCGTTTGCTCTCGGTTGGTTTTTGTGTGATATTTCCTTTGTTTATATGCACCGTTGTACAAACGCAACGACGATATAATGTTTGTGTTCCCCATGTTCCATAACTGTCAATTCTCAATTCTCAATTGTCAATTGTTATATGGACGGGCGGCAGATTGCCGCCCCTACACATATTACTATTTGTGATATTGTAGGGGACGCACACTGAGCGTCCCGTTACATAAAAATTTTATATCTCCATAATCGTCAATTGTTCATTCTTCATCGTTCATTATCATTTTTTATTTTTTATTTGTAATTTGTCATTTTTTATCTGTATAATCCAAACTAATCCACCCCGCTCCGCTTTTCAACTTGCCCCATTTTGTTGCGCCTGGGCCTTTTGATTCTTCTGTTATTGTGTATTTTCCTTTGTCGGATATGGCTTTTACTATTGTGTTGTTTGTGCCCGGGCCTTTGCGGATATTTAATGAATTTGTTGTTACTTTTACAATATATGGGGTAAATTTTGCACTTGTTGTATTTGAGGTTGTTGTTGTGTTTTTGGTCGGTGTTGCGGGTTTTGTCGTTGTTGTAGATTTTGACGTTGTTGCCTGGGATTTTGAAATAGTTGGAGTTGCCACATTCGGACTGTTTGTGATTAATAGTTTTTTTACTTCAGAGCGGAAACTGTCCATGCTTTTTCCGTGCTTTGGAAACCAGTTTTTGGGGTCTCCGTGATTTGTTGCGATTCCTCGCTCGTTTCCTTCATAATGTCCGATTATTACACCGCTTTTTAGAGGGTCGAATTTATACAGTTTGCAAAGATATGCGGCAAATTCCGTTGCTTCTTTATATGCCGCTTCGAAATATGTTTTGTCGGTCAAGCCGTCTTCGCAAATTTCAAATCCGATATGGGTATCGTTTACACAGCCTTTTGGGCCGCAACCTCCGTGCCAGCCTTTCATATCCCATGGGAGTGTTTGATATGTCGCGATATTTCCGTTGGCAAGTTTTCCGATAAACGCATGAACACACACTTCGCGTCCGTCCGGTTTTGGTTGATTCCAATGATTACCTGCGGCATTGTTTCCTAAAAACCCATCATCAGGCCCTACATAACGTTTTAAATTGTTGTTGTTTGCACCTGTGGAATGTACCATTATTCCGACAGGGTTTAGTTTCGCTCCTTGCAAATAGCAATTGTTTTTGGTAAGCAATAATTTCCTAAGATTCAATTAATAAATCTCCTTTCTTTTTTGTGTATTTAGGTCATGTATCAAATAAGTTGACAGATGTAGGGGTGAGCTCCGATCGCCCGCGGCAAAAAGTTA
>Ga0099364_10010386_pt1 | contig 12799 bp, 18 predicted proteins | sample TergutTh196P3_FD_73070 | JGI IMG/M metagenome (GOLD analysis project Ga0099364, IMG submission 73070) | Microcerotermes parvus P3 segment gut microbial communities from Pointe-Noire, Republic of the Congo - Th196 P3 | ecosystem: Host-associated > Arthropoda: Insects > Digestive system > Gut ... | reverse complement strand
CGTGGACGGGACCGACGCTCAAGATGGACAAGACGGGGTTGACGGAAAAGATGCGGACCCGACGATTATTATTGCGGCGACTGTAACCTCCATACAAGGAGAGTCGCTTTCGGTCAGTGAGGCCCAATTATTATCGCCAGAGGGCCTTGATTTTTCTTCAGCATTTCCGCAACCGGATACGATTAGCAACCCCGCTGGTTTTAGCGTCTCGCCCAATGACCGAATCTCAGCGATTTTTAACGGTCAACTCTTTGTTATGTTGAGCGCAACGGGAGCGGGAGGCGGCTCTCCTTTGGCTCTTGTGCGGTTGACTTCTACCTTAACGCAAAATAGCAGCCGCACTGCCTCTGCGTCGGCCCAAAGGATAGGTTCACCTACTGAAATGACCGTAAAGGCCTCTATCTTGAACCCCGGCACGTCGCTAAGCTCCGGGCGGTGGGCCTGGGTAACATTTTATAACAATGAATGGGAAGTTGTTTCTGCCAATTGTCCACAGTAAACGGTGATTTTCATGGAAGCCAGATTTGCATTTCCTGTCGGTGACTGCTGTTGTGAGCCGGCGAGTCTTACGAATTTTCCGGGTATACTCGGCTACGGCAAGCATTGCGGAGAAGCCGGGGTCATTCTATTTTCCGATTTATTGGGGGTGGACAGACGCACTAATTATATTTTAGTTCCGGAAACCGGAGATTGTGACGAAGAGAAGGATGCTCACTGGCGTTTGGGCAAACATATTGTCCGCACCGATTTGCCGAATAGCTCCTTACTTATGGGCTACAATTATATTTGGTGGCGGCTCGCCCCCAACCAGTATCTGTTCACGAGAAGGCCCTCTTCGGGCACGGTTTGGGCTGCAGGTCCGTTGCAGCTGTTGGATGTTAAGGAGGACGTGTTGGATATTCTCTACGAGGATGGCCTATATCATTTGGTGGCAATCGATGCGAGCAATAACACCGGTTTGCTTTTGTTGGGAGAAGACAGTCCGAATCACGGACTGTATCGCGTAACGCCAGAGGGTCTGACGGATGCCGTTTGGCAGCCTCTTCCGGAGATTTGGCCTGAAATTCCCGTTGACAAACGTTTTACGCAGAATTTTAATCAGTTTACTATTAGTATTGATCCCCGGACTATTCACGAGATTCGTGTGGATGCAGAACGAGTGGAGGACGGTACTTGGCGAAGCCTTGAAACGGCACCGTTGTTTTGCGTATCCGGGGACGTCTATTTCAGCATACCCTACAGGACGATATATTCTCAGGAGCGCGCGGGTTTCTCAGTGGATATTGCGTCTTGTTGGTTTGACCTGCGTAACGGCGCAACGATGGTATCCCGCACACATGGTCTCCCGGCGACCCGACATCAAATTGTGCCTGATGGTGAGGACACGTATATTCTTGATGCAGATCACCTGGCTTATGACGGGTTGATTTGTTACTCGTTGGGGCCTGTGTACTGGTTAAATGGCCGGGGCGAGCTTAATTGTTTTGCGATCAGACACAAGAAGAAAGAATTTAAATATGTTCATCAAGGTCCCAATCATCCGGACGGCACCCCTAGTCCGGTGGTTATAGCCCGATACATACTTTCGCAAGACACAGTAACGCTCAATGGTCGTGACTTGGATATGCCGATTTTTGGTGACTTTAAGGTTTACGGGTACGGCCAATTTAACGAAGCCGCCGTCACAACGGACTATGGGGCTAAAAAACTGATTATTTATTGTTCACACCCCTACAGTCCCCCTGGAGGCTCTCCCGGTCGTGGTTACAATGTCAGGTATTACCTTGAGCCTTACGATGAGGCCGCGGTACCAAAATATTCGTGTTCGTTACAATTCTATTATCTGCCTTATGAGACCGCCGCCGGTCGCTATTGTCTTGTGAGCCGAAATGCGCCTGTCAGCAACGGCTCATTACCTCCATACTGGGATCCGCTGATAGGTATAGTGGACGAGGAGAATTATATCGCGGGATGGTGTTACGACTCTGGGCGAAGTTCATCTTACAACGGTCCGCCTGGTGTCGAGGGACATCAGTTTTACCCGGCGGACCAAGGGTTTCCGCCGGCTCCCCGCGCACTGGGTGGTAACTTAATATACGGTAATCTCTATTACGTGCCCGGTAATTCTTTCAATAGGACCGCGTACGATAGCGTCGTGGGAGAGACGGTACAAGTATCCGAGGCCGAACACAATGCCCCCGGTTTCTGCCGCAGTTCTATACAGGTGCCTTCTCGGCCATCCAGTCTTAATAACATATCTGAGCAGGTTGGTTTTTCTGGTATAGCTATCGATACAAATTTTTCTGATGAAGGGGATCGTAAACTTTTCCACCATCGACTCGGCTTCCAGAAAAGGATGCGTTTCGTGGCCTAAAAGAATGCGGCCCTGATACAGAGGTTCGGAATCCGCGAGGCACAGAACACGATCCACCAAGCATCGGGCGGAAGACAAGAGAACAGGCGGAACGTTCGGGTCAGGGGAGATTTGGTGCCATCCGTCCGGAGTGCTGCTGATTAAGGTATTGTCGACGTACCTCGTGGACGCTGAGGACGAGAAGAACCGGGATGAGATAAATTTTTGGAGATGGTTTGGCGCGTAAGAGCAATACTGCTCCAGTATTGCCGCCGGCAGTTGTAAAGCCGCCAGCCGGGATTCCAACTGTCGTTTATCTTCCTCCAGATACCAGGATAAGGCTTTATGCCACGAAACGGAATGTTTTTGGATCGACCGGAGAATAGCTCCGTTGAGCAGCTTTTTAGGCAACTCGCAAAATTTGGACCCCTTTTGAAAGTAAGCGTGAGAAACGGATCCATTTTGAATGCAAGCCTCCCGTAAATTAATAAAATCTCCCGGCCAGGACCAAAAGATTTTAGCGGCCTCCTTGAAAAACGTCCAACGATACGTCCAGGTTTTACCGGAAACTGGAGGAAGAAGATGCTCTAATCATTGACGCACTGATGGCCAAGCACGCCCAAGCCCCATACAATAACCTTCGTCGAGCGGCGATTGAGATCAACGACGCGGTGCTGGCGTCGATTTAACTTGTAAGAAATAATGACGGAAGCTCAAACCGATCAATTATTCAACCTATTTTTTTACCCGGCGAACTGCCGGGTTTTTCGTTCCCCCTTATCAGTTCCGCCTTTGAGGAATTGAACAACATTATGAAGCCGAACAGTACGCTCCATCGCGGAATCTACTTGGAGGAAGTCCCGCCTCTCCCGGACGGGTCCGCCCCGCCGGATCTGTTTTGTTACGTCATGTTGGGCGGGTTGGATCATCCGATGGGAACTTTGGAACAGCTCTACGAAAAAGCCAGGAGCTTCTCGGAAGAGTACAGTTCTGTTTCTGCATTTTTAGCTTCGAGCTAAGTGCGAAAATTCAGCCCACCCTTTTAACTTGTTTTTCTATGCGTCTACCACATACAAAACAATACAGCCTACACACATGTCGCCGACATACCCTCCCCTCGGACTTGATTTAGACGATACGATTACGGCACACCCGGAGTTCTTTTCGTGGTTATCCCATAGCTGGCCCGGTGAAGTCTATATTATCACGGCCAGAGCCGAAGGAGCAACTCGTGATCCTGAGATGAACGATTTGGCAAAACATAATATCGCCTTCACGGATATTATTTATGCCAATGAAACATCCGAATGCAAAGCTAAAGTGATTAGGGAATTAGGAATCAAAATCATGTTTGATGACATGTTTGAATTTGCGAGACATATTGATTCCGACGTAGCGACATTTGTTGTTAAGGGGTCTAATAATTTCGACCCCGGACCTAACCTTTTTTGTTTCACAAGAGACACGGGGAAACTCATAGGACCACCTTAACTTTAAAAGTTTATGAAAATCATTAAACAATCCCATACAATCATTTTTGACCCCTTGTATCATTCCGCATTACGTACTTGCGAATCTGCTATACGCACGTGCTACAAAAGTGAAGAACGGATGGCGGAAGTCACCGCAGAACCGTTAATTCGCAAGATAATCAAAAACGGTCATCACAGTTGTCTTGAGCATATTCAGTTCACATTTCGATTGATCACCAATCGCGGTGTCACACATGAGCTGGTCAGACATAGAATCGGGGTGGCTTACTCCCAAGAATCGACGCGGTTCGTTGACTACAACGGCAAAGAGATGGAATTCATCCAGCCTTACTGGGTATCGGATCAGGCCCTACAATTCTGTTTAAGACAGCATGAGTCATTTAAGCGTGGTGAATCCGATTTTCTAACGACCCCTCACGACGAACATTATCCCGTTTATCTATGGCTGACATCGTTGGAGAAAGCCGAGAATGATTATAAGTTACTGAGAGTAAAGGGCGTATTGCCGCAATTTGCTCGCGGTGTGCTTCCCAATGACCTTAAAACGGAAATCGTCATGTCAGCCAACGTAAGAGCATTGAGGCATTTGTTTGAATTGAGAGTCCTGGGCCGCACAGGACAGCCTCACCCGGACATCAAGGCGTTGCTTATGCCGCTCTACATTTGGTTTAGAGAACATTATCCTGTATTTTTCTTGGATTTAGAACAATGAAAATTACACAACAACTTTTACTAAAATGACACAAAACAACAATCAACGGGCGTTACTTTTCGAGACCTTGTCCGGCATTATGGATCGCCTGGATAACATCGAACAAACTCTGGAGGAACTAAAAACCCCCAAGGAAGAGACCGAAGAAGATGCGCCCTCGCGATATACCCCGGAACCGGGCTTGTATTGGGTTTGGCTTAAAGAAGGATGCCAATGGACCGTAGGCTATGCCGAGGTTATGTATACGGGTGGATGTGATGATGACATCCCGAGGAAACTTCGGTGCCTTGTATCTCAACGCCTCTCTTGTTGGCCTCAACGATACTCCGACGGCGTACTTTATGCGTTGGACAATGATGACATTTATATTCGTTTTATTCAAAACGCTTTCGATGATATAAGGTGGATACCGATGAGTTCACCCAATCTTGATACAGTGCTTCTCAACTCTAAGCCAAACGGTCTATTTGCACCCACAGATTAAGTTATAAGATAATGCAAAAGACCCGAAGTCAAATAGTACAAGATTGTGTAGTCGTATTAGCCATTTTTATTACGATGATGCTTGTGGTCGTTCCGTGTGCTTATTTAAGGACTCTGCCGATGGAGAAGTCAGGAGATAAGCCGCCCGGTGTTATAACGTGTCCGAATTGCAGTGAGCCGTTGCTCCAAAAAGGCTCTAACTTATCCAAATGAAAGGAAGATACAAACTCTCCTTTTTTTGAAAAACTTGCTTATTTAAGCTATCAGGAGCAGGGTGTAAGGAACGAGCCTTACAAAAAATCAAAACCATTTTACGCCGGGGGAATTTAACCATGAAAAATGTACAGTATTATGCCACGGTCACGGGAAGTGATACTATCGACTATTGGAAACCGCTTAATGCCAAGACGCTTACAGGTGCCAAACGCGAGGCGAGCAGAAAGTTAGGCGATGGCTACTTCCATCATACAATCTATGTCGGTGAGCGGTTATACCCAGGACATCCCGATAGCCCCCTTAAGATAGTCGCGTCACGCCCCATGACCGGTCGATGGTAATACGATAAAAAATACGGTGTGTTTATGGGTTTATAAAAAGAAAAAAAGGAGAAAAAATGATACTATTTTTAATTACGTGGTGTGGGGGAATCATTTTGTTGTTGCTCTTGTGCAGATTATACAGGAACGTTTATCTTCCTGTGTGGATTCCCACCATTGCACTCGTTGCTGGGGTAGCCTTCGTGGCACTCCACATGGAATTAAATTACCGTGCATGGGATGACCCGTCCTATGTTTCCGAAAGACATATCACTAAGGTCACAGAAGTAACCGCTGTGATTATAACAGCCGGGGAAAATAAAATCCCTTATGTCATACTGCCGGAGGATACTCGAATGATTCGTTTACAAGAAAACCGGTATTTTCAACGCAACATTGAAGAAGGTGAAAAATTTTACTTCGTACATCACGGCTGGCGGTTCATCGGCCCTATGTTGATACTTCCGAGCCGGGTGTTGACCGATACAAAACCTGAATTTTCACCCATCTGCAATACGAATTATGAATGACGAACACGACTATTATAAGGATCAATTACTTAGCCAAGCATACTATATGTTAAAAAAGGTTAAACACGTTTTTGAGTCTGATATGCCGGATTGGCTCACTGAAGATATTCAAGACCTTCTCGAAGAGATTAAAAGATGGAAGGAATCAGATACCAACTAACCGTTTCTAAAAATCTAAACAATTTTCAACAATGCGTAGAATAGTCGAAACTATATGTGTAATCATGGCCTTTTTGGTAACGATCCTAATACTATCTTTTCTTGCATATTTGTACTGTTGGATCCTACTGTTGGACCCTGTCGAACTAGCTCAAAATCGGACCCTTGGTCAACCCGCTCAATGCCATAGAGAGCCAGAAATGCAGCAAGGAAATATCCATACAAGCCCACAATCTCTAACAAATCTAAATGAAAGGAAAACTTATGTGCTCACAAGACTGGAAAGACTCACCTGACGGCCCCGGCAGGTATCATCTCGCCCTGCTCAAACATGGAGCAGATTCCTATACTCGCGGCGTTGGTTTCGTCTACCCGGATAGCTCTCATCCGAGCGATCCTTACATGTTGGTTTACGAACTTAAGCCCACACCACCGGTAGACCACGGTGTGCTTTGCGACGTGCAATATCAAAAAACTTATTTCGTGTTTGACGGAAATAAGCTACAAGATGACTATGACGACGTGAGATACTTGGCGATAGATCCTCCGACATTGCCAAGGCTTAGTGTGATGGTTAGACAGGCGATCTTCGACAGAAACAAACTCAAAGGCAGGTTGGAAACCTTCAAGCGGGATAATCTCTCAATGGATGACCTGATGGAATATCTCAAAGACATCAATTACAGCCATCAACCCTCTTTGATAACATCGGCAAATCTGATTGAATACGCTAGTGAGGCAGTTGCTCTGTATTTAAGCAGAAAGTTCAATGTGCCTGAATTTTCCCACCACATCGAAGTAGACAATACTGATCGTGCAGACAAATCTAACTAAAGGAGATGACCCGATTTTACACATGGGAAGACAAAGAACTAGACTTAATTTAAGAGGTTTGCACTTCCTGCTCGCCATAACGGCGGGTGGACTTTTTTGGTGGCTTAGTTTCCCGATGATAGATGCGCTGCGAGAAGAACACGAATCCTATCGTCGAGCAATTGCACCCATTGTCCAAATCACTACGGCCAATGGAACGCAGGACATTAAAGTCCGAAGATTTCGCCTATACTGGAACGGCATGGTCCGGGTGGAAGACTGGGACGGCGGTGTGTACGAAGTGCACAGCAACAACATGACTTACAAAACAAACATTCCATGAACACACAGACAGATACTTTGATGGATTGTAGGGATCAGATACGCCGGATAGAAATAGATCAGACATGCGCAAAGTGCGAAGAACTTGAAAAGGAAATCAAACGCTTAAAAGAGCAACACGGAGAGGAATACGGAGAGGAATACGACGATGTAAAATTTTTCATTTTCTTCGATGAAGAGGATCAAGACACACCCCTTTAACAGTCTTTACGCATACTATACAGGATGGCGATAAACGTTAACCCGCTCACAACAATTTCCACATGAAATTCACCATTACATTTTCAATAGGCGTACTCGTAGCGATAGCTCTTATTATTACGCTCAATTCGTTCAACCCCCGCTTCCAGTACCTCCCGGCCATGATTGGTATGGCATTGGGTGCAACGGTTGTCCTCATTGCAATGCACTTTTCTCTTTTGAATTATTTCGCGGACCAAAAAGTGCGTGATCGCCGGTATAAGTACTACCAAAGAGAGCTGGAATATCTGCTGAAACGTCTGAACAATCTAGACGACAGACTTCCTTGCAGTAACTGTCGCATATCCGAAGAACCAGACAAAGAAAAACAGGCTGAGGAAATCGTTGTAGAAAAATGATTAGACTTACAAGAACGCTAATACTTTTCGTGACCCGGTTGTTTGTCAGGGTTGACGCAGACAGTCCTGCGGTCAAGGCGACCCGGTTAGTGATCGTCCAAACAGACCAAGATGAAATACAGTGGACCTGCACACAAAGGATTTACGGCGATTGGTTCGACTCATTGTTGTACGAACCAGCATCGGCGAGACTACGGCCCCTGCAATTTTTCTATCACCCGGTGAACTACAAGCTGCGTTTTAAGTACGAAAGTGTGCAGGTCCCGCAAGTATTGCTGCATCGACTTTACAAAGCGATCCAACGCAATATAGCCCGAAGAGACAAACGATTTCAAGACAACGTGGCAAACGCATATTTCGAAAACGCAATACGTCAAGACATGGCCCTCAACAATAAAAAATACGATGAAACAACCTGATTATTTTAATGTCTATCCTGTTCCTGATGCGATTATGAACAATGTAATCAAGAAGGTGGAGTTTGCTGACACAGTCGCTCCACATTTTCAAAGCGGCAACTGGGATCTGCTGGTGGACATGTATAAACACATGAAGATGTTGCATGATGGTGAATGCGGTGAATTTGGCAGCAACTTCTTCAACAACACTAAATTCCATGTGGCAGATAGTTTCTGGAGGTGGATTGTGCCGTTGATGCAATCCATCGAGGACTCGCAGGAAACACCGGAAGAAGAGTCGGAAGAAGAGCCGGAAGAAATATACATGTCTGTGCGTTTAGATGAATTGTTCAGCGATGAACCAGTCATCGACCAGTGTGAAAAGGATGTAAAGAGGCCGAGTGAAGTTCTTACCGAAGAGCAGATTGAGCATTTACGCCACGTCTTCAGTCTACGCCTTGACAAAGATCGCCCGCAGGTTGGATCAGTACTATACACCGAAACCCTAAAGGGCACGCCCAGCTTTGCCTGTGTAAATTACATTCGTCATGTGATAGGGTATGATAAGTATGTCCTTTACAGTTACCTGCCACCGACACACGAACATGTCGTCGTGGATTGTGGACATAAAACATACTGCAAAGCTTTTGAGAGATTGATGTGTAAAGGGAAATATGAAATGGAAACACGTAACGATAGTTCCAATAAAGTTTTCGTTGGATTTTACGAGTGCCACGATGGATGGATATACGATGTTATACCTTAAACCGCCAATAAACTGGTTTTTTTAAGGTCTTGAAAATTCGGCTGCATGAGTGTCGCGAGTTCGGCTTTGTAATCGGTCTCGACCCGGCTCAAGCAATCGTTGATGCCCGATGTAAAATCCTCGAACGTCTCGTAATAAACATTGTACAAACACTTCTTCTTGACAAATTTCCATAACCGTTCGATCAAGTTCAGGTTCGGAGAGTAACTCGGAAGAAAACATAACGTGATCCCCAATTCCGCCGCCAAGGCCTCCACCAACTTGCAATGCTGATAACGAGCATTGTCCAACACAATCACAATCGGACGACCGGCGTACTGCTCCGCGAGTTTGTGTAACATCTCACAAACCGTCGTCGCCGTAATGTAACCCTCATTGGCCACCGTCGTCAACTGACCACTGATCGCATTGTACGCGCCCAACACGTTCCAACGCTTGCGCCCCGACGGGCTGCGGATGAAAATTCGTGCAAAGCACCACAAACAACCGAGGAACGCCAACTGTACAAAATGGACGCCATCCATGAACAGCAAAACCGATTCGTCTGCTTTTGCCCTTGCTATTTCAGGCTCCAGCGTTTTTTTTTTGAATTCCTCCTGCTTGTCCAAATCCGCCTTGGCGGGGATGGCCGCTGTTTTCCTGAACTTCATCCCGATGGAGGTCATGAGGATTCGTACACGTTGCGGACTCCGTTTGATGCCCGTCAATTTTTCGATGCGCGCTGCGGCTTCCTTGGCCGTGGCGGGTGGACGTAACGTAAATTCTTCGATGATTGACGTTTTATGTTTGTCGAGATCACTTTTCGGGTGATTGGAATCAATCGTCGTTACGAGTTCGATTCCTCCCTTCTGGAACATCTTGATGACATTTCGAACGGTATAAGGGTTTTGCTGGACGATTGTTGCGATTTCCGGAGCAAATCGGCCACAAGCGTGGAGCCAGAGGATTTCAAACCGGCGCATGATTCGTTCGTCCGGGTAACGGTAACGTAATTTTTGAAATGTGTTTCTGTCCTCTTCCGAATAATTTGTCCGTAGCATGTTTCATCTCCTTGTTGGAATTCTACTCCTTACACGAAAGAGGAAATCATACCACATTTTTGACTTTGTGTAAATGCCAATTTATCGGCGTTGTATAGTATAAAAAGGGTCTCTTTGGCTAAATCTCCGGTCTTTCCAGTCCGCCGGACAGCAAGGCACCCTGCAATAAAACCTGCGATTCCATCAGGGCATTCAAGTTGTCAAGGTACTCGACTTGAACGGTCGAATATGTCCGTTTGGCCTCGAGCATCTCGTGTGAACCATATTCTCCGCGACGATAAGCGGCGAGAGCCGAATCGAGCAATTCACGAGCATCCGGCAAAATATTTTCCCGGTAAGAAACGACACGGTTGCGAGCGGTCTGGTACTCTCCCAGTTGTTTCTCATACCTCTGCGCAAGAAGCCATTCCAAACGTTCCACATTCCGTTGCGACGCAGCAAGTTCCGACCTCGCCCGTTGGATGTTCCCTTGATTCCGGTCAAAAATACGGACCGGAACCGCCACGCCGAGCGAAAATTCCGTTTGTCGCGTATCGGTATTGTAAGCGATTTTCGCGTTGGTATCGTAATCAATTCTCGCTTCGACACCCTGCTGTCGTAACCGGGCCTTGGCGGCTTCGACCTCGGCGTAAGCCTGCCGCAATTCCGGGCTGGCCGATTGGATTTCCGCAAACAAGGCCGCCTCGTTCAGTTCAGGCATCAACAGTTCAACCGGATCGGTGATTTCGAGGAGTTCCCCCGCCGGAAGGGCAAGCAGAATCGCCAGCTCTTTGCAGGCGGTCCGGTACGCAATTTCCTCATCCTTCAGGGCGATTTGCGTTCGCTCCGCCTGAATTTTGAGGTCAAGAAAAGCGGGACGCCCGATTTCTTGCGCTTGAAGCAACCCGCGACCGACTTGATGAGACTCTTGGAAAATTTGTGTCAACTCCTCTAAAATCAAGCATTTTCGGTAAGAAAAAGCAACCCGATACGCCGTAAGCAGGGCGTCGTTCGTCGCTTTTTGGTGCTGGATTTGGTACGCTTGCATGGCCGCTTGATATTCACGGTCAATCGCCGTCTGCCGGGCATTGAGTTTGGTTCTTGACGTGACCGACTGGCTGAAGGTCACGCCTTGTGCTCCGGCGTGGTTTCCGGTCATGTCTTCCGCACTGTATCCAACGGACGGATTGGGTCTTAGTCCGGCCTGAACCCATGCCCCGCGCAGGGCTTCCGCTTGGCGTTGGGCTTGCAACACGCCGGGATGATTGTGCGTTGCCCTGCCGCCAACCTCCGCCAGCGTCATCGCCCGTTTCGGTTGCGCCGCGATCCCGATGACCGGTTGCGGAGCGGCGATCTGCCGGGTTTGCGGAAACGAGCCGGTCGTTGGTTGCGCAAAGAGCATCTTGACCGGAAAAACCGTCGCAAACAATACAATCGCCATAAACGATTGTGCAAAAACATCCTTGTTGATTTGTTGCATTTTATCTGTTTCTTTCCTGTTTTCGATAAAATCAAAAGAATCCTTTTACCTTTCTTAGCCATCGTCAAGGTTTTGCCAATACATTAAGACTGACGGTCATAAAACGACTTTCTTTCGAAACAGGTGTAACGGATATAACAAATACAATAAATTTAACGGCGATTCGGGCCGATAACGAGAAAGGCGAAAAACTCATCTTGACGCAACAGGCCAAATCGGATAGACTCACCGGTCGTCCAATTCGTTTTTCCTTATGTTCCCATGAATCGCGATCCTGGTTTCATTCGATACGCAATCCTCTTTTTGGCTCTCCTGTACATGGTGGCAGGTGGGCACCTTGTTTGTTGCGCCCATTTCGCCCTGCAATTTGCACATCATTTCAAGAATCACTGCGAACATTCCCGTGAGCGAACGCCGGAAAACCATGATTCGATCTGTTGTTGCCCGAATGATCGGAGCGACGAGGAGTTGCATTGCCACAGCGACGACCAACCGGCGATCATTACCCAACGCGGCGTTGACAAAACGACATCCCTGTCTCCTCCCCCATCCGTCCATTTTGCCTTCGCCGGTTCCGTAACGCAGTTGCCGCGTCTGTCCGGCTCCGGTATCGCCTTCGCGACAGCCCCAGCCGCGGCTTCTTTGCGTCTGCACCTGCTCTACAGGTCACTGTTGATTTGATTTCCCATTGGAATTTCAGTCTGATTTTCTGATACAACGTCACAAAAGGCCGGAGGTTCTCTGTGCCTCCGCGCCTTCGTGTGAAAGAAGAAACGCCTGTTTAATTTTTCCGTAACCATGAAAAAAATCCCGCAAAATTCATTGAATGTCGTTATTACCGTTACGCTGATCGGTGTTATTATTGTCAGTATGGTCTATACTTTGGCGTAAATCTCGGTCGTTTTGGCCGAGGTGTGGCCGAGAACGGCCTGGGCGTATTCCAGCCCGTATTTGTCCCTGACCTCCGTGCCGGTGCTGTGCCGTAGCTGGTTCGGCGTCCAAATGGGGACACCTGCCTTTTTGCAAGCCAGGTGGATCGCCTGGTTGTAGGAGTCTTGCGCATACTGCTTCCCTGGTTTTGCCGCTTCGGGTTTTGAGCGGTTCTGTTGGGAGGGC
>Ga0099364_10010385_pt1 | contig 12799 bp, 10 predicted proteins | sample TergutTh196P3_FD_73070 | JGI IMG/M metagenome (GOLD analysis project Ga0099364, IMG submission 73070) | Microcerotermes parvus P3 segment gut microbial communities from Pointe-Noire, Republic of the Congo - Th196 P3 | ecosystem: Host-associated > Arthropoda: Insects > Digestive system > Gut ... | reverse complement strand
GCTCAAAATAAGTTCCATTCTGCCAGATTGATCTGTCCTGTTAATCGATGTATTACTATCTCCTGCAGGATTAAGGAACTTTAAAAGAGCCTGCGGATTTTCATATTCAAGCGCAGTGGTTATAATTGTATCCTGTCCCCTTGTGCGGACAGAAAAAGAGACAATCTCCATGCCTTCGATCCGCGCCACACTTCTTTCCAGGTCTTCGCGGCCAGAAGGAATTATAGGCCAATTTTCATTGCCGTCAAGCCTGCCAATGGATTCCGCTGTATTGGAGATATGGTATTCCATATTGATTCTTCCCGAACCGTCCCTTTTCATCTGTATATCCATTGATACGCCAATGCATGAGTTAAATATCAATACAAACAAAAGTAAAACTGGTAAAACCGCTCTTTTTTTCATTAAAATTCCTCCGAATGAATACTCATATCCTGAATCCTGACAGGTGTATCTTTTTCTATCATATTAAAGGCTTTTTGCAGCACCTTTTCGCCAAAAACCTTTGAATTTGACACTACAGCGCCCCCAATTTGGGAAAAAGATATCGAATCCTGCAGATCAACTTCTGCGGCGCTCATGTGAAAACTTCTTTGTAATTTGTCGATAATAGATCTGACTACATGGCGTTTTTCCTTGATATTTCCGGCATCGGGTATTTCAAAAATTATCTTTATCATGGAAACTATCATAAAATATAGGTCATTATAGGCATAAATGGTATTTTTACGGAAGGCTATAATATTTATTCTCTTTTTTTTAATGCTGTCATCTATTGTAATTTCTCAGGAAATTGACAGCCTGCCTGAAGTTGAAATCGATGAATTGACAGAAACTGAATTGACAGAGGCTGAACTGCCAGAGGCCGAATTGGCAGAGGCGGAAATTGAAGAGCCGCCGCTGCTTGATATAGAAGAAATGCGAAAAAGGATTTACGGCGAAGCCGCCGAAGAGCTGATGAACTTTTCATTGGGGGATTCTGAGGTTTCGCTCTTTATAGCAGGTTCATGGAAAGGCTCTTTGCAGGCAAATTTTGGGCTTTCACGGTCTCCTTTGGGCTATGGATTTGCCGCCCCGGAAACGCCTTTTTTGTTTAAGCAGGAAGCAGACCTTACTCTGTCGCTTTGGATAAATGAAAGGTGGTTTGTAGAAGCCAATTTCCTTGATGATTTTGCCCAGAATACCTACCGCGCAGGATATCAGGGGAAACCGGGAGAATTTCTGCAATATGCCGGAATTGGAAATACCGGACTTGATTTTCCTTCTTTTCCCTACCTTGATCTTGGAGGCGATTCTCCTTCTTCATTCGGAGTTTACAGCCACATGACCGCCGGGAATCTTAATTTTCACGCCCTCTTTCGTTATGACTCCGCTTCCAGAGAAGAAAGGGTTTTTACCGGAAACAGGGAACGCACTTTCAGTTACATACAGCCTCAGGATACTATCCGCGGCGTTTCTTATGTGCTGCCGGATATCAATATTGATTCTGATATTTCAGTTTATATCGAAGATGAAAAAGGAACTTTAACGGATTCAGGCGGGCGCAGGTGGCGGCTTGCTTCTTCAAGCGAGTATGCAGCGGGCAAAACACAGGGGCTTGTGGAATTGAGTACAAGACCGGACGGCAAAGTTGCTGTCGCCTATTCAAAAAGCGGCGATTCAAGCCCCTGGCGTACTTCTATGGGAAGTTACAGTACCGGAGGGTTTCTGTACGAAACCGGCCTGTGGTTTGCAGCATTAGGCGTTAACCTTGAAAACTATCCGCAAAGCGGAAATGGAAGCGATATGGCCGGAAGGCCAATACCTGGTGAAATTGTAATAGGCGCAGTTACTGCCCTTGTTGTCTATGAACCGGGTACTTTTTCTCCTTTTGAAAGACGCAACCGCTATGATGCGCCTTCAAATACTTCTGAACATGCTGCGCTTGTGCGTATCTCATCTGGGGCGGCCATAGACGGCTTTGAATTGATCTCGCTTGATGTCAGCGCCGCTGTTGCGGATATTCCTTTGTATATTACTTCTGTAAGTCAGCGCAGTATTTACGAATTGCTCCCGCAAGGCGGCGGTTTTTCTCCCCGCGATCCGCAGGCGCGCTGGCCGTTGTCCGAAGCATATCCGCAAATATACCTTCCGGGTACAGGCGCTTTTACAGGCGACATCAATCTGCGCTTTACAAACCTAAGCGGTACAACCGGTTATTTTATCGGCACAGACGTAATTCCCGGCTCAATACAAATCTGGCGCAGCGGAATTCAGGATACAAATTTTAATTATAATTCTTCCAGCGGAGAGGTTATTCTGTTTTGGGGAGCAGGGTATAACGAAGTTATTCGTATAACGTACCTTAAACGAAGCGAAGAAACCCGACTTGGCAGCATAGCCGCAGGACTTGGCGCGATCTATCAAAATGACGCAAGGCCGTTTTCCGCGCAGGGAGCTGTCGGAGTACGCTGGAATCTGACAGAAGGCCCTGCTTTTACAGAAGACGGGTATTCCAGCATGGGGACTGTCGGTTTAAGCGCTAAAACCGCATGGGATTTTGACAATTTAAAAACACAGATTACGGCAGGTTTGACATTTGAACAAAGAGATACTACAGGCCTTTTCCGCGCCGCCGGAATGGAAGGAAACGAAGCGGTAATTCCACTGCCGCCTGAAACCTCTTTTATTTCACATCCGCCTTCTTCTATTACAGGATTAAACAGCAGTAACCGCGCTGATTTGGTTTTTAGAAATTACTACAACAATAATATAGCAGGTAATACCCTTATGCCTGTTGGCTGGGGCGAGGCTGTAATTGTGCCTGATCTTGAAAGGCCCTATCCGGTAAAAGATCCGCAGCTTGGCGACAGGCAGACACTGGCCGCTGAATTTACATTAAACAGAACTGAAAGCTGGACAGGTTTTCAAGTGCCGCTTGGTTATCTAAGCGAGATTTTATCCCGCGTTGCCGAAATAGAAATTCCATACAGATTTTATGGGTTCAGCGGGGATACATCGAATTTCAGGTTTATTATCCAGATTGGATCTCTTTCTACAAAGGATTTTCAAATTATCGAAAATCCAAATCTGATTTGGGAAAAAGAGATTTTTTCTGCCGGGCAGCCGTTTGACACAAACCCGTATATTGCAAGATTTTCAGTTAACGAAACAGAAAGACTCAGGCTTGGAGATGCAGAGTATTTACGCCTGATTGTTATTTATGACGGAATGGAAGAAGTATCAGGGAGGGTAATACTTGCTCCGCCCATTGTCCGGGGGACATCGTTTAGGGCTGTTACTTATGACGGCGATACAGTCAGAGGAATAGGAGATTTTTCTTCATTTAATCAAAATCATGTAACAGCTTATGAAATATACGAAACAGGATTTAATACACTGGAATCAACGTTTGGCGGAATAATAGGCAGGCTTCATACAGCAGAAGGAATGCAGCGTGTTCTTAAAATAGAATGGGATAATATGCAAAGCGGAATTTCCGCCGGAGTAGACGGCAGGACAGGGGAGCTGCCTCTTTCCGATTACCGCAGACTTTCGTTTTTTGTCAAAGGCCCTGAAGTTCCAATTCCAGACGGCATATTGAGTTTTATTATCGCCCCCGGCCCGGAATCTCTTTTAGACAGCAGGCTGGAAGCGCATATACCCTTAAGCGCTTTTACAGCAGGGCAGTGGTCAAAGGTAACAATCAATTATAATGGCAGTGGCGGGGTTACGGTAGATGACATAAGAGTTGAAGGCGCGTCTTTCCGTTACAGGCCGTCATATACACAGGTTGACGGACCGGGAGGAAGATCAACCTATATGGCTGTATTTATAAATCCGGGAGGATTATCATCTCTTCAACCCGGCAGCATCTTTATAGACGAGATAATACTTGAAGACTCTCCTTTGGTTTACAGAATGAATGCAGGCGGAGCTTTTGAATATGCAAAACGCGGAACATTGCTTTCTTTTAGCGAAACTTCTGTGTTATCCGATTTTTTATTTTCAACAGCGCTTGAGTCAGAAGTGCGTACAGACGCAAATCAGGATTCCGGATTTTTAGGCAGCATGTTTAACAGGACAAATGCGGAAATTTCGCTTCTTGGAATTAAGGTACAGGGGAATCTTCTTTTTACCGCCGCCAAAGACGATTTTTTATGGAGCGCAGATCACAATGTGTCAAGGAATATAGGTATTTTTTCTTTTAAAGAATCCTTTTTTGCCTCTCCCCGTGATTATAATGCGCGTCATAATCTGAACATGGCTTTATCATCAGATTTATACGCCAGATTTGATGCCGATGCGTTGTATGAATTTTCAAGGCTCAGGCAAAAATGGAATTTGGGTACAGGTTATAGATCTCAAAAAAGTTTTATTCCTTCTCTGGCTGTAACCGCAGAAGCGTTATGGACAAGTAAAGGCGAAATATCAGAAAATGACGGTTACGGACAATTATGGGCAAGATCATGGCAGCCCATGATCCCCGATGCCGGAACGTATGCAGAAGCAAGAAGGTCGTCAGCTAACATAGTTCTTACTCAGGGTACAAAACCTGTAGGAGCTATTATAACTATGGAAGGAAGTACAAATTTTACAGGTGCTAATAATCTGACAAGAAGCGAATCTTCTTTTTTTCTGGATATTCCTGTTGTGTTCAGCCGCTATTCTTTTGATCTCAGGTATGGACGCGGCTTTAAAAAACATCTGTATTTTTCTGGAATTGATTATTACGATGACAGCGGCAAATTTTTTGAAAGCCTAAGCGATTCAGCTCCTTTTTGGGGAGTTTTTCCTGTTTACTCGCTTTTTTCGCCGCAGCTGAACTCTGCAATGGACGACAGCCTGCTTTATTCGCCTTCTCTGGAATTTGCGCAATATACATCTTTTACCGATCATCTGAGTACAAGGGTAAATTTTCCGGCAGTTTACAGTCCTTTAGCCTTTGTAATTCCCTCTACTGCCGCTTTACGCCTTGAAAGGCTGCTTGAACAAAAACTTGATACAAGAAGCGATATGCTTAACTTTGGCGTCAGCGTTGGTTTTTCTGCATTTAATATGTTTGGTGCAATGGGATACCTGCCGCTTTTTAAATTTTACCAGTACGATGAATATTCTCATGGATATGAAACCGCTGTAATTTTTTCTGACGATGTTACATGGAGAATCAGGGCTGCTTTGGGAGCAGGTTTCAGAGGGTTTACAGGCGGAACATTTAATGTGGCAAATACATTGACGGTACACTCAACCGGAAACTGGCTGGAAAGTTTTAACGCCTCATGGATAACCCCTACAAAAAGAAGTATTTTAAGCATTTTTTACGACTGGGCGGCAAGAGGTATTTCTAAACAGAGGGCATGGGCGGGGCTTGCTTCATTTTTAAACTCAGATTATGAACAGCTAAGAAGAGAAAGCCTGGAATTTTCATTTAACAAGACAGGAGATTATTTACGCTGGAGTGCAACCGCAGGCCATGAATCTATTATCAGGATTATTGGAAGGCTGGAACTTACCACTTTCTTTAAATTAAGGTGCAGCGAAGACAAATATACAGAAGTCTTGATTTTTGACACTCTTTTAGGAACTACTCTAAGAGTCAGTTTCTGATTCTTCTTCCGGTTCTTCAGGCATTCCTTCTAAGGCGCGCCTCATATTGTTAATGATATTTCTGATACTGTCTCTGTTTTGCGTGCTTATACTGCTGTTGGTTAAAAGTTTTTCTACTGCCTCAATATCATTAAAACCTTCGTTTACAGCATTTTGAAGCTCTGTGATTCCCTCAGAGCTTTCACCGTCGGCTATAAACAGTACGCTTGCAAGTGAAAAATAAATATCAGCTCTTAACTGTCTGTCTGTAGGCTGTGTTTCGGAAATGGCCAGCCGGTATTCTTCTATCGCCCTTGCGTAAAATTCATGTTGTTCAAGTGTTTTGGCATATTCGCTTCTGACTTTTGGGTCTGTATTGTTGTTAAGCCATAAAGTGTAGCTATCAAGAGCTTCTACCTTATTTTGAGCGGCCTGAATTCGCGCATACAGAAGCTGCATATCGTTATTTTCCAGAAGAGAGAACATATATCTTTCCAGTACTTTTTCCGCCTCTCCATACCTTTCCATTGCGTATAACACAAGCGCATGATTATATCCGTCATCTGCGCTTTCTGGAACAAGTTCCAAAAGCCTTGCATAGTGTCTGTCTGCTATATTAAAATCGTTTGTTTTAATTCTTGTGTATGCGGCGGCTTTAAGGGCAAGAATATTATTTGGATCTCTTACAAGGATATCTTCAAAATACTTTGCAGCTTCCTCGTATCTGTGCATTTCATAAGCGATCCGTCCAAGATTGTAGGCAGAAGCGACCATTGTTCTGTCGGCAGACCTTGCACGGTTAAGCCATATTTCCGCTTCCCTGAAATTTCCAAGCTCATAATAAGCCATGCCGATAGAATAGTATTCTTCTGCAGAGGCGGCCATTGAATAACAGCCGCAGATTACAAGAGCGGATAAAACAAACGCTGTAAAAATAAATAGAAAAACTTTTTTCATTTTCCTCTGCCAAGAACAGTATTTTCTATTTCACGCAGCTGCGAACGATAAAGGTTTGCAACACTCGAACCGTAATCGGCAAGGAGCTGAATAACATTACGGCTGTTGGCTTCGCTGTCAGTGCCGTTTAACCGGTCTCCTGCGTCCCCCAGACCCGGCATGATGTATGCGTCCTTGTTTAATACGCCGTCCATCCAAAGGGTATAAACATCGCAGTTATCCAAAGCCCGTACCACTCTTAATGCGCCCTTTAATGCAGAAATAACATTTAAAAATACAATAGAACGCGGCTTTATTCCCTTTCCGGCAAGGTATTTTATTACAGTAACAAGGCTTCCGCCTGTAGCATTCATTGGATCGGCAAAGACAAGGTCCTTGCCGTCAAGTAAATCAAGGTTAAAATAAGATTTATCAAGATCAAGAATATATTCCATGTCAACTTCATGTTTGCTGTCATTACGGTGTATCCTGAACAGCGCAAAGGGGGTTATATACCCAAGCGATGAATATTCTTCGATTTCTTTACTCATTATCATAGAAGGCAAAAGCGATCCTCTAAGCATTACGCACATTACCGTATTGCCGATTTTGTTATCAATATTGTTTATCTTATGAACAGCATAATTCTGAACAGGGTGAGTAACAGGAGTTTTTACAATAAGATAATTTTTCCGGGAGTCGTGAATTCCTCCCCATGCCAGTTTAAAAAGCATCTCGTAGGCGCGTTGTATGTAGTATAAAAACTCCCGGTTGTTGGTGTTTATATCTCTGAGTTTTGCAATTACGCGGGAAGCTTCTGAATGATCTTCCTGAGGAGAATTAAAAGAATAGACATGGATTTGCGGAGTCTTCTGACAAATTTCCTGTAAAAAATCGCCCATTTCGTTGTAAATTTTTATAAGATTGCCTTCTGCATCTTTTTTTCCGCTCTGTACTGAGGAAAATATATCAAGCGCTTTTGCAAATAATTTGTCCAAAGCCTCCAGATTTTCCTTGTCGCCGTCTGTCAGGTATCCGTCTATTTCTGCTGCTTTTAAAATAACCTTATCCATGATGATAGTATATTCCTATATCAATAAATTAACAACTATGATATTATAAAGCGATCATCATGAAATATATATTCATTTTTATAGCATTAATATCGATAACTCTTGGCTCATGCAGGAATAACCAGTTTACATCGATAGAAAGGGAAGATCTTTTTTCTCTGGAAATAGGCCCAATGGAAGATCAGATAGCCCTGTACAGCCTTGACGGAACAAGAGGCATACGGCATACGGGTTTTACCATGCGCGACGGACTGTTTTACATATCCGACGGGAATAACGGCAAGATCACAAGGTTTAACTCTTACGGCGATTTACTTTTTATGCTTTATAACGAAGAAAAAAATCCACAGCCTTTCAGCCTCAGGACAAATATTTCTGAAGGAGAGCAGGCGACACGCTGGGCTTATACCTATCCTCTGGAAGAACCGGGCTGGATAGCTGTAGATTCGCGTAAACATATTTTTGTGGAAGACCGCCTTCCGCCTCAGGCAAACCGCTCCGACCCGGAAAGCAGAACGCTTTTAGACGGGATAATTCTTCATTTTGATCAAGACGGCCGCTTTATTAATTACCTTGGAAGAGAGGGTATAGGCGGAAGCCCTTTCCCAAGGATAGTGGGGCTTTCTACCTCTATAAGGGACGAAATTGTCGTAACCTGCAGGATTCCCGAAGGTTGGGAAATTTACTGGTTCAGTTCTTCGGGCGTACTTCTTTACCTTGTTAAACTGTCCATGACGGCAATTCCCGTGCTTCCCGACTGGCCTCAGGCGCTGGCTATTGTAGATAGGATCATGCCGTCTGTGGATTCAAGAAGATTATTAATCAAAATTGATTACAGCGGCGATACCTTTGATCAGTCTACAAATACCCGTACAGGGTCAGAGCCAATTACCTCTGTTATATGGACATTAAATGTAGAAGACGGCTCTTATACAGGTTCTGTGGAAGTCCCTTTATTTGAGATTGTGGAAAACACACGCAATGCAGGTATCAGGGTGTTTTACTCTTTGCTTGGCGTTTCACGCAATGGAAAGGCGCTTCTTTACTTTCCTGTAGAAACAGGTTATTCCCTTCTCTTTGTTGATACATATTCCCGTGAACAGCGCCGGGGAAACATTCATTTTTCAAATGAAGAAATAAAATACAATGATTTTTATCTTTCTGTAGAGGGTATTCTTTGCGCAATGCTGGCGGATAACTACAATGTTAAACTTGTATGGTGGCGAACCGACAGATTCATGGGAGAATCCCTATGACAGACGAAACTGATAATCCTAAAAGACCCAATGCAAATTACAGGCTCAGCAGGCCGGAGCCAGATAATGTAAAAGATGAAGACCTAGTTTTTTACTACAACCGCGAAAAACGTCTTGCCAAAGCGCCTGAGGCTGTTCAAAAACTTTATGCTGAACAAAAAAAGAGGGGCTTTAATCTTTTACATCCGCTTATTGCAGACAAGCCCAGAGCGACGATTTTTTTTACAATTGTCGTATTATGTATAGTAATATTAATGCTTTCCATACTGGGTTATATGGGCAGAGCGTATACACTGGAAGGAAACAAACTGGAAATCAGCGCTATGGGTTTTGAAGATACGGCCATTGTTTTAATAAAAAAAACAGCCGGAAATAAGTCTCCGTATACAGGCGCTATTGATATTGCCGTATCCCCTGTGGTTGAAGCGGAAACAGATTATTCTGTATTTTTACACCGTATTTTCTTTACGCTGGAAAAAAATGAAGATTACCGCTTTGTTGTTCCGTATGGTGAAAAGAGGCTTGCTATGGTTATTCAGACTGAAAAATCCTCTCTTAAAATTACCGTAAACGTTGACTAAAAATCAATTTTGAGATATTTTTCTAGTATGATACAGTTGTATTTTTTATCTATTGTGTGTAATAGTTTAAGCGGTTATATCCTGTTTTCCGGGGGAGAGGACGGAACTGCGGAAAAACAATTAAATTTACTGGATAATCCTCTTTTTCATCTGATTCTGGGAATTGTCAGCGTTGTTACCGGTATTCTAAAGCTGCTTTCGCCGTCTATGGACAAAATCCTCATTCTTGGAGACCTTATACCTTCTGCAGCCGGAATTATTGCGGGATTTATGCTGATCTTTGGAATTTATCGTAATAACACATCTTCGGCTTCACCCTCAGAAGGTTCACTGGATCAATATGGAATAAATCTTATGCGTTTCAGAAAGCCCATTGGATTGGGTTTAATAGCAGTAGCCCTTATTCATTTTCTTTTTCCACAGGCCTTGTTTCTCTGAAACACTGTTTCTTTAGAAACACAGTTTCTCTGAAACATCGTTTCTTTGAAACGCCGTTTCTTTGAAACGCCGTTTCTTTAAATCCGGACTTTGACAAGAAAGTGCGTATCCAGCAGTGAAAGACCCGCGCCTGATCTGTTTGCCGCCTTGTCATAACCGCTGTTGTTTCTGTCTATATGCGTTATTCCTCTTGTTCTTCCTATATGACGGTAAGAAGCTCCCAGAGATATTTCCAGCCGTTTGATAATAAAAGATATATTGACAGAGGGTTCATAAAAAAGTCCTGTACGTGTTTGATCCAGAAATTTAGTATTTTGCTTGTAGATGTGCTGGTCCAGAGCCGTACACCATGTGAAAAGGCTTAATTTAAAAGAGAAATCAAATATAAAAGGAGATATCTTTATACCGGCAGAAACTCCCGGATAAAGCAAAATCCAATTTTGCTGGTAGTGGATTACCTGTTCACCTTCGAATGAATGTAGGTCAGGATTATCATCAATCGGGTGAAATGTATTTGAATACAGTAATTTCTCTCTTGCGTATGTCCCCTGACCGCCTCTTCCGGTAAACGAAAAATACATCCATGAACCGCCGATATACGGCTTAAAATAAATATATGAATTTACAGGCAAAGTCGCACCTATTGCGCCGTCAGCCATAAAAAAACTATTGGTTCTGTTGGTATGTGTAGAAAAATGCGTAAGGGCATTATTTTCTACCGACATCCAGTCGCGGTTTTCAATAATTCCCGAATCGGCAGGATACCCGGCTTTAAAAGACAATGATGTAAAAAAACCCGGATCGCTTGTTATATCGATACGTCCAATGTCTATTTGTATTCCAATATAATATACAGGTTTTAAATCCCATTTTAATTCACTAAGGAGTTCACCCTTAGTGTCTTCTGGAATGGAATCTACAAGTTCAAGAGACTGACCATAAACAAGTCCGGCTTGGGGCCCTATGGAAAACCCGTAGTTTCTTTTGCTGTCCTGGCAATATGCGGAATTTAATATGATGACTAAAACTGCCAAAACGGTTATATTTCTCATTATATGAGAATAACGGTAAAACATTACTTTGGTCAATTATTATTGGTTAGTTTTATTTTAATTATATGCGCATGTACAGGCAGGAGAGAAGAAGTCTCTGTAGTTCCGCCTGTAACATCTCCCCTGTCCCGTGACTATATCGGTTATGGGGTAATTACAGATTCATTTACCCATGTTACTTCCGACCCTGCAGATGACAGCCCTTCTATGGGGTATCTTAGGCGCGGATCATTTGTACGGATAGTAAGAAGGCAGTCGGTAAGAACCCCCACAGGTTTTCAATCATGGGTTTTGATAGAGGGGGATAATTACGGCTGGCTTAAGGAAAATGTAATGGACATATATGACAGTGAAAATCAGGCAAAAACCGCTTCGGAGTCTGTGCTTAGATGAATCTTCTGATGTTTGCCGTTCCGCCCATTGCCGGGGCGTTTATCGGTTACAGCACCAATGTACTTGCAATTAAAATGCTTTTTCGCCCGCTTAAAGAAATCCGTATCTTTGGCTTGCGGCTGCCCTTTACGCCGGGGATTTTGCCCAAGCAGCGTTACAGACTTGCCCAAAGCATTGGCGGCATGGTAGAACGTGAACTTATAACGCCACAGATTTTACGCCAGCGCCTAAACCAACAAGATGTTCAGGAAAATATTAAATTGATGATTTCCCAGTTTACAGAAGATATCCTTGAAAAAACGCCGGCCGAAGTATTAGAAGGCCATGAACATTCCTTAGCTGCCGGAATCCCCGGCGTTATGGATAAACTGTACCCCGCTTTTACCGCCGCCATTATGAATTTCCTTCGCCGTGATGATATACGCCGTGAACTTGAGTTAAAGGGGCAACTTTTGTTAAGCAGTATTTTTCTTAAACTCAACACCCTGCAGCGTCTTTTTCTTTCCGCTGGCCAGTACGATTTAACTTTGCAGGAAAAAATACCGGAAATAATAGAAGACCTTACCGCCAATGCCGAAAGCTTTCTTGGAGATGAAAAAGTTAAAAAAACTTTGCTGGAAGCCGCCGCATCTTCGTTAGAAAAAACAATTTGCAGTCAGAACTCTAAAATAAACGAGTTGTTCGATTTTAGCGTGGAGAATAAAAAAGATTTAGATGATTTTATTTTTAACAAATTGATGTCTACGTTAGACGGCCAGATAGAAAAAATACTTTCTTCGATCGATATCAAAGCCCTTGTTGCCGACAGAATAGACTCACTTGACATGGTACGTGTAGAACGAATCGTTTTAGATGTAATGTCCGATCAATTTAAATGGATAGAAATCTTCGGCGGAATACTCGGCTTTTTGATTGGGGTATTCCAATCAGGTCTTAACTGGTTTCTTAGGTTTTAATATTATCCACGGATTTACACGGATTAGCACGAATTAACACAGATTAAATTAAAATTTGAATTTATTATCCGTGAAAATCTGTGGAAATCAGTGAAAATCCGTGTTCCCTGTCAACACTTTTTATTGTTCATACTGCGCGAGGCAGAGGTCGTAGTACCTTCCCTTCATGGCAATTAACTCCTCATGCGTGCCGCTTTCTACGATGACCCCGTCGGAAATAAACATTATCATTGTGCAGTTGCGGATTGTCGAAAGCCTGTGCGCGATAATAAAAGATGTACGCCCCTTCATAAGAGTACGAATGCCGTCCTGCACTAATTGTTCTGTACCTGTGTCTATACTGCTTGTCGCTTCGTCCAGTATCAAAATACGCGGATTGGAAATTAAGGTGCGGGTAAATGCCAGCAATTGGCGTTCTCCCTGCGAAATGCCTCCGCCTCTTTCCGTAATTGGAGTGTCATACCCCTGAGGCAGTTTTTCTATAAAATTGTGCGCTCCGATCAACTGTGCTGCCGCGCGTATTTCTTCGTCTGATGCATCAAGTTTCCC
>Ga0099364_10010384_pt1 | contig 12799 bp, 10 predicted proteins | sample TergutTh196P3_FD_73070 | JGI IMG/M metagenome (GOLD analysis project Ga0099364, IMG submission 73070) | Microcerotermes parvus P3 segment gut microbial communities from Pointe-Noire, Republic of the Congo - Th196 P3 | ecosystem: Host-associated > Arthropoda: Insects > Digestive system > Gut ... | reverse complement strand
TAAAGACCCCCCTTTTTTGAAATTTCCAACATTCTGTTTATCGGTTTTTGAGCTTTTATTATAATGTCTTTATCTAACAATATTTCAGGCGATTCGGTATTAAGACAATTATATATTTTCTCGAGAGTTATCAGTTTCATAAAATTACATTCGCTGCATCCGCAGGTTGAATCTTTGGGCGGCACGGGAATAAATATTTTTCCGGGATTTGCCTTTTGCATCTGATGTATTATTCCAACTTCGGTGGCGACAATATATTTATCAGAATTATCTGACGTTGAATATTCCAACAGCGCTGATGTAGAGCCGATAAAGTCGGCAATCATTCTAATCGGCAACTCGCATTCGGGGTGAACTATCACTTTTGCTCCGGTGTTCTCTTTCTTCAACTCCAATATCGCCTCAAGCGAAAACTCCTCATGCACATGACACGCGCCATTCCAAACAACAATATCCCGTCCTGTTTTATTGAGGATAAAATTTCCCAAGTTTCTGTCGGGCGCAAATATTATCTTCTCATCTGCCGGCAACGACTCCACAATCTGAACAGCGTTTGACGATGTGCAAATAATATCCGACAACGCTTTTATTTCTGTTGTTGTGTTCACATAAGAAATTACTGTCCGTCCGGGATTTTCGGCAAGAAATTTTTCAAAATCATCGGCTTTGCACGAATCAGCCAACGAACAACCGGCTTCCAAATCGGGCAAAAGAACCTTCTTTTCGGGCGAAAGTATTTTTGCCGTTTCAGCCATAAATTTAACCCCTGCAAAAAGAATAATATCGGCGTCAGTCGAAGCCGCCTTTTGAGACAAAGCGAGGCTATCGCCAACAAAATCAGCAATATCCTGAATATCTCCGGTCTGATAATAATGCGCCAAAATAACCGCATTTTTCTCAGCTCTTAATATTTTAATGCTCTCTTCAAAATTCATTTTTTATCTAAAATTTGCAGGAGTAAAATTAGTAAATTCTTAATATATAATTAGTGCTTCGTCCGCCTGCTTCGTCTTGTTTCAAGATACCTTTTTCTATTAAATCTTTAATATCGCGCAATGCCGTGTCAGAAGATATTTTCGTCATTTTTGCCCATTTTGAGGAAGTAAGTTTGCCATAAAAATTATCAAACAGTTTATTAATGATAAGTCGTTGCCGTTCATTTATTTGAGTGTTTTTGTGTTTTTCCCAAAACTCTGCTTTGCGAAACACGCTTTTAAGAACAGTTTCAGTATTAAGCAACGCATTTTTCAAGCAATTAAGAAACCAATTTAGCCAAAGTGTTATATCTGAATCGCCATGCTGGGTTTTTTCCAAAGTTGTATAATATTTTTTTCTCTCTTTCAAAATCTGATTCGACATACTGTAAAATCTTTGCGAACTGCCATCACTGCGAGCCAACAGCATATCCGAAATTGCTCTTGCCATGCGCCCATTTCCATCGTCAAAAGGGTGGATTGTTACAAACCATAAATGAGCAACAGCAGATTTGATGACTAAATCAATTTGAGAATTTTCATTTACCCAATTTATAAATTCTTCCATTTCTTTCCTTACATTTCTTGCTTCAATAGCCTCATAATGAACTTTTTCCTGTCCCATTGCACCAGAAACCACCTGCATTTCTCCCGTGCGATATTTTCCAACTTCAATTTTATACATTCCGCTTCTGCCTGACGGAAAAAGCGCTGAATGCCAACCCCAAAGCCGGTCTTCGCTCAAATCTTGCGTATAATTTTGAGTAGCGTCAAGCAACATGTCCACAATACCTTCAATGTTCCTGTCAATAGAGTTTAATCCTCCAATTGCCAAGCCCAAACGCTTGGCAATAGAAGAACGAACTTGTTTGCGATTAAGCCTTTCTCCCTCTATTTCAGATGATTTCATAATATCAAGCGTCAACGTTTCAAGCATTGCTTCTGATTTAAATGAAAATCCCAAAGCATTCATCGTACCCGACAGTTTACCCTGTAAATTGCGAACTTCGCCGAGTATGACAGCTATTTTACAATAATCCCAAGTAAAACTCGTCCAATTTTCACGTTGATAAATATACTTTGGCATATCAAAAAATTTTGCGGCGAATATACAAAATATTTTCCGCATTTTATGCGGTGAATAATTCTCACAATTTTCTTATCCGCCCCGAACCGTTAACCCTGCTGTCTATTTTTGGCTCGCCACGATAACTTATGTTGCCGGAACCGGATATATTTGCTTTCAAATTGTCTGCAACATAAACATTCATACTCCCTGAGCCGCTTATACTGACAGTTGCGTTGTTTATAATGAACTCATCCCCGTTAAACCGTCCGGAGCCGGAAATACCAATATCCGCATCTTTACAGCTTCCGGCAGCAACCATTCCGCCTGAACCCGAAATCTTTGCGGAAAAGTTTTCACAATCAACAGTTACTTTTATCCCTCCTGAACCTGATACGGACATCTCGAATGTTGATGCGGTTATTTTATCCATATTTTCAAAATTCCCGGAGCCGAAAATTGAAACGCCGGTTAAAACCGGACAATAAATATCCACCGAAAATTTTGTAAACAAGTACGAACCACTTTCAGTTCCAATGTTCAGAACATTATTTCTTGTAACAATTTCAACATATTCGTCAAGATTTTCATCAACGGTAACAACTGCCCGATATTCCGAACTTGCATGAAAACGCACTACTGCACTGTTACTGACACGAATTTTGTCAAATGCAGAGACAGTCTTCTCGTAAGTTACTAAATTTCCGTTCCCTTTTATCGGGAAAGTCAATCTGCAAGATACACAACAAGCAAAAATTCCAATAATTGCCGCAACCAAAATGATTTTATTACTGCTCATGATATTTACTTTTTAATTTTTAAAATTACTGTTTTATTATAAAGACGATGCAAATTCAAATTTGTTACATACTTTTTTGATTTTTTCAACAAATATAAAAATAATAATATTTTTAATATTTAAATTTAATTTTTTTATAATGATATATATACGTTGTTAATTATGTTCAAACTTTTATTAGAATTATATTGATTTTTTCATATTGAAAGTTTAACCAACAAATTACTAACATAATAAAAAATGTGTCATCTTTTATTATCAATAAATTGCAGATTTAAATAACAGTTGTTAATAGAAAAAATCTGACGGCAATTTTGAAAACTAAGTCCTGTCGGCGTGTTCAATTCGTGGTTTATTTCTTGTAACAAAACAGTAAAAAAAAGACGGTTTTTGAGACAAAAGACGGAAGCGGAGATTTAAGTTAAGAAATCATTTTTTTTTGCGCCGTTTTTTACATAGTTATTAACATTATATGAGAAGGAGATTTTGTGTGTAAAAAGCGCAATAATTTTGACGAACGCATTTTGATTTGTATAAATTGTTTTTGTATTTTTGAAGCAACAAACTATGGGCTATTGACTATAGACTACTACTGATGCGTTTAAAAATTTATATTAAATAGTTCTAATTGTTTTTTGACATTTTGATTGACTTGAAATTCGGTAAGGAGTTCTCTGATAGGTGTTTTATCGAAAGCGTATATTCCAATAATCTGCATTATTTCGTAAATGGATAATTGGCTTTTGAGCGTGTGTTTGATGTAAGCCATAATCAAATAGGTAGATATGGCGACCCAAATATGGATTTTGACTGCATTTTCCGAATGTCCCCACAACTTTTTGATGGTTAAATTTTGTTTTATCCATTTGAAAAAGACTTCGATTTGCCAGCGGTTTTTATATAAATATGTAATTTCTAAAGCTGTTACATCGAAGTTATTGGTCAGAAACACAAGTAATAACTCTTTTTCACTATCATAATATTCAACTAATCGCAGAGGTTCGGGGTAACGTTTATTTGACTTAAAACCTTTTAGTACAATTATTTTATCTGCTCTTAATCCAGTGGTTGTGTCTAAGTCTAAATTTTGCTTTACAGTATTGTAAGAGAAAGTGATTCTGGGTCTTGTAACAAAGAATGCACCGGCTTGATGAATCCGGTACAACGCTACCAAATCAAAGTAGGCTTTGTCCATCAAGTAAATAGAATTAGGAACAGGAATAATAATATCAAGGGCATTACTGTCGTGATATTTTCCATCGGTAATGAAAACAAATCCCGGTATGTTTCCTCGCAAATCAAGTAAAGTGTGGACTTTTACTGCTCCACGTGAGTAGTTGCTAAATGCCCGGCTGAAAAGTTTTATACTCAACGATATTGTTGTTGAATCAAGTACAAAGATTTCGTTATCAATACTTATATCGGGAATGGAATTGTCGGCATAAAGTGGACGGACATTTTGTATCAGATATTCGCCAAACTCAGCAAAAATCCGCCAGTCGCGCTTCTCATTGGCACGAGACAATGTAGATTGATTAACATTTTGTTTGATACCCAGGTGATAACGATTCCGTCTATGTGCTTTCAAACATAAACAAATGTCACGAAGCGAGTTAAGAGATGTTAATTGTCCGAAAAACAGTTGTAAAAACTGATTCCAACAATTTAACTCTCGTACCCGATAATCTCCTTCATAGCGCTTTACGCACTTTTCAAACTCGTATTTGTTTATAAACTCTACTATCTGAGAAAAAACATACTTACCTGAATGCATAATTTGTACTTATTTAACGAAGTGCAAATTAATTTCAATTCAAATCAAAAAATCAAAGAACGCTTTTATTTGTTTGTATATCAATTAATTATATTAAAAATTTAAAAATTAACGCATCAGTAGTAGTTAATGGTTAATCAGCAAAATTAAAATATAAGGTATTGTTAATTTAGTATAGAAAACGACATTTTATTTGATTTATGGATTGCTTCTTTTCGTTTGCAATGGCGCACTGTTATTGAATTTAACGTCAGTGCGAGGAACGAAGCAATCCATAAAATAGTAGCAAAACTATATGAATTTAACAATACCAACAAAATTACCGATGTGATTGTTTTTAATTCAATCAATAACATCAATAATTTTCGCTTTCAGTTCTTCATACGACCGTGTAATTGGGAGATCGTTGTTTTCATCAACTACATTTTGCGGAGGATTGTAAAGTATTCCAACATTGGCTTGTCTGAGCATGGCTAAGTCGTTATATGAATCTCCAACTGCAATTACATTATAATTAAGGCTTTGAAACGCCTGCGCAGTTTTTTGTTTTGCATTACTTTGCCGTAAATTATAATCGGTAATCATATTATTGCCGTCTGTTGTAAGGTGGTGGCAAAGCAATGTCGGCATGTTAAGTTTAACCATCATCGGAGCGGCAAACTCGCGGAAAGTATCCGACACAATAATCAACTGCGCTTGCGACCGAAGCCAGTTAGTAAAATCAAGCGCCCCGGGAAGAGGATCCATACCGGCTATTATGCGCTGAATATCCGAAAGCGTTATATTGTTTTGCTTCAAGATTTCGATTCTTCCCCGCATTAAAACGTCATAATCGCTAATATCGCGGGTAGTAAGTTTAAGTTTTTCGATGCCTGTGCGTTGCGCAACGTTAATCCAGATTTCGGGAATAAAAACTCCTTCAAGGTCGGAGCATATAAGGTGCATTTTCATTTCAGTTAAATAATTTCGAGCAATAATTTTTTAAATTTTTCATAATCATTATCCAGCGGCGTGTAGCTTTCGGCTTTTTTGTCCAAGTCTTCAAGACATGGCGGAATGGCTGGCTCTATTCCTGTTATTTTCTTTATTTCATCGGGAAATTTGCCGGGGTGCGCCGTTTCGAGGCTAACGGATAACTGCTCCGAACTGTCGGCATAGGAATCAAGGTATTTTGAAAGTCCCTTCCACGCAACCGCTCCATGAGGCTCAAGAATGATTCCATAATTTTTATACGCCTCAAGGATAGTATTTTGCGTATTTTCATCGGTAACGCTTACCCCAAATAAATCTTCTCTTATAGCCTCTAAATCCGGTTCTTTTATTATTTTTCCCTTTTCGTCCATAACGCCTCCGTACAGCGAAATAATTCTTGCAAAATTACTTGGGTGTCCTACGTTCATAGCACTTGAAATACAGTTGATTGAGGGCGAAATAATTTCATAGTCGCCTGTGCGTAAATATTCGGGAACTTCGTCATTTGCATTTGTTGCGACAACAAATTTTTTAACCGGAAGTCCCATTTTTTTTGCGATTATGCCTCCCATCAAGTTGCCGAAATTGCCCGAAGGAACGCTGAAAACAATATCTTCGGAGTCGTTGCGCAACCTCGACCATGCATAAAAATAATAAACCGATTGAGGAAGCAGCCTGCCAATATTTATAGAATTTGCGGACGAAAGAGGCGCATTGCCGAAAAAATCATCGGTAAATGCCGATTTTACAAGTCGCTGACAATCATCAAATTTGCCGTCAAGACCAATGACGTTAACATTTTTTCCCAACGTAGTCATTTGTCGCCGCTGAGTTTCGCTCACCTCGTCCGTTGGAAACAGAATTACAATTTTTATATTTTCAAGTCCGTAATAGGCGCTTGCCACCGCACTGCCCGTATCGCCGGAAGTAGCGGTAAGTATTGTAACAGAGCTGTTTTCTTTCGATAGCCGGTATTGCATCAGCCGGCTCATCATTCGGGCGGCAAAATCTTTGAACGAGGCGGTAGGTCCCCGGTCTAATCTTAAAATAAACCGTTTTTCGGTTACATTTTCAAGCGGTACGTCAAAGTTATACGCCTCTTTACATATAGCGTTCAATCTATCCGCCTCTATTTCAGTGCCTATGATTTTGTTAAGCACACTGAAAGCAATTTCGGGATAATCCTGCTCCGACATTTTATTAATCTCCTCACTGCTCATGACAGGAATGTAAGAGGGCATGAAAAGTCCCCCGTCATCTGCTAATCCTTTGAGCAAAGCCTCTCCAAACGTAACGGGAGCCGAACGTTGATTTGTTGAGCGGTATATTATTTCGCTTTTCACAATTTTTTAGTTTACAGTTTTAAAGGTTGTTTATACTCATAGATATAAATCTATACTTTTCGCAAAGATACTGATTTATTTTTTAAATAAACGATTCTGCGCCGCATAACACAGCAAGAATGCTTAGAATGATAACATTCGCCATTTTTAGCTTGCGCAAAACTTCTTTTCATCTTTGCCGTCCATTTCGAATCATTAATGTTTCAAAAATGGAATAATATCGGCATGTTTGTGCAAATCTATCGTTACAAACTGCGGAACGCCGATTAATGTCGCTTCCATATAAATACAATTTTTAAAAATTACACTCCGCAAAGATAACCTTTTTACAACAAATACAACTATTATTTATATTTACAGTTTGCCCAATGGACAGAAAAAGGTATATTTTTCGTTTGCCGCCTCAAAGACAATGCAAAATACGAGGTTGTAGAAACGGTTTTTGAACGGGAACTGTCCGAAAAGCAAGCAGGAGTAATAAAAGTCGAACACATTCATTTGCAATACAAAGATGGGAAAACGCAGAAAACGCTTTGTTTGAGAAAAGTAACCTACAGGGTTGAAAAAGGCAGAACTTATCAATTTAATAACCAATAATTGGGAAATAACGGCGGAGGAAGTAGCGTTGATTTACAAATATAGCTGGTCGATAGAATTGGTTTTTAAGAAGTTAAAACAAAATTTTCAGTTACATTTTTTCTATTCCGAGAATGAAAACGGCATCAAAACGCAGGTATGGGCAACGCTGATAGCACATTTACTGCTGACGGTTTTGATGCGCAAGTCAAAAACCACCAAAGCATTTTCGACAGTAGCGGCATTGATACGGATACATTTTATCAGTCATTTGGACTTGTATTGGGTCATCCAAAACGGCAGAAGGAGTTATCAAAAGCGCACGAGGAGCAAAAATAAAATTCCCCACGCTGTTCAAATGTTGCTTTTCGATGGATAAAAATGGGGGGGTAACTTTTTGAAATCTCTAATTTTGAACCATAAAGTGCTGATTAACAATAATGAATTTTTAAACTGAAATTTTTATCGGACAGTAGTGATAAAATATGTAAATATTAATGTTCGTTTCGCAAGTATGTAAGAAATTTTTCGTAAGTATGTAAATAAATTTTCACAGTGGGTAATGAGTGCTTTCCCACTGTATAATTTTATTTTCGCAGTGGGTAATGAGTGATTTCCCACTGGGTAGTTGTTCGTTGCCCCGTGTGCGGTTGGAATTTCTCTGTTTTTTGTCTGTTTATCGTACATTTTTTTTAAAATTTATACATGTTGTTTTGCACTAACGTGCGGGTTAAAAAAATATTTTGCAAAGGTAGCATTTTTATTTATATTTGGTTATTTCGTAAATTATTATTATCAACCATAGTGGTTTTGGGAACTTTTACAGCCTTTAAATTCAAAGGGATTTATCATAAAGTAATTTCTATTGGAGTGACAATTTCAGTTTTATCCGTTTGGACAGGTAATAGGTATGTCATTACAGGCGGTTTCATAGCAATTGTTCTATTGACCATTACATCTTTCATTTACGGACTTACAGTCAAAGAACTTAACAACTTTGAAAAAATCAGTATTACAACAATGGGATTATTCTTGGCAATCAACTCAATTTTTGATTTTTTCCATTTGCCGGGAATAGTTAAAATATCCATGACAGTTCCCATTACCATTACACTCGTAACGTTTTTAAGAAACAGAAAATTGACAAAAGAAATGAGTTTTATGATGTTTTGGTTGTTTTATTCAACATTAGAAATTTTAAGACTTTTATAATCGAAAAATTAAATTGTACATATTTGTAAATTAAACCGAAAACATAACATCTGTAACGTTGTTTGCCACGCACAAAACCATTTTTTTTCGTGATTTTACTATCACAAAAAATACAATTTATTTACTCATCTCTAAAAAATGTTGCAAAGATAATAAAATCAATTAATTAAGACCTGTTGCAGCATTATTTTTGTCCACATCGCCCAAAATTCAAAAAAAATGTACCTTTGCACCTTTTAAATTTTATGTTAGAGTTAAAAAATCTCCATTGGGAGCAGGTCGGGGAGGAAATATATGGTAAAACAGTATCGGACGTAGAACAGGCGCTAAATCGGCAACACCTTGATATAGAGGATTTAAAGGCATTGGTTTCTCCTGCAGCCGAAGGTTATTTGGAAACAATGGCATTGAAAAGTCGGGAGGCAACGCAAAAAAGATTTGGGAAAACAATACAGTTTTATATCCCGCTTTATTTGTCGAATGAGTGCGTAAATCACTGTATTTATTGCGGTTTCAATCATAATAACAAGATACACCGCGTTGTTTTAAGCGATGAAGAAATTGCCAAAGAGGTGCAGATAATTAAAGATATGGGTTATGAACATATTTTGCTTCTCACGGGAGAATCGCCCCTGCGTGCGGGTGTGGACTATATACAACACGCTATGGAGTTGGTAAAGCCTCATTTTAAACAAATATCGTTGGAGGTGCAGCCGCTTTCGGAGGAAGAATATCGGCGGTTGCGGCAGTCTGGACTGTATGGCGTGTACATTTATCAGGAAACGTACAACAGGGAACGATATGCACATTATCACCCTGCGGGAATGAAAAAAGATTATCAACGGCGATTGGAAACACCTGAACGTCTGGGAAAAGCGGGCGTTCATAAGATAGGTTTGGGCGTTTTGCTTGGACTGGAAGACTGGCGGATAGAATCCATTTTTCTCGCCCATCATCTTCGGTATATGGAAAAACACTATTGGAAGAGTAAATATTCCATCTCTTTTCCGCGCATACGTCCTCATGCGGGCGATTTTCAGCCGAATTTTAATGTTACAGACAAAGAATTTGCACAAATGATTTGGGCATTACGGCTATTCGACAACGATGTAGATATGTCGCTGACAACCAGAGAGAACCCTGCATTTCGCAACAATATGGTATCGCTGGGAATTACCGCCATGAGTGCCGGCTCCAAAACCGAACCGGGAGGGTACAGTCAAAAAGAAGAACTGGAACAATTTGCCGTCAACGATAATCGTTCACCCAAAGAAATGCTGGAAATGATTACAAAAAACGGATACGATGTGGTTTGGAAAGATTGGGATAGGTTCGAATTGTAATAGATAATAAAACCCAAAAACCAACGTTAACAACGCATGAAAAAAGTTATATTAACCATCGTATTTTCTTTTTCTGTTGCGGTTTTGTTTGCGCAGTCGAACAATGAACAACTTGCTTTTCAATATTTTAGGAATCAGGAATATGAAAAGGCGGGTGAATTGTTTGCCGAACTGTATAAACAAAATCCAAGCAATTATTATTATTCGTATTACTTGCAGACACTGTTGCAGTTAGGCGACGCAAAAGAGGCAGAAAAGTTAGTCCGAAGGCAAATGAGGCAATCGCCCAATATACAGCGGTATAATATTGATTTGGGTTATGTCTTTGAGTTACAGGGCGATGCGTCAAAGGCAAAAAAACAGTACGAGAGTTCTATTTCAGCCATTGCGGCTAACACGGCTGCGGTGGTGGAGTTGGCGCGTGCGTTTCAGTCGTACCGTTTGAACGATTATGCGGTAAAAACCTATCTTCACGGTCGTAAATTGAGTGGTTCCGCAACGACTTATGCGGGAGAAATTGCCGCCCTGCACGAAGCCAATAACGAATACGAAAAGGCTATAAATGAGTATATTAACCTTCTGAACGAAAACGAAAGTATGTTGAATTTTGTGGAAACGCAACTTACAAACTGGCTGATTGGCGAAGATGAAAATAGTCGAAGTGAAATGATACGTGTTCAGTTGTTGAAATCTATCAATAAAAATCCTGATAATAAAGCCTATTCGTCTCTAATGATTTGGTTTTCAATGCAAAAAAGGGATTTTTCCGCCGCCCTGAAACAGGCAAAAGCGATGGATAAACGTTATAACGAAGACGGTCGCCGAATTTTTGAGATGTCGAATATTTTCGTTGAAAATCAAGATTTTAACACCGCAATAGACGGCTATAATTACATTCTTGAGCGGGGTGAAACGACCGTTTTTTACTACGACGCCCAAATGATGTTGCTTAACGTCAAACTAACCCAAGCCGCGATGACTTATCCCGCAAATCAGCAGCAAGTGCAAACCGCAGACAGGGAATTGGCGCATTTTTTTCAGTCCAGAACAATCAATAATGCTAATTTTGGTCTGTACCGCAAGTGGATTTCTCTGAAAGCCGTGCAATTAAAAGACATTGAAACAGCAACAAAGATGATAAATGAAAATCTACTGTCCAACAATATCGGTGCGAGAGAAAAAGCATTGTTAAAGTTGGATATGGGCGATATTCTTCAATTGGAAGAGGACGTGTGGGAGGCAACGTTGCTGTATTCGCAGGTGGAAAAAGATTTTCCAAACGATACGATTGGACATGTTGCAAAATTTAAAAATGCAAAATTATCGTTCCATATAGGCGAGTTTGAGTGGGCAAAGGCACAATTGGACGTTCTGCGGGCGGCAACTTCCAAACTCATCGCCAACGATGCGATGTATTTTTCCCTGTTAATTTCCGACAATCAAGACGAGGAAGATTCTGTAAACCTTCCGCTTAGACAGTTTGCAACGGCAGATTTTTTAATGGAAATTCACCGCTACGACGAGGCGTTGAAAATATTGGATAACATTGAAAATCAGAATATATACCATTCTTTGTTGGACGATGTTTTATACAAAAAGGCAAAAATCGCTATCATTCAACAGGATTATGCAGGGGCGGATAAACTGTATGAAACGCTTGTAAAAGACTATCCCTACGAATTGTTGGCAGACGATGCACTTTTTGAACGTGCTAAATTGCAAGAAACACACCTCAAAGACCCATTCAAAGCAATGGAATTATACCAACAACTCCTTCTCGACTACCCCGACAGCATCCATACCGTAGAGGCAAGAACCCGTTTTAGAATACTTCGAGGGGATGCGGTGAGAATGGGGGATTGAAGGGAAAATATATTCAATATTTCATTGTTCTCCCGCACAATCTATACTTTCAACTCCCGTAGATTTCCGAAACCGTGCCACAGGAATTCCTATTTGTTCTCGGTATTTTGCCACTGTGCGGCGGGCGATGTTGTATCCCTTGTTGTTGAGGATGTCGCAAAGCGTTGCATCGGTGTAGGGGTTGTCTTTATCTTCGTTTTGTATGGTATCGGATATAATTTTTTTAATTTCGTGGGTAGACACCTCTTCGCCGTCGTTTTTACTCATCGACTCTGAAAAGAAAAATTTTAGCGGATACACGCCGTAGGGAGTAAGTACGTGTTTTAGCCGCACCACGCGGGATACGGTGGAAATATCCAATTCGATTATAGTTGCTATATCTTTGGAAACCATCGGTTTAAGTTTTATTTCTTCTCCTGTAAGAAAAAAATCTTTTTGATAATTCATAATCGCTTCCATCGTTTTATACATCGTTTCTTCTCGTTTCGACAGTGCTTCGATAAACCATCGTGCAGCATTAACTTTATGTTTTACAAACTCCATTGCCTCTTTTTTTTCGGCACGGCTGATGGCTTTTTTTTCCTGCAATTCCTTGTACAAACCTTGATACATTCTCCCCACACGCAGATTGGGCATATTTAGTCTTTGCAGAGAAAGTTCCAACTGTTCGGTTTTATCGTCCACTGTTACAATAAAATCGGGAATAATATGACACGTATTTTCAACGGAAGAAAAACCGGCACCCGGTTTGGGATTTAACTTCAACAAACAAGCGATTGCATTTTCAAACTCCTTATCTGAACAGAACAAAGTCCGCCGTATTACGTCGAAACGTTTTTTTGTAAACTCGTCAAAATATTTTTCAATTATTCTTCGG
>Ga0099364_10010382_pt1 | contig 12799 bp, 12 predicted proteins | sample TergutTh196P3_FD_73070 | JGI IMG/M metagenome (GOLD analysis project Ga0099364, IMG submission 73070) | Microcerotermes parvus P3 segment gut microbial communities from Pointe-Noire, Republic of the Congo - Th196 P3 | ecosystem: Host-associated > Arthropoda: Insects > Digestive system > Gut ... | reverse complement strand
AAAAGGACAGAGGGGTGCCTGGGGGGGGGGTGGGGGGTTGGTCTTTTTCCCCCCCCCCCCCCCCCCCCCAAAAAGGGGGGGGAAACCCCCCCCCATTTTTGGGGGGGGGGGTAGGGGAGGGAATTTGAGATGTATCAGCCAAGCCCATAGGCAGTTCAAAATCATTGATCAAAATATCATCTACAGCTCTCACGATAAAATTTACTACTTCATTTGGAGTATAATAAACTCCTCTATTCTTTCGTAATGTAGGATTATATTCAGATAGGAAGTATTCATAGAAATGGATAATCGGGTCTTTGTCACCAAGCTCGCCCATCACTGCATTCATATCAGTAACTCTAAACGATTCTGCCAAATCATCCACAATCCAACTGAACCTTGTATCTAGGTCAAACACCGCAATATTTTGAAAGAATTTTCGTAAGAATGGGTTTGTTTTGGGTATCAATTCTGCGGCTATTTTTCGGTCAAATAAGTTCCCCCCCCTGCCCCCCCCATAAATGTGGGAGGTATTTTGAAGTCTTGCTGCAAACATACCATAAGTGATTGTCTGAGCATAAATATCAGCAAAATCATGGTTTGATATGTTTTTTATCAATATTTCTTGAAAATCGATTTTTTCTTGGTATAAGGAACTTTTGGGCGTATGCAATACGCCCCTACGGGGCGAATGGAAATCGCTACTACGGGGCGATTGGAAATCGCTACTACGGTCGTCTTCATTTAGTATCATTTCAATCACTTCAGCCATCAATTTTGCTTTGTTTGCCATTATTTTTGCAAGTTTTTGTGATTTAGTGATACTCTGTGGTTCTGCATGAGCAAAGGCATTTATGAAGTTTTCGAATTTTGTAAGGTTCTCTTCTAGTAGCGTCAACTTTCCAGTTGACGAGTTATCTCGAACTAGAAAGTTCGAGTTACATTTAGCAATCTGTATTGTGTCCACTCGCTGTTGTTTTTGGTAAAATATAAAGGTTAAATAATCAGTTATGATAAGGTTGTCGAGAGAGTTTATGTATCTATCAAACTGGGCTTTGTTCTGCTTACTATTAAGGTCAATGCCTATATCTTTTGCTTCAATATAACAAACAGGAATATTTGCTCTTGTGATGATATAATCAGGAGCACCACAGTCAATTCTGCGAGGTTCATTAATGACTTGAATTCTGTCATTCTGAACGGAGTGAAGAATCTCATCCGATAAAATATTTTCAATTAGCTTCTTTAGAGCTGATCTATAGCTATGCTCCGTAGCGTTACCAGTCTGATACAGCTGATTAACTTCATTTATGTAATCAGTAAAATCTTTCATTTCACCTCTTATTTATTTACAGTTTATCATTTGTGTTCAAAATATTTATAGTTTTCTACATAGCTAACGCTCCCTTCTGGATGAAGTGTTATCTTCTCTTGCATAGCAAGAGTCAAGGCATGCTCTTCTGCTTTTTCTGAGTGAAAAGAGCTTATTCTTTAACCTTATTCATTTTCAGAAAAGAATGTAGGAGTTTCTATTGGAGCAAGTTTTCCATAACCGCTCCATGCAAAAATTTGCTTTTCATCTTCATTGCAATAAACATCATCAACTTTGCAGATAAAAAAAATACAATCACCTATCTTGATATTCTTTTCGACACCGCATATAAAAGCTAATCTGCTATGGACAGGATATTTTACCGGGGCTTCAATGAGATCAATAGCGAAATCTTTTACTTTGTCCACAACTCGACCAGAAACAGACCCACATTTGAGTGTTTCTTCTGCAATAGCTGCACTAGGTATGCTCAAAACAGCTTTTCCACATTTTAAAAGGACTTCACAAGTATAACTCTTGTTCCATATCGAAAAACCTATATAGGCAGGGTCATTTTCAAGATATGTCCACCAAGATACGGTGGTTAAATTTGTTTTACCTTCTGGTGTTTGAACACAAATCAGCGACACTGGATGTGGTGATGTGTATTTCAGTGATTCTAACATTGTGATTTGTCTTAACATTATTTTTCTCCTCAATTTAAAACTTTTTTACAATATTTCTTTTTTCACTATTCTTACTTTTTTTATCTTTTTATTTGTAACTTCGACTATTTCAAAAGTATATCCATTTATATTAATTTTTTGACCCTGTTTCGGAATAGTTGCCAGTGTACTAATAATTAAACCCGCTATAGTTTCATAATCGCCTTCAGGTAAATCCAAGTCATAATCATCTACCAATGTATCGACTTCAACAAAACCGTTCACCAACCATGTGTTTTTATTTACTTTTACTACATCTTTTATTTCTTCAGTATCATATTCGTCATCTATTTCACCAACTATTTCTTCTAAAATATCTTCAATAGTTACTAAACCAGAAGTTCCCCCATAAGCATCTACAACAATAGCAATGCTTTTCTTTTGGGCTTGCATTTCTTTTAAAAGAACATTTACATCCATAGATTCTGGGACAAAATAGATTTCTCTTTGCATTTCTTTGGCAGTCAAATTAAGATTTTTTTCTTTTAATAGATCGTAGATAATCAGCACCCCTGTTATCTCATCAAGAGTTTCATGGTATACAGGGTAGCGTGTATAACCATCAATTTTTACAAAATTCATGATTTCTGCATAAGTCATATTGTCTTGTATCGCAACTATTTCAGTCCGCGGCTTCATGACATTTTTGGCAATCAAATTATTGAATTCGAGAGCTTCTTCGAGCATTTCTTTTTGAGGTTGTTGTAGATTGCCTTCGTTGTATGTTTGTTCAACAATAAAAGCTAAATCATCCTTTGTAAATGCCTTATAAGAGTTTTGCTCATCAATTTTTAAGAATTTTTTCATATAATTGTTGATATAAGTTACTATATTTACAAGTGGTTTTAACAAAATATAACAGGTATTTATCAGTGGAAAAAAGGCTATTACAAGTTTATTAGGAAAGTCTCTAAACATGCTCTTAGGAATTAAATCGCTGAATACCAAGACAACAAAGGCTATTATTATAGTTGAATAAAAACTTTCCCTTTTGAAAATATGGTGATAGAATAAAGTTGTTGCAACAGCAGCTATGATAATATTTGTGACATTAGAGCCTATCAAGGTGGTGCCAAACGTTTTATCTCCATGATCATAAAAATGAAGAATCTTCCTTTTTATATTACTCTTTTTTGCTTCTTGTTCAAGTTTAAACCTATCGAGAGAAATAATACCGGTTTCAAAACCAGCAAAAACAGCTGATAAAAAGAAAAATAGAACAAGAACTAATAAATATAAAAATATTTCCATTATGTAAATTAATTGTATTTTAGATAATCAATCACAATCGTTTTTTTATGTTCCCAATCTCTCATTTTTATAGGCAATTTTTAAGGCATCAATAAATTCATCTAACTCTCCATCAAGCATTCCAGACAAGTTATGGGTAGTCAAATTAATTCTATGATCTGTTATCCTTGATTGAGGATAATTGTATGTCCTTATTTTTGCACTCCTATCACCAGTACCGACTTGTGATTTTCTACTACTAGCTATTTCTGATTCTTGTTTTGAAATTTCTAAATCAAGCAGTTTTGAACGAAGAACCTCCATAGCTTTTGCTCTATTTTTTATTTGTGATCTTTCATCTTGGCAAGTAACGACAATATTTGTGGGCAAATGAGTTATCCTGACAGCTGAATCAGTTGTATTTACATGCTGCCCCCCAGCTCCTTGTGCTTTGTAAATATCAACTTTTAGATCATTTTCATTAATTTGAACATCAATCTCATCAGCTTCTGGCAAAACTGCGACAGATATTGCTGATGTATGGATGCGTCCATTGGCTTCTGTTTCTGGAACTCTTTGAACCCTATGAACTCCAGACTCAAAACGCATGGTACCGTAGACATTATCACCTTCGAGGCTAAATGATATTTCACGAAATCCACCTCTGCCAGTCTCATTGAAAGATATAATGCTTTTTTTCCAACCCTTCAGTTCACAAAATCTTGTATACATACGATTCAACGCTGCAACAAATAAGGCAGCTTCTTCACCTCCTGTACCTGCTCTGATTTCAATAATTGCGTTTTTTTCATCATTCGGATCTTGGGGTGCGAGAAGGTTTTTTAAATTTTGAGTAATTTCTTCTAAATTATTTTCTAGCAACTCATATTCTTCTTTTGCAAGGTTTACCATATCTTGGTCAATTTCATTAAAAATCATTGATTTAGTCTGTTCTAACTGTATTTTAATGCTTTCAATACTTTGATAGGTATTCAAAATGTTTTGTAATTCATTAAATCTTCTATTTATTTTTTTATATTCCTTGCGATCATTCATCTCTGTAAGATCAGAAATTCTATCACGAAGTATATCGTATTCATTTTTTAATGAATTAATTTTATCAATTGGTATCATTGTTTTCTAAGTTCAATGCTTCTTTTAATGCTACTATTGCCACCTCAATTTGAAGTTCATCGGGAGGTTGGGTTGTGATATTTTGGAGTGCCATTCCCGGTTTTGTGAATAGTTTCATTAAAATATTATTGCCTTTTTTTTCGGAAAGTTTCAAAAATTCATAACTTATTCCTGAAATCAAAGGAATAAAGGGTAAGTGGTATAAAAATCTTTGTAAAAAATTGGGTATAAAATTCCAATACCATGCAACAAAAGTATCAATAATAGAAAATATCAAAATAGCTATTAACAAAACAATAAACATAAAACTTGTGCCACAGCGAGGATGGATGGTAATAAATTCTTTCACAGATTCCACAGTAAGAGGTGCTTTTTGTTCATAAGCGAATACGGCTTTATGCTCTGCTCCATGATATTCAAATACTCTCTTTATCTCTTTCATAAAACTGATACAATAGACATAAATTACAAAAAATACAATTCTGAGACTGCCAGAAAAAAGATTGAAGTAAATATTATTTTTTTCAAGATTTAATAATGAAGCCAACCAATATGGTAAAAATCCAAAGAGGAGTATAGCCAATCCAAAACCAGCAACATAAGTAAGGTATTCTTCCATTTTTTTTCTAAATGATGTTGATTTTGTAGTTTGGATCTCATTTATTTTAGGGTCTTGTATATCTGTTAATTTATCAGTTCCTTCTTCTTGTATAGGGGCTTCCATATTATCTTTTTCCCAAATATCAGCTGAATAATTCAAAGTCTGAATCCCAATCTTCATCATCTCAATTAAAGATACAAACCCTCTAATCACAGGTCGTTTATATATCGGATGGGTCTTTGTTATTGAGATAAAGGGCTTTTTTTGCACTTCTATAGAACCATCTCTTCTACGCACTGCTGTAGCAAGATGTTCCGGTCCACGCATCATTACACCCTCAATGACTGCTTGTCCGCCGATTTGTATTTTTTTTTCAGACATAAACTCTTCTGAATGAGTAGACATTTAATCTAACTCAAATTGTATCTCTTGCGGAATTTTTCAACTCTACCAGCTGTGTCCACAAGTTTCTCTTTTCCTGTAAAAAAAGGGTGACAAACTGAACAAATATCAACTTGAAGATTTTCTCTTGTTGATTTGCTCTCAAAAGCATTGCCACACGCACATTTTACATTTACTTTTTCATATTTTGGATGAATTCCAGTTTTCATTTATAGCTCCTTATGAGATATTATTTTGTCATTTTGAACCAAATTATTTATTTCAGCTTTTTTGTCAATTAAAAAGTGATAATACTATTTTTGCATAATAAATCTATTTCTATATGTATATTGTCAAAGAATAACAATAAATAATTCAACATTGTAAAAATCCTATTCTATACAAGGTATTTTTACAACAAAATCGCTACCTTTATCTATTTCTGAGAATACCTCAACAGTTCCATTATGTTGTTCAATTATTTTTTTAACTATATAAAGTCCTAATCCAGTAGATTCTTCTCCAGCTGTACCTTTTCGACCACTTTTTGAATATTGTTGAAATAATTTTGAGATTATTTTTTCATCCATACCGATGCCAGTATCAGATATATGGATGTGAGCTATATTGTCAATTTTTAATGTTTTGATGTTTATTTTCCCATCAACATGAGTAAATTTTATTGCATTAATACAAAGATTGTCAATAACTCTATAAAATTTATCAGTGTTAATCAGGCAATATATCGGATTGGGATAAAAATCACAGAAAATATCAATGTTTTTCTTTTTTGCCATAAGTTTTAGATTAGCGATCAAATCCTCAATAGTTTTGTTAATATCATTTTTTGTCAAGGTAAACTCATCAACATCAATTTTATTCATAAATAATAAGTCTTGAACTAATGTCAAGGCTTTGTTGTTTGAGTCAGTAACCATTTTCATAAGCTGATTGTTAAATAAATCCGGATTCTTTATTCGTAACATATCTGTAGCAGTTAATGAAGCCCCGATGTAATTTTTTAAGTCATGAGAAATCATTCCAAACATATTCTCATTTTTTTCATGTAAGTTTGTCAATTCCTCTATTTTTTGCTCTATAATTTTTTGAGAATTAACAAGTTCTACATTTTTCAATCTATAAATTTCAAGTTCTTTCTTTTTTTGTTCTGACTCAAATTGAGCTGTTAAGAAAGTAGTATGTTTAATTAATTCTTCTTTATAAATAATTTTTCTGATATCATAACTTTTCTTTAAATATTTATATGCTTCCTCAACATTTCCTATTTCAAAACAAAAATTGCTATAATTGCTGTAAGAATCAATAAGAAAAGTATCATATTCAGCATATTCGACAAGCTCAAGAGCTTTATCAAAATAGATTTTGGCTTTTTCAAAGTTTTTTTGCAAGCTATAAACTTGACCTAAATATATAGCTGATTGATGTAAATATATAAAGATATTATATTTATGACAATGGTTAAAAACTTCAGTTAAGATAGTTATTGCTTTCTCAAAGTCCATATTTTTGATGTTAATTTGAGCAATTTTTATGTTACATACAGCTATCAAAGTATGGTTGTTTTCAATAATAGAAAATTTAAGAGCATCTTGATAATATGAAAGTGCAAGAGATAAATTATTTTTTGTTAAATAACAATTTCCAAGATTTATATGTATAGAAGGGTTTGTTTTTTGAGAAGTTATCTCTAAGGCTTTATTGCTCCATTCCAATGATTCATTAAACATGTTCATGTCACTATAAATCATCCCCATATTCGTGTAAAGAGTGCTGATTTTCCTTTCATGACTCAAGATAGCTTTCTGATCATCTGATTGAAATTTATCATAATACTCTAATGCTTTTTTATAACATTCAATCCCATGATAATGATTCCCAATATTATACTCGCTTGCACCAAGATTATGATAAGCCATAGCTAATCTTGGTGCTTCACCTTGTTGAATGGCTAAATCAACAGTTTTTTTAAAAATTTCGACAGCTTTATTATTTTCGCCCTGAAGCATGTAAGTATTTCCTAAAATAAATAAAGTGTCAATCTGAGTATTAATAAATCCGTATTTATGACAGATATCGACGGTTTCATAACCGTATTTTCTACATTCATCTGTATCGTATCGCAAATAATAAGCATTAGTTATTTTGTAACCAATCTCAGCTTTTAAAGAACTATCTTCAGTTGTTGAAAACTCGGCTTTTTTTGCTTGTAATTCAATATCTTCCATATAATCTCCATAAAATGATTTTTAGGATAGAAACACTACTTAAAAATCTATTTCATTAAAACATAAAAACTTTATAGGAAAACAATTAAATTATGCTTAACTGCGTTCATTATTTTTTTCTCATGGATTTTGGAGCTGAAACGCCTACTAAATCTAAACATTTTGCCAGAACAGTTTTTATACAAATAATAAGATAAAGTCTTGCATGTGATGTGTCCTTAGCTCTTTTGACAAGTAAAGGGCAATCGTGATAATATTTATGAAACATTGCTGACAATTCTTTTGCATAGTCGCATAACCTATGGGGTTCTCTGTGTTCAGCAGCCGCAATAATAATGTCTGGGAAATTATCTAATTTTTTAATAATCTCAAGCTCGTCAGGTCTACTTAGTTTTTTAAGTTTCTTATCTTGAAAATTGGTTAGATCAAAATCAAATCTAATTGCTTTTTCTAACACGCTACAAATACGAGCATGAGCGTATTGACAATAATAAACTGGATTTTCAGCAGATTGTTTCTTGGCGAGTTCTAAATCGAAATTTAAATGAGAGTTAGGTTTTCTATCAGCAAAAAAGAATCTTGCAGCGTCTTTTCCGACCTCTTCAATCAATTCGTTCATAGTTACAATCTTTCCGGCTCTTTTTGACATTTTTATCTTTTCACCTTCATTAAAAAGGTTAACTTGTTGTAAGAAAATGAACTCCAATTTATCAGTGTCATACTCTAAAGCTTTTAAAGCGGCGATAAGTCTAGGAATATATCCATGATGATCTGGTCCTAGAACATCAATCATCAAATCATAACCTCTTTGATATTTGGTAAGATGATAGGCAATGTCTGGGACAATATATGTCGGTTGTCCATCAGTTTTTAAAAGAACTCTATCTTGAATATCTCCAAATCTTGTTGAATAAAACCATATCGCATCATCTTTTTCATAAGTGCATTTAGCTTCATATAGATAGCTTAGAACTTCTTCAATGATACCTTGAGTCCTGATAGCCTGTTCGGAAATCCAGCTATCGAACTCAACTTCAAATAAATCAAGGCTTGCTTTTTGAACATCATGTATTTCTTCTAAGGCAAATTTTTTGATTTTTTGAATTCTTTCAATTTCTGATAAATGTAGTATACGAGAACCTTCAGTTGCATTTAAGACAACTGCTAAATCCTTTACATATTCACCATGATAGGCTTCTAAAGGCATTTCGCCAATTCTTTCTCCTAATAATTCTCTAAATCTTAGCTCTATAGACTCTGCAAGTATTTCAACTTGATTTCCGGCATCGTTGATAAAAAATTCTCTCACAGTATTAAAACCTGCATAATTCATTATTCTGTAGAGCGAATCTCCATAAGCAGCGGCTCTCGCACTCACAATGTTTAAAGGACCAGTCGGATTAGCACTGACAAATTCCAGTAATATTTTTTTTCCATTTCCATAGTCGGATTTACCATAATCATCTGGTTCATTATAAATATCTGTCAATACTTCATAATAAAAAGCATTGTTTATCTTAAAATTGATAAAACCGGGTTTAGCAATGTTAATCTCACTGATGTGTTTAATTTTATTCAATTTTTCTACAATCAATTCAGCCATCTCCATAGGTTGCATATCATTAAGTTTACAGCTGATAAGGGCTATATTTGTGGAGAAATCTCCATGTTCTTTTATTTTAGGTAATTCAATTGAAAACTTATCGTTATGTTTCAATTTAAGGGTCTTCACCGACTTTATAATTTCTCTTTTTAACAACTCTTTGATTTTCATAATTTGTTTTCCTCTTTTTTATTGATATTTTTTTCAGTATTATTCTCTACAGACATGAATTTCGTAGCGGCAATCTCCGATTGGCATAACCTGAAGCGACAATCTCCGATTGGCATAACCTGTAGCAGAAATCTCCGATTTCCATAACCCGTAGCGGCAATCTCCGATTGCCATAACCCGTAGGAATCACTCCTGTATTATGTTTTTAGACTTCCAGAGGTCTTCAAGTTTATAAAGATTTAAAGTTTCCTCAGTGAAAATATGCATAATCACATCATTCATGTCAATTAAAATCCAAGTGCAAGCCTCAAAACCTTCTTTGCCAAGAATCTTAATTTTGTTCTCTCTAGCTTTATCCAAAACATAGTCTGCCAAAGCTTTGTTGTGCAATGTAGCTGTACCTGTGCAAATAATTAAATATTCTGTAAAAGTGCATTTGTCACGAACATCTACACTTACAACAGAATTTGCCTTTTTTTCCTGAAGCCAAGATGACAATAATTCAACTTTTTCTTCTAAATTTAAATCCATAAACCTACCATTTTAAATTACAATCCAAAAAATCTCTGGTAATCTCTACCAGCAATGATTATAAAAGGAACAAAATAGTTTTCGTTCACTGCATAAATCACATTTTCTATTCCAGTCATATTTTTTAACCTTTGCAAATCAATTTCATCATCATGTTTGACAATTATTATTGTCTCATTATAGATAAATTTCCTTGAATTGCTGACCCCAACTACATCTATGTTCTTTTGGGATACTGCATTTCTGACATTTTGGGCAACTCCCACAAAGCCACATCCATTCTGAATCATTATTCTAATTGAAGGAAAATCACTTTCAGATAAATAAGATTCCGTTTCACGCCTATCTTTGCTGTTAATGCCAATATAAAGCATTATTGATGCTAAAATAATGACAGAAATTAGCAAAAAATACTTATTTTGTGCCAATTTATTTTTTAGGTCTCTCATTGTCAAAGCCTTCCTTAATTTTATGATATGTATTACTAAAATCCTCTGGTATTACCCTTGTTCCCATTATTGAAGACATAAAATTTACATCACCAGACCAGCGAGGCAATATATGAACATGTAAATGCTCATCTATTCCAGCTCCGGCAGATTTTCCGAGATTCATTCCAATGTTAATTCCATCAGGGTTATAAACATTCTTGATAACTTTTTCGCTCAATTGAACTACCTCAATTAGATCAAACAATTCGTCTTTGTTCATTTCAGATAATTCTTTTACATGTTTATTAGGCACAACCATGATATGCCCATTGTTGTAAGGGTAAAGATTCAAAATCACAAAAACATGCTTGCTTCTGTAAACAATTAAATGATCTTCATCAGAGTGTTCAAAATTTACATCCTCTTTTGAGTTAGAAATAGTTCTTTTCTCTGTTTTATCAAAACAAAAAATGCAAGATTTGCTTTTTTCTGAAATGATATATTTCATTCTCCAAGGAGAATATAAAATATTGTCATGCATTATTATACCCCTTTGCTTTGATACCAACTAAGCTTCAAAGGTTCACTTTCATTAGATTTTGTTTTATTGTTTGAAAATTGACAAACTACATTCATCCCTTCTAAAAAAGACCCTTTATTTAGATTTGAATTATTTATTACACAGTTTGGACCAATGTATGAACCAGAACCTATAAAACTATTCCCGATAATTTTTGTATTAGCTGATAGAAAAACATCATTCTCAATGAGAACATCATCTTGAATCAATACTGTTTCTGGGTTTTCAATACTAACTCCATTATTCATCCAGTGTTTTCTGATTTTGTCATAATGTTCTTTTTCGAGTTCAGCTAATTGTGTTTGAGAATTTATACCAGTAGCCTCTGAAATATCATCTAAAACCAAAAATTCTATATTTTGCTCAGCTTCATACATAAATTTGATGACATCAGTCAAATAGTATTCAGCTTGAGCATTATTATTATCTATATTTTCCAATGCTTTGAACAATTCATGGCAATCAAAACAATAAATTCCTGTATTTACCTCATTAATTTTTCGTATTTCATCGTTTCCATCTTTAAACTCAATTATCTCCTTTATCTTTCCATTCTTATCACGAACTATTCGACCATATTTTTCGGGATCTTTTAAAATCATTGTCAAAATAGTACATTTTGCATTTGTATTTAAATGAGTATTTAGCATATCTGACAGCGTTTCTTTTTTTAGGAGAGGAACATCACCACACAAAACAAATAGTGTTCCTGTATAACCTTTAAATATCGCTCTTGACGATTTTACAGCATCCCCTGTCCCTAACTGATTTTCTTGAGTAATAAAATGAATTATACCATTAGAATCTTTTTTGCTCAGTAAAGAATTCATTACCATCTCTTTTTTATAACCCACCACTATAGCTACTAAATCAGGATTCAGTTCTAAACTCGTATTTAAAACTCTCTGTATCAGAGTTTTTCCCGCTAATTCAAAACAAACTTTTGGTATCTCTGATTTCATTCGCGTTCCCTTCCCAGCCGCGAGTATAATCACTCCAATTTTAGACATAAATCTCCTTTTAAACACATCTCACCTATTTTCTTTTTCAACACTGGATGAACGAAATCTGGTGCTATCTCCAGCATTGGTAGAAGCACAAAATCTCTCTCATGAAGTCTTGGGTGAGGAATTATAAGTTTTTCACTTTCAAATATTAAATCATCACAAAATAAAATATCAATATCAATTAACCTTGGACCCCATTTACAAATAATTTTTTTTCCCATTTGAGATTCGATATCTCTTAAAATGCTCAAAAAATCTTCTGGTTCATATTCGCATATCAACAAAACTACAGCATTTAAAAAATCTTCTTGTTCTTTATATCCCCAAGGTTTAGTTTTGTAATAACTGCTTTTTTTAAGTATTGTTACATCTTTTATTTGGGAAAGATTAAAAATGGCTATATCAAGGTTTTCAGATAAATCTCCGATATTTGTGCCAAGACCTAAAAAATAGTTCATAAATTTTTTATTAATTTATCTCCTAAATACAGAATTATACATAAGATAAATACCATAAATAAAAAATACTTAATTTGTCAACAATTTTTTGCAAATCAATATAAGCTTGGTTGCATCCCTACGGGATGCGGTTTTGTGGTTTTACATCATTTTCTACCGAGCTTCACATACCTAAGAGGCTTATGTAAGATAAAATTTTGAAGTGGGAAATCGGAGATTTCTGCTACGGGGAGGAAATCGGAGATTTCTGCTACGGGGACTCACATACCTAAGAGGCTTATGTAAGGTAAAATTTTGGAGTGGGAAATCGGAGATTTCTGCTACAGGGACTCACATACCTAAGAGGCTTATGTAAGGTAAAATTTTGGAGTGGGAAATCGGAGATTTCTGCTACGGGGAGGAAATCG
>Ga0099364_10010381_pt1 | contig 12803 bp, 12 predicted proteins | sample TergutTh196P3_FD_73070 | JGI IMG/M metagenome (GOLD analysis project Ga0099364, IMG submission 73070) | Microcerotermes parvus P3 segment gut microbial communities from Pointe-Noire, Republic of the Congo - Th196 P3 | ecosystem: Host-associated > Arthropoda: Insects > Digestive system > Gut ... | reverse complement strand
CTTGCGGTAGCGGAAGAGTTTTTGTTGTTAAGTTTGATAACTGTCGGCTCTGTTCTTTTTGACAATTATTTTTTGTGGTTGGCGGCATTTATGGGATTTTTTGTACACTTAATGTGTTCCTAATTTCTGAAATCGGTTTGTGGACAATAATAGGATTTGGATTAGTAGGAGTGAATTTGCTTTTTGCTCATAAATTAGCAGAATTACATGACAAACAGCGACAGTAACTCCACAGCAAAGGAAGTGCGTAAATAAACGTTTCTTGTCCGCATGATGATATAGTAGAAGGAGTCCGATCGCTCGTTGTATGTAAGCCGAGCGAGAGTGCGGCGAAAAAAGTCGCTGAAATCTGAAAAGAACGAAATCTCTTTCGGGGAAAAGTACAAAAAAATCAAAAATCAATGAAAATATTTTTTTTGTAAAAGAAAAGCACTACTTTTGTCGCGTAAAAATCATAATGGAAAATGGATCAAGTAAACAGATAATAGATAAGACAATGACAAACGAACATCAACGCCCGGAAAAACAAATGCTCGACTATGAGCAATTTATTTCATATTGCGGGTTTTATTGTGGAGCCTGTCCCACATATACGTCAGGCAAATGCGAAGGCTGTAGAGGCGATTCGCCAAACTGTGCCGTTGGGTACAAAAAATGTCTGGTAAAACCTTGTTGTGTCGAAAATGGATTTTTTACCTGTGCTGATTGCTCGAAATACGCATCAACGAAAGAATGCAAAAAATACAATCCTGCGTCCATCAGGTTTGGCGAGTGGATTTCGAGTACCAGCCGCAGAAAAGGAATTGAAATGATTCGCGAAAAAGGACTGACAGAATTTTTGGCGCTTATGACGGACAAAAAATGGGTAACCATCAAAACAAAAGACACTTTTGTCAATAAAAAATTAGGCGAGAAATTATATGTAAAACACGGGACAAGTTCGAAAAACCTGATGACTAAAGCGAACTTGTTCATGCTCTTTATTGCAGTGATATTCATGGCGGCTTGTGCTGGCAACCCGAATAAATGGAAGATTGACGGAAAAAACGTCAATTCATCGACTTTTGAACTCCGCGCAGGACAATCTGCTATTTATCAAGGCAATATCAATGGTGGAAACTTCAAAAATTTCTCCTTCAAGGCTCATGTAAGCCACTCTGAAGAAGCAAAGGCAAGCCTGTTGATACATTCAGATGTTACCTTAACAAAGGGATATTCAATATTTATCGGAAAGCCGACGGATGATCGCCGCCGTAGCGGTTCGCTTGCGTCTGTTCGCAACCTTTACAGACCAAGTCCTTCTTCGTTCGATCTCGAAGTAAACGTCGAAGGGAAGCGCATAGTCGTAATGATTGACAGCGTTATGGTTGTCGATTATCTGGAGCCTGCCGCTCCCTTCCGCGCGGCAGCCAATTCGGAACAGTTACTTTCGAGCGGACTGATAGGATTTCGAGTTGCGGATGGGACGCTCAAGGTGGTCATTACCGACATCACGCCGTTGGCAGACCACCTGCCAGACTATCCCGATGATAGAGAACCTGTTGACGAACAGAACGATGCCGTAATCCGTTTGCAGCAGAGGGATTTTCCTGTGATTGACTACCATGTACACTGGAATAGGACGTTAGCTTTGGAGGCGGCGTTTGAAAAATCGCTTGCCGACGGATTTGAATATGGTATTGCGGTCGGTTGCGGCATAGGATTTCAGTTACAAAACGACGAACAAGTGAAAGAATACATCACAACAAACCGTCACATACCGGTATTACTTGCTATGCAAGGAGAAGGACGCGAATGGGTTAATATTTTCACAAAAGAAACGCGCGAAATGTTTGACTATGTATTTACGGACGTACTGACTTTCCAAGATCACAAAGGGCGTCGCACAAAACTTGGCTTAAATGAAGAGGTTTACATTGATATTCCTGAAGATGAATACATGGATGTGATACTTGATCGCACAGTTAAAGCGCTCCATGAAGAACCTGTTGATATTTTTGTAAATCCTACGCTACTTGCCAGTGCGATGATGGAAGATTACGATAAGTTTTGGACAGATGAACGTATTGCACAACTTGTCAAAGCGCTTAAAGATAATAATATCGCTTTGGAAATTAACGCGCGTTATAAAATTCCGAACGCAAGAATCATAAGTGCAGGTAAGGCGGCAGGAGTAAAGTTTGCTTTAGGCACCAACAACAGAAATATTCAACAATTAGACAGGCTCGAATACTCGCTGCAAATGGTAGAAGAATGTGGCTTGACCATAGACGATATGTGGTTTCCGAAAAAGCAGTAATATGAAACAGGAAGAAAAAATAAAAAGAAGGATATTTGCATATCTTGCGTTGGCGCTGGTTTTTGTTAGCTGCAACATGGATAAAAACCTTTTCAGGCTTGATATAGCCAACTCGGTATCGCTGTTTATTTCTCCTGTGGACAGCATTTTGAAAAGCAGCATACTTTTTAAAATAACAGAAGAAGGCATTGTAAAAGAAGTGTCTTATTTGAATAAAAGAGGCAAACAAATTAAAAAAACTTTCTTTCCGATAATGATATACACCATAAACAATTCTGATTTTTTTGTGGCAAGTATTAAAAAACAACAATTTAAAACTAATACTTATTTGGTTCGAAAATCAGACGGCGTTGTTTTTAACATGAACGTTAGTATAGAATTGTCTGATAATAACCGAGTTGGTGGGTATTCTAATTCCGATTATTTTGCTCAGGATGATAACAAAAACATGTATTTTATGAGCCACAAACAAATATTCAGGTTGAACATCAGCAATCTTAACAATATAACAGGTATCCCTTTAACCACTAATTCGCAAATGCTATTATGGGGCTTTACGCTTTCATCAAAAGGAGATATTTTTTTTAACACAAATGGTGTTTATAAAGTGCGCATAGCCGAAAAATTAAGAAATGTTCCTTATATTAAACTTAGTACAAATAGTTGGACTGGTTTGGACGGAAGAATAAAATATATCGTAGATGGAATGAACTACTTTAAATATGATATAAAAACAAATGATTATACTTTTTTTTATCCGGTTAATGTATATGCAGTTGACATAGATGAGAATAAGGTGACGTATTTTACAGTAGAAAAAACTATTGATACAATTGGCGGGTGGTATCATAGCGCTTCTTTAATGTTGAGATTCAACAACAGGGTAATTCTTATTCCTGTTAATTTTTATGGCGCTTCAAATTTTCTTGAAGTGGAGAATCCTTCAAATACCATTAGAGAGATAATTTTATCTTATGGTATTAGCAGTATTAACAGAGCTGTAAATTCCGATAATTATTACTATTTAAGTGGTAGAAACTCATTGCAACAGCCGTTTTTAATAAAAGTAGACGCTGCTACCGACTGTGTAACAGAATTGCTGCCTGCAAACGCTTACGAGGTATATACAATGGTTGTAAGCAACAACGACTATCTCATATTTAATGCCTTGCGGAAGTCTGACGGTGTAAAAATTTTAGGCGAAATATCTCCCAACGGAGAACTAAAAATAATCGACGAGCAAATGAATGTTGAGGTAACGGTATTGAAACATATTCAAAATTAAAAAATATGATACGAATAATGTGTAAAAGTTTGTTTCTTGTAGTGGCGCTATTTGCAGGTTGTACAACAAGGCATCATCAAGATGTTTATGTTGTGGGCTGGGAAGATTACCAAGAAATGGGCAGAGTGGCAAAACTCTGGAAAAACGGCAAAGCGCATAACCTTACAGAAAAGAAAACACGTGATGCGGTTGCTCTTTCCGTTTTCGTTTCGGACAACGACGTATATGCAGCGGGATATGACATAGCAGCTTTTTCTGTGGTTGCAAAATTATGGAAAAACGGACTGTCGCAAAATCTCAACGTTACAAGTAACATGTCTGAAGCAAACTCTGTTTTCGTATCCGGTAACGATGTGTACGTGGCAGGACGTGAAGGAAACAAAGCGACTGTTTGGAAAAACGGAACACCGGTGAACCTTACGGATGGAATTTACAGTGCATCTGCTCTTTCGGTTTTTGTATCGGGCGAGAATGTTTATGTGGCGGGACGTGAAATAAATGCGCAGGGAAATCAAGTTGCCAAACTTTGGATAAATACTACAGCATATAGTCTTTCCAATGAAATTTACAACGCAAAAGCCTTTTCTGTTTTCGTATCTGATAAGGATGTATATGTTGCTGGATATGAGGAAAATGAACAAGGAAACACCATAGCCACAGTATGGAAAAATGGAACGGCACAGACTCTCTTTACCGACAGAATGAATGAAGCGTCCGCTCTTTCCGTTTACGTATCGGACAACGATGTATATGTGGCGGGACATGAAAGAAATGTAGTCAAACTTTGGAAAAACGGAATTGAAGAAAGTCTGACCTACGGGATATCCGACGCAGAAGTCTGGTCTGTTTTCGTGTCAGGAGACGATGTTTATGTAGCGGGAAGTGAAAGGAACGAACAAGGAATTTTTCTTGCAAAACTTTGGAAAAACGGCAAAGCGCATAACCTCACCAATGGAAACAGAGGTGATGCGAAAGCGTTTTCTGTTTTTGTGAGATAAAACATAAATTTGGTCGAGAATGAATGGAAAAAATAAAATTAGTATTTTTATCATCATGTTCAGCCTTTGTCTATTTTCTGTAGTGGCTCAAAACCAAATGAGTGAAAATATCATAGGGTGTGCAGCCGACACTAGTCTGGTTCATTTGGTAACCGACACACTGCTACTCTCTGACTCAACTTCACTTGCAAGCGAAGTCAAGGAAAAGCATAAGTTGAGTTTTAAAGCAAATATAAGTAGAACAAACAACCATCTTAAATACGATATATTTATTGCTGACAATTGGGTGAAAAATCCGAACATAGTTAATCGCTTCGAATATACCGAACAGGTTTATGCAGTAAATGCTAGCCTAAGTCAAAAATTAAGTAAATTCACTCTTCAGGCAAGCTTGTGTGGCGAATACACACGGACAATAGATAAATTAAAAACAACCGGTGAAATAAACAAAACATCTTATCACAATCTATTTCCTACATTCATTGTAAGTTATCAGACAGCCTCGCAAGACACAATCAGCTTATTATACAAGCGAATGATTAGCCGTCCCAATTTTAGTCAGGTAAATCCTTTTGAAAATACCCTTAACACTTATTCTTTTATCAGCATAAATCCATACTTAACCCCCGCATATACACACAATTTTCAACTTTTATACACCTACAGGCTGCCATTTATATCACGACTTGGATACAGCGCCACATCTGATTTGATTACACTTACTCCAATAGATGATAATAAAAATCAACATTATAGGATGATTCGTAAAAACTTCATGAAGAATCATAACATTTCGACAATGATCAATTATCGAATTGCGATTTTCAAAATATGGATGGTAAGTCTGACAGTTCAGGGTGCATACCAAATTAACATATCGGATGAAACTGAAACATCAGATAAGTTAGTCCATCGGGGAACTTCGCTAACCGTCCAACTGAACCACAAAATAAACATTACTCCAACATTTTCTGCAGGAATAACCGGATTGTATTTTTCAGGAATAAATCAGGGAAATTTTGTAATTCACCCAATTGGAAACTTTTCCGCAGGTCTTCAAAAATGGTTGTTCAACGATTTGTTAGTATTATCATTAACCCTTAATGATATTTTACAAACATCAAAAGAAAAAGGATACGTTCGACATGAAAATATACATTATTATTTGATTAGCGAACGAATTAACCGTCGTTTCAATCTTACAGCCCGGGTCCGGTTATTTAGCAGTTCTCGCAACGATGGCAGTAAGTCCACGAAAAAGGCAATGGAAAATTGAAGTGTTTGTAGCCCGCATGAATGACGGTGTAAGCCGCCGCTGCGCCAAGCACTCGAAGTGTTGTAGGCAATTTTAGAAAAGCGACCTGATAAATATGAACGTAAAGAAAAAAAATATTATAATCGGATTATTAGTGCTTACCGGACTAATGGTCTATTTGTTCTTTTTTGGAAAATTGTTTTCATTTTCGCCAATTATAATAGGATTTGAGAAACATGAATTGACCAATACAATAGTCTATACTCAAAGAGGAATGTCATTTAGCAACTATGAAAAAATAGATACTTTAATTCCTGTCGTAGAAAAATTCCATGACTTAAAATATTTGAAAAAGCCTGAAATATTTCTGTTTGTCGACAGTATTGGTTATATGCGGCGTTCACTTTCAAAAGCCAGATTTTGGACATTATTTTTTAATAGTCGAATATTTGGAAGTCCATGGGCATTAAAAGATGCCCGGAGCGGAAGAATATCCCTTGAAATATATTTAAAGCATGAATTATCCCATTCTTTACTTCATCAACAGTCATGTCCGATACGGGCAAGAAAATACCCGAAGTGGCTGATGGAAGGAATTGCCGTTTACAGTTCCAACCAAATGGGAACTTCAGTCTATCCTGACAAAAGCGAAACCTATCGTCTTATTCAGGCTGGGAATTTTATGCCGCCAGATTATTTTCGAACTACAAAAGAGGAAAAAATGAGATTAGAGCTTGAAAATCGTGCTACTTTTATTTATTCCGAATTTGCATGTATTGTAGATTATCTGATTACAACATATGGTAAGAACAAGTTCTTGACTTACATGAAAATACTGACAAAAAACAATGACCATGATACGATATTCAAACAAGTTTTTGGGATTGATTTTGATAAATTTCTAATTGATTTCAAAGAATATGTAGTGAATAATGAAAACCCTGCTAAAAGAAACCGGACTGCGCCAAACTGACTGAACGTTGCACAAAAGCGAGATAGAACCATAATATAGCGAAAGTGACAGTGAAATAGTAATCAAAATAGTAATAATAATGGAAAAATACAGTAATTTGTACAGTGTTGGAGAAATGAAAAAATTAATTTTATTAGTTGGTTGCATTTTTTTCTTTTTTAATACTCTGTTTAGTCAAAGTCTGCAATACAAGTCGAAATATCCCGATATTCCGATAGTAGATGTGCATTCTCACGCGGGCGTGGAGGATTATGACAATCTGATTAAAGTTAGTGAAACAATCAAACAGAAATACGGTTCAAACCTTGCTTTTTGGATCGGTTTATCCTCTACAAACCCCGCAAAAATAAAGACTGTCGCTGACCGTATGTTTTTTGCGGTTGCCGGACCTTCAGGAAACTTTGAGGTAACGCCGAGTATACATAACGCTTATGAAGGAGTAGGGGCAAATGACTATGTAGAAGAGGTGATCAGAAAAGTGAATAACGAGGGATATATTGGAATAAAGATTCACTTTGGTTCCTATTATCGTATAGAGAATAGAGGCGAAATCATCATAGATAGACTCGATGACCCAAGGTTTATGAACTTCTTTTCGAGATTGGAAGAAGAAAATGTATTGGTAACCTCTTTACACATAGCAGAGCCTAATGGACCATATGATAAACGATCTACTGATAGATATCTAACAAGATTTACAACCAATGATCCAGTTTACTTTTGGAGACAAATCAGATCTTTTGAAAATATCTTGGCAAAATATCCTAATCTGTCCATTGTTGCTGCTCACGCCGCGTTCCTTTATGCGCAGGATGCCCAGATTGATTTTTTGAGGTATTTGTTATCAACCTATCCCAACCTTTATATAGATATCGCAGCTATATACCATATGTACTATTCGATCCGTGATAATATCCGCGATTTTTTCATTGAGTATCAAGATAGGATACTTTTCGGTTCGGACTTCGGAACTATTCACGACAATAGAATAGAAAGTAATGCCGACTTGTACGCAAATTTATTTGCTATCCTCGAAACCACTCAAGTAATAAATTTCCAATTCTTCGGAAATAGACCAATACAGGGACTTGATCTTTCAAGAGAAGTTTTGGAAAAGATATATTACAGGAACGCATTAAAATTATATCCGGGCTTGAGAGAAGCAATGGGATTATAATCGTGAAAATATTAGTAAAAATATAGAAGAACGTATCGTTCATCACATTCTATTTCTAACAATTTCAAAAACTCTAAATATTCAATGCGAGAATATTTTAAATTGCAATATATAATGACAATGAGGAAGTTATCAGAGGATTTTCCTCCGTTTGTCGGCTATTTATTCGTATTGCTTATATTGCTCGCATTTGTTGGATTATCAATGTCTCTGTTTTTCCGAACGACTTTTGCACCGTATCTGTACGTTTTTATTTCGCTGTCTCTCACGTCAAATTTGAATGAAATAAAACGGAATGATTTCCTGAAAATATGCTTTGGAAATGAACGGTATATTAAGTTGAGAGTTTTTGAAAACCTGATAATTGCCTTACCGTTTGTTATTTTTCTCATTTATGAAATATATTTACAAAAAGACGGAGAGATTATCAAAAAAGTTTTACGCGAAAATTTTTGTGCTTTAGAACAAGAAATGAAAGATTTTACAATTGGAAATAAAATAGAAAAGTTAGCGTTGAAATAACAAAATGATGAAATGTAATCAAAAAAATACTATATTTGCAAAATAAAAAGAAAGATATGTCAAATCTCATAACTGTAAGTGAAATAGCACATTACGTTTCCGAGCTCAATCGGATATACAAGACGGGTAATGCCACCGAACATAGTTATCGTCTTGTATTTCAGTTGTTTTTGGAAAAAATAACCTCCGGCTTAACCGTTACCAACGAACCCAAACGGATAGCCTGCGGCGCTCCCGATTATATCGTTACGCGCGCCGAAATTCCCGTTGGTTACATCGAAGCAAAAGATATTGAAGCCGACCTAAACAGCAGAGCCAACAAAACGCAATTTGAAGCATTTTTGGCTTTAATCAATCGTTTTGCCGGTTATGATGGGCAAAGCATACAAAATTCCGTACATTTGTCGGAAATAATGGCTGCCAAAGCAAAATTAATGGATACATCCTTTGTTACGCCTCCTCTTATAGAAGAGTCCGGGGGGAGGCACCATCGCGTACAAATCATCGACCCTGCAACGGGTACAGGCGCCTTTCTTGCCGAAGTTGTAATGAAAATGATTGAAAAAGTAGATAAATTAGATTTTTTATAAATTTTAGAATATGGAACGTACAATAATTTCTTTTGATTACGCAATTAAAGACATCTTGCGCGACAAAGCCAACTTCGATATCTTGAGCGGCTTTTTGACCGAATTGATAGAAAAGCCGGTCACGGTACAGGAAGTTTTGGAAAGCGAAGGCAATCCTGCAACCATTGACGGCAAAGTTAATCGGTTGGATTTGAAAGCGAAAATTGACGATGGCGAATTAGCCGTTTTCGAAATACAGTTTTTTGACCAAATAGATTATCTTGGCAAAATACTGTTTAACGTCAGCAAGGCGGTCGTAGAGCAAGTGTCGGCAGGCGAATTGTATGACGTCAAAAAGGTCTACTCTGTAAATATTACCTATTTTAACATGGGCGCCATAAATGAATACGTTTTCGTTGCCAATATATTTGAGTTTAAAGGTATTCATTTTGACGAGTTTATACCTTTTTCACAAAATTTAGACCCGCTATCAAACGTTCCCAAAGATATACATCCTGAATATTTTCTGATATTTCCCAGAGTTTTTGAGAAGGAAGACCAAAATGATAAGAGCGATAAGAAAGTTGAGAAAATCAGAACAACCAAGAGTAAATTTGACGAGTGGGTTTACGTACTGAAACACTCTGCGGTGAAAAGCGAGTTTACAGCAGCAGGCATACAGGCGGCAGGCGAAAAATTGAACATACTGAAAATGACGCCCCAACAGAGAGCCGAATACGAAGCGGATAAACAAACAAAGATGACACAAAAGAGCCAACTATATACCGCCGAACTTAAAGGACGCATCGAAGGACGAGCCGAAGGACGAGCCGAAGGCGAAGAATTTGGCTTGTTAAAAGAAAAAAAGGATACTGTTATCAGAGGTCGCAATAATGGACTTTCAATAGAAACTATTGCCAAGTTAACTGACCTTTCCAATGAACAAATTCTTCAAATTTTAGAATTGGCGAGATTGGACAATGTTCCATTCATTCAAAAGCAGTAATTTTGCAGCTGCAATACGTCGAAGTATGCGAAATATATTAATAATCAATAAATAAACAATAAACCATATGAATACGTCAAACGAATTTATCACGCTCAGCAAAGAGAACATAGCAAAAGAGCATATTTGCTGCGCAATATCCGACAAAAAATGTAAAAACGGCTATGAATTGAAAAAGGAATGGCTGAAAAAAGAAATTGACAACGGCTATGTTTTCAGACGATTAGATGAGCGCGCCAAAGTTTTTATCGAATATGTGCCTGCCGAAAAGGCGTGGCTCCCTGTCGATGCGCCAAATTATTTGGCAATCAACTGTTTCTGGGTATCGGGACAATACAAAGGAAAAGGCTATGCCAAAGCCCTGCTTCAATCGGCGATAGACGACGCCAAACAACAAGGAAAAGAGGGGCTGGTAACGGTAGCGGGAACTGTCAAAATTCCGTACATGAGCGACGCCAAATGGTTGTTGCGACAAGGATTTGAATCAATTGAAACATTAGCTTACGGATTTAGCCTTTTGGCATTGAAATTCAATCCAAAGGCGGCAAATCCCAAATTTTACGAAAGCGCATCAAACGGCGAATGTTCCGAAAAAAATGGCTTGACAGCGTATTATTCCAACCGTTGTCCATTCACCGAATATTACGTCAATGAGGAATTAAGCAAAACAGCCAAAAATAAGAATATTCCGTTGAAAATCATCAAATTGGAAACTGCGGAGCAGGCACAATCATCACCCGCCCCCGCAACTATTTTCAGTTTGTTTTACGACGGAAAGTTTGTTACATCGGATATGGGAGTTTGTTTGGAAAACCGTTTCGATAAAATAGTTAAGGCAGGAAGACGTTGACAGTTTTTCACCCGTATATGAATTAAAATGAAAAGAGTAGATGCAATTTGGATAGCCATGCTGCTGATGGTGGCAGGATGCGGAGTAAACAGACAGGTTGACGAAAGTGATGGCGTCATCACCGTTGACGTTACACAAAGTTATCCCCAAAAGGAACTGATTCTACAGGATTTTATGGATGTAGAATATATTCCTCTGGAAACTACAAATGAGTTTCTTTGTCAGGGCATAGTACGGGCTATTGGTAAAGAATTTATAATTGTTACCAATCGTCTCAACGATGGATATATATTTGTCTTTGATAGAAACGGTAAAGGTTTGACAAAATTTAATCATCAAGGTAGAGGCGCCCAAGAGTATACAAACATCAATCAGATTATTCTTGATGGAGGTAAGAGAGAGATGTTTGTTAACGATCAATTGGCAAATCAGATATTGGTTTATGATTTGTTCGGTAATTTTAAAAGAAGTTTCCGGTATGAGGAAAACTCCAAATACTCTGATCTTTACAATTTTGACGAAAATAGTTTGATTTGCAAAGATGCTTCTATTTACAATGACGAAGAAACAGGCGTAACACCGTTTGTTATCATATCCAAGCAGGATGGAAGCATGATTAAAAGTATTCAAATATCTTGTCAGAATAAAAGGCCGAGTACAATAAAAACACCTCATTCCGGTTTTTTTGTAGTTGCATATGTCTCTAATTTTCCTGTTACATCCATCATTCCTTATCAAGACAGTTGGATGCTTACAGTATATACAAACGATACAATATTTAGATACTTGCCGGATTCTAATTTGATTCCTTTTATTATAAGAACGCCGTCAGTAGAATCCGGAAATTCCAAAGCAAATCTTTCATTGGGAATACTTACAGAAGGTTATTATTTTTTGCAAACCGAAAAAAATGAACCCGAAATTAGAGGTACTACTCCCTTTGATGCTTATGTCGAATTTGCGAAAACATATTTGATGTACGATAGAAAGGACAAACAAATCTACGAATACATTGTTTATAATGATGATTTTTCTAATAAAACATCCGTTAACATGTCGCAGAATACTGTAAATGACGAAATGGCATTTTGGCAAAAATTAGAAGCCGATGATCTGTTTGAGGCTCACGAACAGGGACAATTGAAAGGAAAATTAAAAGAAGTTGCTGCCGATTTGCATGAAGAATCAAATCCGGTCATTATGTTGGTCAAGTATATAAAATAAAAAGTTGGCGCAACGGCGGCATGAACCTTACGAAATGGCAGTGGATAATTGAAATATGCTGCGAAGCGAGGAATTTTCTCCGAAGCAACGCATATTTGAGAGTCTAAAAACGAAAAAATGCAATTTATTAAAATATTTTCTTGTTTTTGCGGCAATAAACAAGAAAAATTTATATCTTTGCGGCGTTTTTAAATTTTAAAGAAAGAATGGCAAAAAAATCAACATACAGCCTCCTCTCACGAGAGCAAATAGAAGCCAATTTAGAAAAATTGGAATGGGAACGCTACGGGTTGTTGTGGGAAGAGAAAGAAGAAGATGTAAAAAAAATCCTGTTTTTACCCATATAAACAAGAAAGCATTATGACAAATATAATCAAAAATACAATAGCAAATTTCGATTACGGCTTCGTTTTTACGCCAGCCGATTTTCCTATTGACCCACGCAAACAAGCAACTGTGAACAGAGTGCTTAATAATATGGTAGCCGCAGGACAGATTCGTCGTGCATCAAAAGGGCGTTTCTACAAACCCAAAATGACGGAATTTGGCGAACTCCCACTAAACGCTTATCAACTTGTTAAAGATTTGCTCGAAAAAAACGGAAAAACAGTTGGCTATCTTACAGGATATACAGCATTTAATGAA
>Ga0099364_10010380_pt1 | contig 12803 bp, 1 predicted proteins | sample TergutTh196P3_FD_73070 | JGI IMG/M metagenome (GOLD analysis project Ga0099364, IMG submission 73070) | Microcerotermes parvus P3 segment gut microbial communities from Pointe-Noire, Republic of the Congo - Th196 P3 | ecosystem: Host-associated > Arthropoda: Insects > Digestive system > Gut ... | reverse complement strand
ACTATGTAAGAGTATCGCCCGGAGAACGACCACGCCTTCTCTTTGAAGACCGTACGATCCCTCCCAATGAACCGGCTGACGGCATGGTGCTCTGGCAACTGCCCTCACCCTCTCGCCTGACGCGCAGTGAGGCAAAAAATGCATCAAACATTGCGATGGCACAGGAAATCGCCCGACTCCTCAAGGCATCAGATGAAGGCAAAATCACAATTGCCGGGAAACCCCTGGCCGGCAGCGACATACTGGTTCTCGTACGCTCAAACAGCGACGGCAAACTGGTTAAAAACATGCTGGAATACCACGGCGTTGCCTGTGTCACGTTTTCGCAGGAGAGCGTGTGGAAAACCGCTGATGCACGCGAACTCTCTCTGATTCTTTACGCTGCCCTTCATCCCCGAAACAATGCACGCATCAATGCCGCTCTCACGACAGAGCTTCTCGGGCATGATTCCGAAACAATGGAAAAACTCGCTCAAAGCGACGATGCTGCCCTCGCTGAACTGGAAAAATTCACGCAATATCACGACAACTGGCTGAGACGGGGCATCAGCTTTATGCTGAGACAGCTCATGTCAGAGCGAAATGTCTACTCTGAAATGCTCAAACGGCCGGATGGCGAAAGACGCCTGACAAATCTCTTTCACCTTACTGAACTGATCAATGTCGCCGCACAGACACATCGTACGCCCGAAGCCCTTATGCGCTGGTTTTCGCAACAGATAAGCAGTGGGGATGGCGGTGAAGACAACCAGCTGCGCCTGGAGTCCGATGAGCAGCTCGTCCGCATACGAACAATTCACGGAGCCAAAGGACTCGAAGCCCCCATCGTTTTCTGCCCCTTTTTGTGGGATGCCTATCCACGCCAGAACAACAGTTCTCTGCCTGGTCTGTCATACCATGACGGTGAAAAACTCGTCTTTGATCTTAACACGGTGACCGAGGAAGAAGAGAAACGGATAAAACAGGCGCTTGACGTTGAGCAGCGTGAAGAAGACATGCGTCTTTTATATGTTGCACTAACACGTGCGATTTACCGCTGTCATGTCATTGTCGGTGGCTATCTGCAAAGCAGCAGAGGCAGCCCCACTCCCCGGGCCAGTTCCCGCGGACTTTTGAACTGGCTGGCCGCAGGCAGCAATGACACTGTCAACAGCTGGTTTGACCCTCCCCCGAAAACTGACCGTCTTGACGAGATTGATCGTGCGTGGCGGGAACTGGCCAGAGCGGAAAACGGCATAAGTATCCAACTGCTCCCGATGGGCCATCTCCCGTCTGAACCGGTGCAGGTTTCAGCACCGCTGAAGGCTGAAGTGAATCTGAAAGCTGCCCAGGTTACTGAATTCATTCCCGATGGCTGGCGCATCAGCAGTTTTACCGGCCTGATCCATGGTGCCGAATATGACTCAATCGGAAGCGACTATGACGAAAGCATGCAGGATCCGGTTTTGGACAGAGAATCGTTCCACGAACCCAGGGCAGATGACATTCTCAATTTTCCCGCACACCGATATGCCGGAAACTGTCTGCACGAAGTTTTTGAAAATGTGGACTTCAGGGATGAAAGCACCTGGGACAGAGCCATTGAAAACGCACTGCGCAACCACCCTCCTCACGGACGCATAGCGACAAAGACAAAAGATGGCGAAGAACTGTGGCCACTCATGATCAGAACCATGCTTAAAAATGTTTTTCAGACAACTCTGCATGATGGCATAAAACTCGCTGATCTCGACAGGAGCAAAAAAATCACGGAACTGGAATTTGTCTTCCCGACCCGAAATCTCTCTGCTGACAGATTAAACAGTCTGCTCAATGAACATTATGAAATACCGTCACTTGCCTTCAATGGATTTGACGGTTACATCAGGGGCTTTGTGGACCTTGTTTTTGAACATGAAGGACGGTTTTACATTCTGGACTGGAAATCAAACCTGCTCGGCAGTGAAAAAGCCGATTATGACAGGGAAAATGTCGAAGAAGCCATGAAGCGGGGCTATCACCTGCAGCACCTGATTTATTCACTCGCTCTTGACCGCTATCTCTCACAGTGCATCTCTGACTACGACTACGAAAAACACTTCGGAGGCGTTTTTTACCTTTTTGTTCGCGGAGTCAGACCTGAGTGGAAAACGGAAAACGGAGAGCCTCATGGCGTCTACTTTCACCGGGCAAAGGCCTCACTCATTGAGGCACTTTTCAGACTCGTTCACACAGGAGAAGTTTGATGACCCAACATTCTGAAGCCTCATCAGCGAACTGGCTTGCCGATGCATTCGCAGCCTATGTTAATCTTTGGCTGACCGAGAACAATGCTGATGCGCCCACGAAAAAGCTTGTAAAAGAACTCTCCCGGCAGCTCAGCCTGACTGTTTCTGATGGGCATGTCTGCCTGCCACTGACGGAAGACATGCGAAAAGCACTTCTCGCAAGCGCTCTTGTCGGCACACCTGATGAGCCGGACAACCGTCCGATGGTGCTCGACGATGAAAACCGGCTCTATCTGCACCGTTATTTTGATTATGAACGCATTTTTGCAAGGCATCTTGTCGCATTCAATGAAAGAGCCGACATTGATATCAAACTGATCCAAAAAAGCCTCAACCGCTTTTTTGGTGAGCAAACAGACCCTGATACTCCTGACTGGCAGCGCATTGCCGCAGCCCTGGCGATGCAGCAGCGACTGACCATCATCAGCGGCGGGCCCGGAACCGGGAAGACGACTACGGTTGCCAATATTCTGGCCTGCCTTCAGATGCAGAATCCGGATATACATATCGTACTTGCCGCCCCCACGGGCAAGGCAGCCATGCGCATGCTGGAGGCCATTCGCCAGCGTGCCAGCCGGCTTGATGAACCCTGGCGCTCGAGTCTTCCGACTGAAGCCTATACCATCCACCGGCTTTTGGGCGCAACCGGGCGACCCGGCATTTTCAGGCATCACAGGGACAACCCGCTGACACTGGATGTTCTGGTCGTAGACGAGGCATCAATGATTGACCTTGTTCTTGCAGCGCGGCTGTTCGATGCCCTGCCCGCCCATGCCCGCATCATCCTGCTCGGCGACAAGGACCAGCTCTCGTCCGTTGAGGCAGGAGCAGTCTTCTCTGAACTGTCCACCAATCCGGGACTGTCGCACGACTGTAAAGAGACTCTCGCCACAACAACCGGAATCAGGAATTCCGCCATCAATCCTCCCGCCATAGAGGGTCAGACGGGCATAAGTGACAGCACAATATGGCTGACTCAAAACTTTCGCTTTTCAGCTGATTCCGGCATCAGTCGCCTGGCTCTGGCAATCCGCGACGGCAGGAAGGACGATGCCATCGCAGCCCTTCAGGATCCGCCGGATAACTCCATCAGATGGCTTTCAAGGGACAAAACGGCAAGGCTTGACGATCATGTCAGAAAAAACATCCGGGATGGCTTTGAAGACTATCTGGCAGTCATAAACAGGACGCTCGAAAACATGTCAGAAGAGAACATCAGGGAAGTTTTTGATGTTTTTGAACGTTTCCGCATTCTGTGTGCAGTTCGTGAGGGTTCACACGGCGTGCTGGCAGTCAACGAACTGATGAGTGAACATTTTCGCAGCCGGATTCCCGCACATTACATCAGCCGGGACTGGTATGCGGGCCGACCTGTGATGGTGCGGCAAAATGATTATTCCCTGCGACTTTTCAACGGTGATATCGGGATTACTCTCCCGGATGCCCATGGCAACCTGATTGTCTGTTTTGCTTCAGACACCGACAGCTTTCGCACGATTTCGCCTCTGCGCCTACCGGAACACGAAACGGCTTTTGCCATGACAATACACAAATCCCAGGGCTCAGAGTTTGAATCGCTGCTTATCCTGATACCTGCACGCCCAGCCCCTGTAATCACACGGGAGCTGTTCTATACCGCGATAACACGCGCACAAAAGACTGTGGATCTGGTTTGCAGCGAGGAAATACTCGAAGCGGGAATTGATGCGTCTGTGCGTAAACACACCGGACTCATGAGCAGATTACAGGAACTCAAAACATAAGACAAAGCATTAAAAACCTCGTCCACTCACTTGATTTTAAATTAGCTTTGCGCTGAACTCATGCGCCGTTGTGTAGGCACAGCAATTCAGTCATGCGCTGAATTGCTCCCGAAAGACCAGGCCTGCTGCCTGACGAAAATTCGGGAGTCTTCTCAATCTGTATTGCGCTCCTGTCTCTCCAAAATGCACAGAGGGCGGTTTGTAAAAATCCGCCCTCTGTGCATTTTTCGGTTTGCTGCTGAACTTCTCAAAGTCTGAAGCCTTCCCTATAGGGGTGACAATCACCACCCCTATAGGGCATTTTTAGAACTTCAGTTCGTTATTGGCCAGCATCTGAGTCAGAATTTCAGTTGCATGGTCAGCCGGATTGGTACCCAGCTGCAGTCCGCTCACGGTCATTTCAACTACTGACACCTTCGAGTAGGCCCCTCCTGCACTGCCATCCTTGTCGATACTCAGCGTGAAAGTAGTCGTACCATCGGCATTCAATGTGATGTTCTCGAAGCTCAGATAGCCTCCTGAGACCAGATCCGCCCCGGCACCCAGATAGCCCTGCAGGACATCACTGATATCCAGAACATCATGACCCATCTTGAAGTCAAGAATTCTGTCACCCTTGTCTGTCGAACCAATGTCCTGGCCTCTGTACACGAAGGTATTGTCTCCTGCCACACCCAGGTAGGTATCACTTCCTGCGCTGCTGATGAAGATGTCATCACCTGCTCCGCCGGTGAGAATATCGTTTCCTGCTGTACCCTGGATGGCATAGCCATGATAATCCAGGTTTGTCAGCATGGTCTGGAGTACGGATGCCTTACCATTGACGTCAGACAGATCCGTCAGCTGCTGCTGCGTCAGTCCCAGACCATCAAACTTGACTTCAACGATCTGCAAACTTCCGCCAATATTGACTGTTATTGTCAGGTTCATCGCATCCGTTGCACTGATATCGAGCTTGCCCTCATTGAGCGCATTTCTGATATCCACAAGTGAGATGTTGGCTATCGGGTCATCTCCAAAGAGACCAGCGAAGCTCAGGCGATCCTGATACAGATCAAAGTCCATGATCCTGTCAATACCGCCATCGTAATCACTGACTGACCACGCAAAGATGTCATAACCGTCGCCGCCGTACATGACATCATTGCCACGGCCTCCGAAGATGACATCATTACCTGCACCGCCATGGATGGTATCGGCACCATCTCCTCCGTGGAGCAGACTGCCGCCCGCGCCACCGTGGATGATATCGTCACCTGCACCGCCGTAGATCATATCCTGCCCGGCTCCGCCGTACACAAGATTGTCTCCACCACCGGCAATGACCATGTTATTGCCGTCACCTGTCCAGATAACATCATTTCCACTGCCTCCGACGACAACATCATTACCTCCACCTGCAACAACAACATTGTTTGCGTCGTTGCCTGACAGGTCGATAAGGTCGTTACCATCGGTACCGAAATGCTTGTACTGATCCGAGCGGATATAGAGCGTACCATCCGTCAGGTTGCCTGCAAGATCCTGCAGGGTGTAGATGATATTGGCATTATCAAAATCACCGCTGCTGGTTTCGTAATAATAGGCGCCTGTTGACTTGATGGTCAGCTTGTCACCTTGCGAGAACACATTTGTCAGCACCAGACCTTCCTGGGCTATCAGGTGCTCCTGCCCATTGATCGTAACGGCAATCAGCTTCGCAGCCTTGCCGAGAAGATCAGTTTCTCCGACAGGTGACGTGCCCTCAATCACATTGCCGGTGTACACCTGCGCTTCCACATCAACCATGACTGGGGTAAAGACAATCTGGTCAACATGCAGATGATAGTTGTTGCCAGCTCCGGCAACTCCTATGAAGAGCGTGTAGTTACCCGCACCTGGGACCGGTATTGTACACAGACCGGGGACATAAGCATTGCCCAGATTGCCTGAAGCCGGCACCGTGTTGATAATGCCGCTCCAGACCTCATTTCCATTCTCATCAAGCAGGATGGCAAAGGCACGCTCAAGTCGGGCGGTAGACCCTGTCGTCGTGGAATGCTGCATGATGAAATTGAACTTGATTTCACCTTCCGTTGCAAAATCAAACGACTTCTGAATGTAGCCTCCGCGTGTCGGAACTGTCGTGGAAGTCACTCCTGGTGAAGCAGTCTGATTTCCAAACTGCTGTGCCCATGTCTTACCCGCAAGGTCCGCAAATGTCAGGTTAAAATTCAGGGATGTTGGCGTGCGCGATCCTATCCTCACAAAGGTATCCGCAGCCGTTGCATTCCTTGAGTTTCCATTGATATCAATAAATGCCCTGCCATTGTTACCTGTAAAGTTAAACTGGATCTGGTTTACGCCAGTTCCATGCGGCAGTGAGTTAAACCACCCGCCGTTGTCTGTGTTGCTGTAACCGAAGTTGAAGTCCTCCAGCAAAATGGGAACACCATGCTCGTAGCTGTATACAGCATCACCCGCCAGGTTGTCAAAGGCATGCGGCTTGGCAGGCTGGATAACCAGGACCAGATCTCCCGTGCTGCTGCTGCCGTCAGCATCCGTAAGGGTATACTTCAAATCATACCTTACATCACCACTCACGCTCTTGGTGGAATTGATGATATAGGTACCATCCTGCAATACCGTCAGCATGACGCCTGGTTCAATCTGTATGACTGCACCATTGGCAGAATCGACTGCGTACTTCACTCCAAGGTACTCAACTTCCGTCAGACGGGTCACATCAGCAGATGCAACATCATTATTGTCAGTGACAACACCAAAGACATTGCCCGTTGCTGTTCCCGGCTTTAAGAGTGCTGTTAACTGTTCAGCCAGGTAGTAGTAGTTGGTTACCTTGAAGATATTCGGATGATTCGTTGTAGCGTTAGGCAATCCGGCAACCGCACACAGATGATTCCAGGCGTTGTTATTGCCGGGATTCAGCGCAGAACCGACACCTACGGAAATGACTTCCACATGCGTTGACGATCCTGGATCGTTACGATCCGCAATGAAGGCCTTCCATGAATTGAACCCGCCGACGGAAACGACATCCAGCCCGGCATTCGGCTCACCATCCGAGATGAAGTACACTTTCTGCTGATAGTAGCGCAGTGCACCATCCTGCTGCGCAACCTCAATCAGATTCATCGTAACATCCAAAGCCGAATCGAAGTTGGTTTGGGTGCCAATATGCGGACTTTGAGACGTACTTCTCCAGTAATTGGCGATTGCCGTATTCTGCTGGGTAACAGTCATATTGGGGGTTATCACACCACTGATACCTGCATCAAGGAACGCGGCCATTTCAGCAGCAGTCATGTGTGTAGAACCCCTGATATGCGCATCCGTACCATATGTAATCAACGAGAACTTTGCTTCAATACCCAGTGCCTGGTATTCCTGTACCAGGGCAAGAAGGGCTCTCATACCCATAGCCAGTTCAGCTGCAACAATGCTTCCTGAAACGTCAAAGACCAGATACACGTCTTCCGGCGGTGTTGGAGATTCCACTACAGTGACATGGATACCATGTGCACTTGGCTTGTCGTCAATGACTGCGACTGACAGTGCACTGGTTATGCTGCCCGAAGGAGTCTGTGCATTGAAGTGGAAGAAGAATGCCTGGACATCAACATTTTCGCCGCCCGCATTCCTGTGCAGGATTGGGGCATGCAACTCTACCTCAAACTGCGCAGTGAAATTCCCCAGCCCATCCGGTTCCACATCCGTATTCGGCCTGATTGTCATAACCGTCATGCCTTCTGCCGTACCCACCAGGGTTCCATCTGAAGCCACACTCCAGGTGATCGGGCTGTAGGTGCCATCACCATTGGCGTCCGCCAGGTACGGGTTGGAATTTACAATTGTGGCCAGATCCCAGACGATGGCAGTGACATCTTCAGGCAGAAAGACATCAAATGTCTGCTTGGCATCGTAGTAACCGGTATGATGGCTGCCCAGTGACGGGACACCCGCCTCACCTACGAAGGCTGTACCTGCCGGCGTATTGTGATCCAGATGGATACCGACCGTCTGACGCGCTATATCGCCGTCGCCATCTTTGACAGTGAAGGTGATTTTTTCAATATCATCCCTCATACCGTGCTTGGCCAGATAGGTGTAGGTGATCTCACCCCCCAGCTGCTTGGTCAGCTCCAGCACTCCCAGTACTGTATAAACAGTTGCCCTGCCGCTGCTGTCAAAGTTGACAACAACCGTATCGGCATAATCAATGCTTACTTTCTGACCATTCACCATGGTGCTGCGTGCACCAGCGAACTGGATTTCAATGTAGTCATCATTTGTGCCCCAGGCAAGGTCAGCACCATACTTCGGTGCCAGAACACCTGTGGTCATGAATGAATTGTCGATGTGAACATTTCCGGCTGCATCAGCTGGTGCATGCTGCACACCTATCTGCGGACCATCATCACGGATGTTGATGTAAATCGTGGCCGAACCCGTATTGCCGTACTGGTCAGACAGGCCAAGTACTATGCTGTCTGCATCAATTTCCAGATTCCTGCCATCATCTGCTGCCGGTGTGCTTGTCACAGGTGAAGTCAGCGTGTACTGATACTGGAAAACACCAGGTGACGCCTCACGTACTTCCATAATACCGTAAGTCGCTGTAAAGGTCCCTGTCTGGATCGATACACCCGGCTCAAGAGCCAGTGTTATCCAGCCGGAACTCGCGCTGCCATCAGAAGCGTTGCTTCCGATAACCGCCAGACCAGCCTCATCCACGGTCACGCCATCAACTCCAGCGCCAATCTCGACATCCACCAGCCTGTTTGTGACTGTCAGATTCAGACTGTCACGCGCAATGTCGCCATCCCTGTCAGTTACCACGACTTCAAAAGCGTTTGTGCCGGAAATGTTTGCGTTGGCAGTGTAGGAATACTTGTAGACAGCACCCTCAGCCCAGACTCGCAAAGTTCCTTCGGCTGTCGTGATGAGCACTGGAGAAGCCAGTGTCGCTCCCATGACTTCCTGCCCTTCTACACGGACACTTGCCAGGCCATCAGCACCACCCACCACATTCAACACACCTTCTACAGTATGACCGCTCGAAATGTCATTCTGGGTGCTCCACGCAACTTCAGGCGCATCGTCAGTGATGTCGATATGAATCGTAGCCGTACCCGTATTGCCGTAGGCATCTGTCAGGGTAATGCCGATACTGTCTGCATCAACCTCAATGTTCCTGCCATCATTGGCTGCCGGTGTACTTGTAACAGCTGAGGTCAGCGTGTACTGGTACTCAAAATTGCCTGAACCTGCTGGCATCTCACGTACCTCCAGGATACCGTAAGCACCTCCAAATGAGCCTGTCTGAGCCTTCATGCCCGGCTCAAGAGTGAGCGCCAGCCAGCCAGACGTATTGCCAACACCTGGTGTTGTTCCTGCTGCAAGACCTGATTCAGATACCAGAGCACCACCTGCACCCTTGCCAATTTCCGGATCGGTTATGGTGACTCTTTCGACATTCAATGTCAGCGTGTCTGACGTGATGTCGCCATCCCCATCCGTGACCGATACTGTGAAGGCACTGCTGCCAGTTGTGTTTGCATTGGCTGTGTAGGAGTAGTGATATGTGTCACCTACTACCCAGACAAGCATTGTGCCTGCACCTGTTGCAACCGCTACCGGATTTGCAAGTGTGCCACCTCTGATATCGACTCCGTTAACTGTTACGGCTGCAACTTCGTCTGCACCACCCAGCACATCGAAAGATCCGGTTACAGTATGTCCACTCTGGACGACAAGCGCATCCGCATCCCATGCTGTTGTCGGAATATCATCGGCAATGTCAATCTTGATCGTCGCCGTACCCGTATTGCCATATGCATCTGTCAGAGCAATTGCAATACTGTCAGCATCAACTTCAACATTTCTGCCATCATTGGCTGCTGGTGTGCTTGTAACGGCTGAGGTCAGTGTGTACTGGTATTCAAAGTTACCTGAACCCGCTGGCATCTCACGTACCTCAAGAGTACCGTAAGTACCAGTAACTGTACCAACTGCAGCCTTCACACCCGGATCCAGATTCAGGGCGATCCAGCCGGACGTATTGCCAACACCAGGCGTTGTTCCTGCTGCAAGACCTGCTTCGGATACGAGAGCTCCGTCGTCACCTCCACCAATCGTGATGTCGATCTCTGTCTTTTCTACTCCAATGACCAGAGTGTCTGTATCGATGTCACCATCATTGTCAGTCACACTCACCACGAATGTATTCAGACCTTCAACATCAGCATTGGCCGTGTAGGTATAGTGGTACTGGCCACCAGCCAGCCAGACCGCCATGGTGCCTTCTGTCGTGCTGAACGTTACCGGATTTGCAGAGGTTCCGCCTCTTACATCGATTCCGTTTACTGTTACGGCGGCAATACCGTCTGCACCGCCCGCAACATCCAGAATTCCTGATATGGACTGACCGCTCTTGACGTCAGCAGCATTCTGATCCCAGGCAGTAGACGGAGCATCGTCACGAATGTCGATCTTGATCGTGGCGGTACCCGTATTGCCGTGTTCATCTGTCAGACCGACCACAATGCTGTCTGCATCAGCTTCGATGTTTCTGCCGTCATTAGCCATGGCACCTAAAACAGCACTCTCCAGGATGTAGCGATACTCAAAACCGCCGCCTGTTGCTGCACGTACATACAAGGTTCCGTATGTACCACCGAACATGCCTGTATCAGCTCTCACACCTGGCGGCAGATCAAGCCTGATCCATGCAGTCTGTGTGCTGCCATCTCCAGCGTTTGAACCACCAGGCAGACCCGCTTCGTCAACCTGCGCTCCACCATCACCTTCACCGATGACAATGTCAATTGTTGTCCTGTCAACATTGATGTTCAGCTGGCTCGTTGCAATGTCGCCATCACCGTCTGTTACTGCCAGGTTGAATACACCTACTCCGGATGCATTTGCATTGGCCGTGTACGCATAGTGATACACTCCGGCTTCCACCCAGACTGACATGCGACCTTCCGGTGTGATGACAATGACCGGATTGCCGAGAGTGCCTCCCATCACATTCACATTGTTGACTGTCACTGCGGCTACACCGTCCGCTCCGCCAATTACATTCAGCACTCCATATATGGTCTGACCGCTCATGACATCAGCAGAAGCAACATTCCATGAAGTCAGCGGAACATCATCAACGATGTCAATCTTGATCGTCGCTGCACCCGTATTGCCATACTCGTCCACCAGCGTAATACCGACACTGTCTGCATCAATTACGGTGTTCGCACCATCGTTATTCTGCGGACCCGTTACAGCTGAGGTCAATGTGTACTGGTACTCATAAACACCAGAGCCAGGAGAGGTCTCGCGCACAACCAGGTTTCCATACGTACCCTGGAATGTGCCTGTTACTACTGTCAGACCTGGCTCAAGATTCAGCGTCAGCCAGCCAGACTCATTGCCAACTCCAGGCGTTGTTCCATTGGCAAGACCCGCTTCGTAAACAAGTGCACCACCGTCGCCGTCACCAAAGACCGGATCCGTAATAATGACCTTGCTTACATTTATCGCCAGCGTGTCGGACGCAATATCTCCATCGCCATCTGTCACTATCACAGTGAATGCACTTGAACCGTCAATGTTCACATTCGCTGTATAGCTGTAGTAATAAGCGTCAGCAGACTTCCAGACGTACATCGTACCCGCAGGTGTTGTTACAACTGCCGGATTCGTATCCGTTCCACCCGTTACTTCAACTCCATTGATCGTAATGGATGCAACTCCGTCTGCTCCGCCAAGGACATCCAGCTCACCGAATACCGTCTCACCACTCTTGATGTCAAGTGAACCCTCATCCCACGATGTCAGCGGAATATCATCCTGGATGTCGACTTTGATCGTCGCCTTACCGGTATTGCCGAACGCATCTGTCAGAACAATCTCGACACTGTCAGCATCAATTTCCACGTTCCTGCCATCATTGGCTGAAGGAGTGCTTGTAACAGGTGATGTCAATGTGTACTGGTACTCGTAAACACCTGGGGAAGTCTCACGTACTTCCACAATACCGTAAGTACCGTTAAAAGTACCTGTTGCCGGAGTAACACCATCTGCAAGATCGAGCCTGATCCAGCCGGACTCATGACCGGAGCCTGGCGTTGTTCCAGTTGCAAGACCGGATTCGGAAACGAATGCACCGCCTTCTCCGTCACCAATGATGATGTTGATCGGAACATGCTCAACATTGAGTGTCAGTGTGCCGCTCGCAATGTCGCCGTCATTGTCTGTCACAACAACCGTGAAGGCACTGCTGCCATCCGTGTCAACATTGGCAGTATAGGAGTAGTGATACTGACCAGCATCAACCCAGACGCGCATCGTACCTGCACCCATCGCTATCGTCACCGGATTTGCTGCTGTTCCACCCGTCACATCAACATTGTTTACCGTAACAGATGCTGCACCGTCTGCACCGCCCTGAACGCCAAGGGTGCCCGTTACTGTCTCACCGCTCTTGACATCAAGCGTATCAGCAGTCCATGAAGTCAGCGGAACATCGTCCTGGATATCGATCTTGATCGTCGCAGTACCCGTATTGCCGTGTGCATCCGTCAGCGCAATAACAATACTGTCAGCATCAACTTCAATGTTTCTGCCATCGTTGGTCGCAGGTGTGCTTGTAACAGCGGATGTTAACGTGTACTGGTACTCGTAAACACCTGATCCAGGGGAAGTCTCACGCACCTCAAGGCTGCCGTATGCACCTGTAAAGTTACCGACTGCCGGCTTGACTCCAGGCTCCAGC
>Ga0099364_10010379_pt1 | contig 12805 bp, 15 predicted proteins | sample TergutTh196P3_FD_73070 | JGI IMG/M metagenome (GOLD analysis project Ga0099364, IMG submission 73070) | Microcerotermes parvus P3 segment gut microbial communities from Pointe-Noire, Republic of the Congo - Th196 P3 | ecosystem: Host-associated > Arthropoda: Insects > Digestive system > Gut ... | reverse complement strand
TAAGAAAAAGAGGTGGTTTTGTTTGGTCGCCAAAATCCAAAGTTGTAAAAACTTCTGAAGTATCAAAACTGCCATCCATTTTTCGCTCAACCTTTATCATTGTCGCTCCGCTTTCACTACTTTTGGGCTTACGTAAGTAGCATCACCATGAATCTTTGGTGTTTGCCAAACAATGTTACCTGATAATTTATTATAAGCCACCACGCCTGTTTGAGGCGCTTGTGAGGCAATAACAAGTAAATCGCCGTAAATAATAGGTGATTGCGATATTCCCCATGTCGGAAGTCTACCGCCGCCAAAGTCTGTCCATACATTTTTTTTCCAGACTAATTGATGCGTCTGTATGTCAATGCGATACAGGTCGCCATTTGGTCCGCAACCGTAGACGTGCGTCTCGGTAACAATCGGTATGCTTCGCGAACCGGGAAAAGGAAGTTCGCCGGGCGAATCGTAACTGAATTTCCAGAGTTCCTCGCCTGTTTGAAGGCTAAAACATCTCAAAAAATCGCCAACTTCGTCGTCTCTGTCAAGCAGATATACTCTGCCGTTTTTGACAACGGGACCTCCATAGCCTCTACCTACCTCTACAGCCCACAACAGTTCGGGACCTGTTTCAGGCCAACTTTTTAACAGTCCTTTTTGAGGCGAAGTACTGTTTCGGTCGGGACCAAGAAATTGATGCCAGTCCTGTGCGCGGGCATCTGTAAAGGAAATCACCAATACGGCAAACATGCAGCATAAAACTCTGAATTTGTTATTCTTACTCATCACTATTTATGTATTAAAATTGATTAAAATTGAACCGCAAAAATAGTGGATGTGGGATATCAGTATATCAGATTTTGCAGCAAAACGGAAAAAAAGGTCGTGAACGCGAAAAAACATCAAAAAAAAATTGGGAAACCGAAAAATTAGTATCTTTGCCGTCGATTTTATTCGGGGTGTGGCGCAGTTGGTAGCGCGCTACGTTCGGGACGTAGAGGCCGCAAGTTCGAGTCTTGTCACCCCGACCGCATGATGGGACGATCCCATCAAACAGGCTGATGCTGACGAAAAACCAATGCTTTTCCCTTGTCCATCTCAATTGTAAATTCGGCGCCAAGCGATTCGTTCAGCGTGCCTTGCCACCACGATGAAAGGGTTTGCTGCGTTAAAGGGTATTTCAACCCGTGAAAATTAAAGAGCGTTCCGGGTGTCAGGCTGAATATTGAAACCTGTTGACCGACAAAACTTTTGAAACGTTCTGATTGCAAAACAGGAACAAACACGCCATAATCGGTGATTAATTGTACTTTAGCGTTGGCGGCATAGTCGGCAAGCAACGAGATGTTGCCGATGCTGTGGTCATCGCGTTTTCCGGTGGCGCCCAATATGGTGATTTCGTTCCATTGCCTTTGCAGACAGAAATTGACGGCTTTGGTCAAATCATTACTATTCTGGTCGGGGTCATGGTGCAGGCAGTGGCTGTATCGTTGCTGAAAAGCAGGTGAAAGGCTGTCTATGTCTCCCACAATGTGGTCAGGTTCAAATCCGTGCTGGAGCAAAGTTTCCGCAGCCCCGTCACAACAAATGATGCGCGCCGCCCCGTTCAGAAACGACAATGGCGCCGCATGATACGGAAACGCCCCATTGGCTAATACCACAGTATGGTACGGACAAAAAAACGGCACGCTCATCATAAACTACCAATAAAAAACATAAACCACTAACCACTAACCATTAACCACTAACCACTAAAATCGATTGTTTCCATTTGATCCAGCCCACTACCGACATGATTCCGTAAACGACAAAAAGCCCTGCGGTTGGATACAGTCCTTGAGAAAAACACAAAGCCGCCGAGAAGAAATTGACGAAAATCCACAATATCCAATGTTCCAGAATTTTGCGCGCCAGCATCCATGTGGCAATGATGCTCAATGAAGTCCCCAGCGCGTCGTAGAAAGGAACCGGTGAATCGGTAAAGCGCGCTAAGGCATAACCGCATCCGATGTACAAAACGACAAACATTGCCGAGAGGACAAGCGCTAACGATATACGGATACGGCTGATTTGCAAGTCAGTAACCTTTCCGTCGACTTGACGTGCATATCGCCAACTGTACCAGCCGTACATGCTTATTGCCACGTAATAGATATTCAACGCGCCGTAACCGTAGATTTTCGATTGAAAATAGACAAACACATAAATGAGCGACGAGCAAAAACCTACGATCCACATCACCGGATTTTGTTTGATTTCTAGACAAATATATATCAACAAACAAAGCGCGCCAAAAATTTCCAGCCGGTTATTTTCCATCCATTGGAAAAATTCAGTCGAAGCCCAAAACTGCGCTGTATCCATGAACAAAACCCGAAACTACCTTTGTACGATCTGCACCATGTTGCCTTCGGGATCATCGAAATTGCGGATACGACCGCCGCCTACCGCTTCAAATTCCGGTCCGTGCCAGGGCACATTGTGCTTGTCGAGTTCCGCCATAGCCTTGTCCATGTCGCTCACACGCAAAGCCAGATGCGACCATCCGGGCGTGCATACATTACGTTGCGGGCGCGGCGAACCATCTTCGGGCATGACTTCAATAAACGAACCGTCGGGCGCCTTGATGATGATTACGGGTTTGTCATTTTTGGCAAACACTTCATAACCAAGCACATCACAATACCATTGCGTCATTTTTTCGACGTCTTTCACGGCAAGAGCCGGATGATCCATTCCAAGAAAAACAGTTTTCATGATATGATTTTTGAAATTAATAAGGGACAAATGTATAAAATATTATTATTTTTACAAAAATTTTCAACCCAAACAGCATGAAAACTCATGATTATGGTCTTTCGATTGAAAAATATCTCGAAAGAATCAATTATAAAGGGGATTTGTCCCTCAGCTACGACACGCTGTCGCAACTTGTTTTTTGCCATTTTACGAGCGTACCTTATGAAAATCTGGATATTTTGGACAAAATCCCGCTTTCTCTTGAAATCCCTGACTTATACGACAAGATTGTCAACAGGCGTCGGGGAGGGTATTGTTTTGAGTTAAACGCTCTGTTTAATTGGCTATTAAACGAAATTGGTTTTACTATTCAAAATTATTTTGCGCGTTTTTTGTTGAACAAAACTTGCGAAATTCCCATGCGACGGCATCGGGTGATGAAAATTGAAATAGACGGGGCATACTACATCGCCGATGTTGGCGTAGGCAACGAAGTTCCGGTACGTCCGCTTCAACTCGACGAAAGCAAAATTGGAGAGGAAATCGCGATGCGGGGATTGGTTTTCAGGTTCATCAAAGACGAAATTTTCGGATGGGTTTTGCAAAGCAAAAATCCCCAAAAAGCGCCATATCAATGGATTGATATATACGGATTTACTGAAGAAATGCAATATGAAATAGACTTTGTGCAAGCGAACTTTTGGTGTCAGCACAGTCACGAATCGCCATTCAGGGTGCAAAATTGGATTGCCCTGCGCACAGAAACAGGTAAATACACTATCGACGGCAACCTGTTCAGAATATATGATTTGACCGGACCTCAATTAATGATTGAAGAAAAGATTTTTGAACCGTCTGAATTGAACGGGATATTGAAAAATTATTTTGGAATTGTATTGTGAACAGTCCGAAAAAAACGGACAGTTGAAGCTGCAACCATAAAAACCGTCGTCTACTAACACGATAAAGTCGCTAACTAACTATTTTTTACGATTTCAGTAAAATCAGACCAATTTTCAACTTTGAAACCGCGTATATCCCGAACGGATTTTTTGAACCAGTCTATTTTGGATAATGCCACAATAGCCTTAAAGACAGTTCCTAAATCATCGCTTCGAGTCAAATATGTACTGCCCTGTATCCACTCGAAACCATGCTTGACCAACAGTATTTTGATTTCAAAATATGCCCGATTGTATGGTTCGCCATAGTGCGTTTTAAGGTCGGAAATAACCATATCAAAGCTTATTGCAAACATATTCCTTTGTTGTTAATTGTTTTGAACAAGTCTTTTCGTCCAAAAAACACGTTTCTATCACTTGTTTCGGCTGCAACTACAATGCCATTGAAGGTATTGTTTTCAATTTCAATCACAACTCCTTCAGTCCATTGTGTCAATCCCGTCAAATCAGGCGAAATCAAAACATTGTCGCCGGTATCCATCATTGTTGTTACCATATCAATTATTTTTTAGAAAGTGCGAAGGTACAAATATTTTGGAAACAAAAAACTAAAAAATCTTTTTTACGAGTTTTTCAGCCGTACACTTGCCCCGATACTGAATCGCGCTTGGCGCCGGTCACGGTTTTCAGGCAGTTGGGCAATCCTGTAGCGCGTCGGAGTCCGAGAAAAGCAAAAATGAGCGCTTCTTTATAGTCTATGATGGCGGGGTCGGGCTTTATCAATTTAATGTCCCTGTTGGCTGCGATACGTTCTATCAAAAACGTGTTGTAGGCGCCTCCTCCTGTTACCAGCACGCTACAGCCATCCTTAAAAGGGCGCGAAATTTGAAAGGCGGCATGTTCGCTAAGGGTTGCCATCTTATTTTCGAGCGTGTCGTTACAAGCCTCCACCAACGGCGTCAGTTGGGCGTCGACCCATTCCTGCGCCAACGATTTGGGGGCGGGGCGGTGATAATACGCCAAAGCATTGAGCGCATCAAAAAGATCAATGTTCACCTTACCCGAACGGGCAACGAGTCCGTCTTTGTCATATTCCTGTCCTCGCGTTCGCATCAAACGGTTCAGGCAATAGTTGGCGGGGCAAAGATCATACGCTATCCGGCGTCCATTGTCGTCGTCGAACGAAATGTTGGCAAAGCCTCCAATATTCAAACAAAAATCATACGCTCCGAACAGTAATTTATCGCCAATAGGGACTAAGGGAGCGCCTTGTCCGCCAAAAGCAATATCTAACGTGCGAAAATCGCAAATCACTTTAAATCCCGATGCGGCGTGCAGCCATGCGCCGTTGCCGATTTGCAGATTGTAACCCAAATCGGGACGATGAAACACCGTGTGTCCGTGCGATGCAACGAAATCAACTTCATCTACAATACCGTATCGTTGCGCAAACGATAGCGCCGTCATACCCAAAAAACGTCCGTATTCCGCATCCAGAGCGGTAATTCCATCAGCGGTCAGATAATAGGAGCCGCGCAGTTTCTCCCGCCACTCGCTGCCGTAAGGCACACATTCCGCTTGCAGTATTTCATATTCAGGGCTTTCGGATGCGCCAAAAAACCGAACGTAGGCTATATCCAAGCCGTCGAGCGATGTGCCGCTCATAAGACCGATTATTTTATATTCTTTCATACGCCAAATTGATTAAAAATGAGTAAAATCATTAAATTACAATTACTTAAATCCTCTATTCACTAGAACGCGCAATCCTTGCGGTACAATCTTTATTTTCAGTTTTTTTCCCATTTCGTGCGGGTCTCCGTCCAAATGTACGTAGCCTTCTTCCTTTCTTTCAAGCACAATCTTTTTGCCTTTGATCATGCTGTAATAACGGCTTTTATGAATGGTTTTGCAAATAAGCCTGAAAGCAAGGAAGGCTGTATGGTATTTGGGAAACGGGCGCAGGATACACACGTCCAATTTACCGTCCGTAATATCGGCATGAGGCGAAATGTATCCATTGTTGCCAAATTGCGCCGAATTAGCGACGGTTATCATCAACGCATGGGTTTTCATTTTGTTCCCATCTATTTTCAATTTGTATCTTTGTGGATGATATTTGAAAATATCTTTGACAATAATGGATACATATTTCCAGAAACCGCGTTTTTTGGTGTTGGCAAACGAATGACTGATATGGGCGTCGAATCCGGCGCCAAAGGTGCAGAAAAAAGTTTTTTTGTTGACGATCCCATAGTCGATACTCGCTACGGCTGCTTTGTTGAGCAGTTGCAACGCCTTGACGAGATTCAACGGAATATTCAGGTGTCGCGCCAATCCATTGCCCGAACCGCAAGGCACAATACCCAAAGCGGTTGGCGTATCGCGCACAGCCCCGGCTACTTCGCTCACCGTGCCATCGCCGCCTACCGCGACGATGGCGGTTACGCCGTCTTCGATCTGTTGATGCGCCAGTTCTGAAGCATGACCTTCGCGTTCGGTAAAAAAGATACGGACATCAAAACGCGAAGCATCAATTGTCCGGTGGATCATTTCCGGCAAACTGTTTTTTTTTCGCGTTCCCGATATAGGGTTGATGATGAAACTGATTGTTTTTTTCGGCATCAACCTCCCGTAGCGCTGAATCCGCCAACTTTCGACTTTCTCGGATTAACGCACATCACCGGAATGTTGGCGTTATTGGTGATCACTTCTTCTTCGGAAGCGCCAAGAACAAAATCCATCTGCGAAATATTCTTGGTGGTAGTGATCAGAATCAAATCAGCGGCAATCTCTTCGGCATATTGCAACGATTCTTTTGCAAACGATTCTTTGCCTTGCGCTGTAGCGACTTCAAAACCGATGTCTTTCGACCTCAGGAATTTTTCGGTATACGTCAGATTCGTCTTCACGTTTTGTTCAATCTTTTTGTATCTCGATGGCTCTGCCCTGAAAATATACACTTTCGAGTTGAACATTCTGGCGACATAATACGCCCATCCGATCTTTTCGCGGTTTTCGCGTTTAAAGTCGACGGGGAAGACAATACGTTCGATGTTCATTTTCCTTGGTACGGACTGAACGACGAAGATGGGCACTTTGGAGGATACAATTACTTTCAAAGCCCAACTTCCGGTAAGTTTTTGCATGCCCTTGATACCGTGCGTACCCATGAACACCAAACTGGCGTCAAGTTCGGATACCGTATCGCCGATGGTCGAAAAGATGGAACCTTCGCGTACAATACCCTGCACGCGGACGCCGTGATCGCGCTCAGCCTTATCGGCTTCTAACTCTACCCTGGCTGTGGCTTCAGGTATTTCTGACGCTTTCTTGACGATGTGAACCAGTACAATCTCCGAATGAGACAACCTGGCAAATGGTACTGCCATCTCAATGGCATACTGAGCTACGACAGTAAAATCTGTCGGGATGAGGATTGGTTTGGAACGATTTTCCATGAAATTGATATTTACTTTAGTATTGAAACAATAAAATTTATATCTTTGACCGTTTTTAAAATTGATGATGAACCTTTATAAGATTTTTTACAAAAATAAAACATTTTTCTTAATGACGTGCTTGATTTTTCAAATTTTTTCGGGCGATTTTTGCGTCGCGAAAAATACCGAACCATCAACAACTTGTTATCATACGAAAAATGAAGCTGTTTTGTTTGCTTTTACGGCAAAAAAATTTACGGCAAACATACAAAATTCTTTCAAGACCGGAAAGTTTTTTGAATGGACTTTTTTTTCAGCCCTCGTCGTTGCGGCTCTGGCTGGGTATTTTTTGGGCATACGAAAAGGGAAGAAAATGTCCTTAACAAAAGAATTATCAACCTGTTCGGACGCTCTCAACTTGAACAGAGACAAGTATCAGGAGATGATCGAAAAGGAAAAACCTTTTACGCAAAAATACGATATGGTCACCGTACTGTTTGCCGACATCGAAGGTTTTTCGGAAATCACCGACAACCTCGACCCGGAAACTCTCCTGGAAGAGTTGAACAGTTTTTTCTTTTATTTCGACATTATCATTGATCACTACCGCATCGAGAAGATCAAAACCATGGGCGACGCATACATGTGCGCAGGCGGGATACCGGTAAAAAACCATACGAATCCTGTGGATGTGGTCATGGTGGCTTTGGACGTGCAAAATCATCTCAGGCGGTTGAGCGAACAAAACCCGAACGTGTGGTCGGTAAGGATTGGTATCCATACCGGACAGGTAGTCGCCGGAATGATAGGACACACCAAATTGTCGTATGATATTTGGGGGCATACGGTAAATGTGGCTTCGCGTCTGGAATCGTCGTGCAAAGCCAAAAAAGTTCATATCTCCGGTACCACCTACGAAAAAATCAAACAGTTTTTCGATTGCGAGTATCATGGACAATTAGCCAATACCAACGATATATCCTATTATGTGAACGGTTTGAAGCCTGAATTTGCCGAAGAAGATACTGATGGACAACTTGTTCCCAACCATGCCTTTTTGGTTCAGATGCAGCTGCTACGCCTTCCCGACCTCGAAGACTACGTGAAGAGCATGATGACAGACGCCGCGTCAAAATTGCATTTTCATCATTTCAGGCATGTGCAGGATGTGTATGAACAGGTGGAACTGTTGGCTATTTCTGAAAGCATAAGAGACGAGGAAGACTGTTTGCTTCTGAAAACAGCCGCATTATTGCATGACATCGGTTATGCCATTTCATATCAGGACGATATGCTGAAACTAAGCGAGGATATTGCCCGCGAAACTTTGCCGCTTTTCCAATATACGCCCCAGCAGATGGACGTGGTGTGCCGGTTGATGAAAGCAACACATTACGAATCGGTTCCAAACGATATTATGGAGGAAATCATGCACGACGCCAATCTGATGTTTTTCGGGCGGGCGGATTACAACACGCGCGTGTTGAATCTATTTTGTGAACAGGAAGAACACGGTATTCACGTCAAAAAAGCCGCTTGGATTCAGCAACAAACCAAACGCCTGACCAACCATCATTTCTACACCAAAGCAGCCAAAGGATTAGTTAAGTAGCGGATCATGAATCATTGAATAGTTTCAGCCAATACCACGATATGGTTATCTTTGACCTCTACCAATCCGCCGCTTATCTTGTAAAACAGGGTTTCGTCCGATTTTGTTATGATTTTCACTTGCCCGTCGGTTAATGCGGAAATGATGGCGGCGTGGTTATTCAAAATCTCGAAAGAACCACTGCTACCGGGTACTTTTACCAAACTCACTTCTCCCGAAAAAACATTTTTACCGGGCGTTAATATTTCCAATTGCATAACTAACTTGCTTCGGCGATTAATTTTTTTCCTTTTTCGATGGCTTCATCAATGGTTCCTACCATGCTGAACGCTGCTTCCGGATATTGATCCACTTCGCCGTTCATGATCATGTTGAAGCCTTTTATGGAATCCAGTATATCAACAAAAGCGCCCGGTCTGCCTGTGAATTGCTCGGCAACGTGGAATGGCTGCGAGAGGAAACGCTGCACGCGACGGGCGCGATGCACCACCAATTTGTCCTGCTCCGACAATTCGTCCATACCAAGTATGGCAATGATGTCCTGCAATTCTTTGTAACGTTGCAATAATTCCTTCACGCGCTGGGCGGTGTTGTAATGTTCGCCGCCTACGATTTGCGGCGTGAGTATACGCGAGGACGATTCCAACGGGTCGACGGCAGGATAAATGCCCAATTCCGAAATTTTACGGCTCAACACCGTTGTGGCGTCCAAATGCACGAATGTGGTTGCGGGGGCGGGGTCGGTCAAGTCGTCGGCAGGCACGTAGATTGCCTCAACCGAAGTGATGGAGCCGCTTTTGGTAGAGGTGATGCGCTCCTGCATCAGCCCCATTTCCGTAGCCAGCGTGGGCTGGTAACCTACCGCCGACGGCATACGTCCCAGCAGCGCGGATACCTCCGAACCTGCCTGCGTAAAACGGAAAATATTGTCGACGAAGAAAAGAATATCACGACCTTTTCCGGTACCGTCGCCGTCGCGGAACGATTCGGCAATCGTCAATCCCGACAGCGCAACATTGGCGCGCGCTCCGGGTGGTTCGTTCATCTGACCGAATACTAAGGTGGCTTGCGATTCCTTCAATGCGTCCTTGTCTACTTTCGACAAATCCCAACCTCCTTCTTCCATCGACTGCTTGAACTCTTCGCCGTATTTGATGACGCCCGATTCAATCATTTCCCGAAGCAGGTCGTTGCCTTCGCGGGTACGTTCGCCCACTCCGGCAAATACCGACATGCCCGAATATTTTTTTGCGATGTTGTTGATCAATTCCATGATGATGACGGTTTTTCCGACGCCGGCGCCGCCAAACAATCCTATCTTTCCGCCCTTGGCGTAGGGTTCCAGCAGGTCGATGACTTTGATCCCCGTAAAGAGAACTTCCGATTGAGTAGTCAGATGTTCAAACTGGGGCGGTTCACCATGAATTCCGTAACCGTCTTTGGTTACCTGTTCCATTCCGTCAATAGCGTCGCCAATCACATTGAGCAGGCGCCCGCGCACATTGTCGCCTTTGGGCATACGGATAGCGCCGCCCAGCGCAACTACATCCATGCCGCGCTGCAACCCGTCGGTAGAATCCATGGCAATAGTGCGCAGGGTATTCTCGCCGATGTCTTGCTGTACTTCCAGAACAACAGATTGACCATCGCTTCGTTTTACTTCCAAAGCGTCGAATATGTGGGGCAACTCGCCCGTCGACTTTTCAAAACTGACGTCTACAACAGGCCCGATCACCTGTACTATTTCGCCGATAACTTGAGACATAATGGTTGATTTAATGTGATTTTATTATTTATGTATATACGAAAACAACGCGAAAAGGTTTCAAATAAAAAAAATAAAAAAAGATAATCTTTCGCTTGAGCCATGATGGGTGCATATGCCCGTGTTGAGCGAAAATGAGAAAGCCTCCGGTAATCATGAACCCGGAGGCTTATCAACAATAAAATCTGATTGATTTTACATCATTCCGCCCATGCCGCCCATTCCGGGATTAGGCATTGGGGGTTTTTCTTCTTCTTTTTCGGCAAGCACGCACTCAGTGGTGAGGAGCATACCGGCTATAGAAGCTGCATTTTCGAGGGCTACGCGGGCAACCTTGGTGGGGTCGATGACGCCTACTGCAAACAGGTTTTCATACACATCTGTGCGGGCGTTGAATCCGAAGTCGTCTTTTCCTTCGCGTACTTTTTGCGCTACGACGCCGCCGTCATGACCTGCGTTTTCAACAATCTGACGGAGCGGTTCTTCGAGTGCGCGGCGAACGATGGCGATACCGGTGGTTTCGTCGTCGTTGTCGCCCTTCATGCCTTCCAACGCATTGATAGCGCGGATATAACCTACGCCGCCGCCTGCGATAATGCCTTCTTCAACGGCTGCGCGGGTAGCATTCAAAGCATCGTTCACGCGGTCTTTCTTTTCCTTCATTTCAACTTCGGTAGCGGCGCCAATGTAAAGGACTGCCACTCCGCCTGCTAATTTGGCAAGGCGTTCCTGAAGTTTTTCCTTATCGTAATCCGAGGTGGTATTTTCCATCTGGGCTTTGATCTGCGCGATGCGGGCTTCGATTTGCGCTTTTTCGCCGGCGCCGTTCACGATAGTGGTATTGTCCTTGTTCACGCTGATTTTTTCGGCGCTGCCCAACATATCTATGGTAGCATGTTCGAGTTTCAAGCCTTTTTCTTCGGTGACAACGGTGCCGCCTGTGAGGATGGCTATATCTTCGAGCATTTCCTTGCGGCGGTCGCCAAATCCGGGTGCTTTTACGGCGCAAATACGCAATGAACCGCGCAACTTGTTCACTACCAAAGTAGCAATGGCTTCGCTGTCAACGTCTTCGGCGATGATCAACAGGGGCTTGCCGGTTTGGAGTGAAGCCTCGAGAATAGGCAGAAATTCCTTCATGGTGGAGATTTTCTTGTCGTAGATCAACACCAGCGGATTATCCAGCGTACATTCCATTTTTTCGGTATCGGTAACGAAATAGGGAGAAATGTAACCGCGGTCGAACTGCATTCCTTCAACTACATCTACGTAAGTATCGGAAACTTTTGCTTCTTCGATGGTGATCACGCCTTCTTTCTTTACTTTGCTCATTGCTTCGGCAATCAGTTTTCCGATTTCCGGATCGTTGTTAGCCGATACGGATGCCACCTGTTCCACCTTACTGAGGTCATCGCCTATTTCGATCTTTTGCGCGTGCAGGTCTTCAACTACTCTTGTCACTGCCTTGTCGATACCGCGTTTCAGGTCCATCGGGTTTGCTCCGGCGGTAACGTTTTTCAAGCCAACGGCAACTAACGATTGCGCCAATACTGTGGCGGTGGTTGTTCCGTCGCCGGCGTCGTCGTTGGTTTTGGAAGCGACTTCCTTTACCATTTGCGCGCCAAGATTTTCCATCCTGTTCGACAGTTCGATCTCTTTGGCTACAGTGACGCCGTCCTTCGTAATTTGCGGAGCGCCGAACTTTTTGTCAAGCACCACATTACGACCTTTAGGACCCAAAGTCACTTTTACTGCATTTGCCAACTGATCAACGCCTCTTTTCAGGGCGTCGCGGGCTTCTATGTTAAATTTGATTTCTTTTGCTGCCATATCTGTTTATGGTTTTTTGAATTGTTTTGATTAAAAATTAAAAATTAAATTACTGCTAAAATGTCTGATTGCCTCATCATCAGATAGTCTGTGCCATCGACGTTCAATTCGGAGCCGGAATATTTTCCGTAGAGGACAACATCACCCGGTTTCACTTGCATTTCTTCGTCTTTGGTACCCGGGCCTGCAGCAACTACAGTGCCTTTCTGGGGTTTTTCTTTTGCGGTGTCGGGAATAATCAACCCGCTTGCTGTTTTCGACTCGGCTTCCATCGGTTGCACAAGAACCCTGTCTGCCAAAGGTTTAATATTTACATTTGCCATGTTTGAATATGAATTTAAAGTTATACATCAAAAATATTTTATTTTGCAAAGATACATATTTTGTGCCAAACAATATTTGACAGGTGTATAATTTATTTTTCTGCCATTTTTGCAGTTGAATGTGGCAATCTGTCAGTAACCGCAGGTAAATAGGCTAGTTTTAGCGGCAAGGATGGCAGATGGGAGACTAATGAAATGACTTTAGAAGA